>OGCY01000239.1_pt1 | contig 20608 bp, 19 predicted proteins | sample 1570311 | NCBI WGS metagenome assembly OGCY01 (sample SAMEA2582165, study PRJEB24529) | metagenome | biome: Human gut stool | place: China | collected 2011
CATCAGCTTTAACACCGTTTTATGATTCAAATTAAAACCCATTTGGCGTAATTTAAACGTCATGGGGCGATAACCATCTCGGTTTTTGTTCTTTTTATACAGCGATAAAATAGCATCTTTAGCTTCATGATAATTTCGCTTAATCTCTTTATAGTAAAAGCTTGAGCGAGGCATTTTAGCCACACGAAGTAAATCATTTAATGCGTGGTCTGGCTTCAATCTTTCAATGATTTTTCTTTTTTCTGTCATTGTTTTTGACGGTCGAGCTTCTCCAACTCCTTTAGATAAGCAATCTCCGCTCGAGCCAAGGCGAGTTCTCGCTGCAGCTTTTTAAACGCTTTAGGTGAAAAGTCTGTGGTTTCTGGAATTTCAATGTCTTTCTTTTTCATCTTTGGCTTCACTATTTTCGGTGTTTGAAGGTTTGTATAAGGCGATTTTACGCCATCAAGCCCTCTTTCCCGAAATGCTTTTAGCCAATAAATGACGAGAGCGTGGGAAATTTTATGAAGTTTAGCCACCTCACGGATACCATAATCCTGTTCGGTAACGAGTTTGATAATTTTCAAACGAAATTGATAAGAGTAGGACATAATCTGCACCTCAAATTAGGTGTCCAGGTTTTGGGGTGCAGATCACTTTTATATTGGCTTGATTATGCAAATGCCTGTAATTCAGGGTTGATTGGGGTTTCAGCGATATTGTTCACATAGTTACATAATGTGGCGAGGCTGACACCTAAAATCACATCAATAGCATTTTCTTGAGTATAACCCGCATCAAAGAATGCCTTAAGCTGCGCTTCGGTTAATTTTGCTTTTTGTAAAATAACAGCAAGGGTGAAACGCGCTAAAGTATCCAGTTTTTTATCACTTTCAATACGAGCAGTTGCACGAATTTGGTTTACAAGCTCTTCTTCAAGTTTTAACACTTTTAAAGCGATCTTCGTGTGGCCAGCTACACAGAAACCACAGCCATTGACTACCGCAGCAGTAATTTGCACCACTTCGCGTTCTGTTGCGGTTAGGCTATTACGACCATTAATACCGCCCACTGTGCGATAAGTTTCAAGTGCAGTGGGGGCATTCGCGAGAACACCAATTAAATTTGGAATAAAACCATTGGCATTTTGTACGGCTTTTAAGGCTTCTTGTGCCGCTTCTGGGGCTGATTCAATGGTGTGAATTTTAAATTGAGACATAAACTACTCCTAAGGGATAAATCATAAATTTCCGCTTGATAATACCTTTCTAACTTAAATAAGAAAAAGAAGAAAAGCTTATTTCATATAGCCAAAAGTTATGATTATTCTTGGGTAAACCAATCTTCTGTTTTTGTATTTACGTCAAATACTTGTCCTAACAATGGCGTAAGTGTATTTACTCCCAGAGTTCTTGCTATTGGTATGCTTTTAAGCACAGGCTCATTCCACGTATGCAAGGCAAGGGGATAAGCTCCCCAGTGAATGGGCATAAATCTTGTTGGTTGTAGTTTTGCCGCGAGTTGTGCGGTTTGCTCAGGGAAAAGATGGTTATTGGGCCATCTTTCGTTATATTGTCCGTTCTCGATAAACGCAATATCAATTTTGCCAACACGACTAGCAATTTCATCAAAATGTTTACCTTGGGCAGAATCACCATGGAAGTAAAAACGTTCTTCATTTTGACCGCGCTTATGCTCTATTAAAAAACCAGACCATAATGCTTTGTTATGATCAAACAAGCCTCGGCTAGAATCATGTCTTGCAGGTAATGCAGTATATTTTACGCCATTTCGTTCAGTGCTTTGCCACCAGTCTAATTCAGTAATTCTAGCCGCATCTATTCCCCATTTTTGTAAAATTACGCCCATTCCTAAAGAAACCACAAAATGACTTTGTGTTTTCATTAATTTCTCGATGCTTTCTTGTTCTAAGTGATCGTAATGACTATGTGAAAGCAGCACGACATCTATAGGCGGTAATTCTTCAATTTCTGCCACAGGTGGTTGAAAACGGTGCATCATTATTGGTACAGGGGACGCACTATTTCCAAAAAGTGGATCGGTAATGATGGTTTGATTGCCAATACGCATAAGGAGCGTCGAATGTCCAAACCACATAAATCGACTCTGTTCAGCTGGCGCTAATAACTCGGTCCAATTTGGTTTGACCGTTGGCAATGGTTTTTTCGGGTGAAAATCTTTTTCATAAAATGTCATTTCCCAAAGCGCACTTGCAACATTGATTGGTGCGCGTTGAGGTTCTGCATTATAGAAAGTTTGTGTATCAGGATCATAATGATCACTCTTCGGATATACCGGATAGGTTGGCGGATAAAACCAATAGGTAACAAATGCGGCAATTCCCGCAAGAGTAATGAGTTTCTTTGTATGTCTCATCTTTAAAGGATATTTTCCAAATATAAATTTGGCAGCATTATACCTTTAAATGTGTTTTTACTACAGTGAGTAATCTCTCCAACTCTTTTTTGCCTTTTTCGGAAAGGACTTTGTTGTCGCGCAACATTTGGGTGGCGCGTGCTTCAATAAAGCGGAGATAATCGCTGTTTTGGGTTTCTTGGAATTGCTTTTCGGCTAACTGCATTTCGGTGAAGTCTTTATTGGTTTGAGCAATCAGCATTTTTTGTCCGATTAATACAATTAATGCGGCAATTAAAGCGATGACGGCACCGTAGCCATTAGTGGGGTAATAAAGAATGCCCGCCAGAACAAAAAGTGCGGTCACTAAATTGGATGAATTTTTGATATAGCCTTCAGCCGGTGGTGGCTTGATGAGATCTTTCAGGTTCATAGGATTTATATGTCATGCTAAAAATTTGCCTTCCCTCAAGTGAAAGAGGGAAGGCAATGTCATAATATATTATGCTAACACACCAAAATGATAGCCTAAAATGCCCACGCCGAATAAGGCGAAGATGATGTACATGGCGTTAACTTTTTTACGTAATAAATACATACATAAGAAAGTTAAACCTAACGCGGCGAGACCTGGTAGAAGATCGTTTAACACGCTTTGTACGGTGGTAACCACTTCTTCACCCATTTGGTTTTTATAGCGGGAAAGTTCTAATGGAATGTTGATACTTGTCCATTTCGATACCAGTGAGCCCATGACAAAGAGACCGAGGATAGACGCCCCCTGCGTCAATTTTTGTAAGCGGCCGCCGCCCATATCGTTAACGATGGTGGTACCTTTTTCATAGCCATATTTAAAGCCATACCAACGGGTTAAACCACGGCAAAGGTTGATACCGATGAAGAAAAGTAATGGCCCTAAAAGGCTACCGGTAAGGGCTAAGCCCGCACCAAGTGCCGCGAGTACAGGACGTAATGTTCCCCAGAAAATTGGGTCACCCACACCGGCTAATGGTCCCATTAAACCGACTTTCACCCCGCTGATTGCGGAGTCATCAATATCGTTACCATTCGCACGTTCTTGTTCCATCGCGGCGGTTACACCGATGATAGATGATGCCACCCAAGGCTGAGTATTAAAGAATTCTAAGTGGCGTTTTAATGCCGCTGCTTGATCTTCTTTTTTGCTGTAAAGACGTTTAATGGCTGGGATCATCGATACGCAGAAACCCATTGCTTGCATACGTTCAAAGTTGAAGGAACCTAGCAAGAAAGTTGAACGCCAGTAAGTGCTACGAATATCGCCTTTTGTTAATGATTTTTTTGTTTGTTCAGTCATAATTTCTTCCTTATAGTCCTTCAAGTTCATCATCAGCTAATTCACGTTTTGCAACTGCTTGTGGAGCAGTAGATTGATGGAAACGTGGGTTTAATTGAATGTAAATCATCGCTAAGCATGTGCCTAAAATACCGAGACCGACAAGGTTGTAATTGGTGAAAGAGGCGATTACAAAGCCTAGGAAGAAGAATGGCATTAATGCGCCTGCACGCATCATATTGATTACCATTGCATAACCTACGACCACGATAAAGCCACCTGCGATCTGTAAACCGCGAGTGACCACTTCTGGAATGGCGTTCAATGCTTCGGTCACTGTATCCGTACCAGCCACTAACGCAACAAAGAAGGTTGGAATCGCCACACGTAACGCTTGTAATGCAAGACCACTAAAGTGACAGAATTCAATGCCGCGGAAGTTGGCTTTTGCAGCAAAATCATCGGCTTTGTGTTGAAGGAAGATGGTTAAAGTACGCACGAAGATGGTTAATACTTGACCTGCTGCCGCTACCGGAATCGCAATCGCTAATGCGCTCCCTTTATCTTGGCCGCCTTTGATGACGAGGATCGTTGCGATCACACTGGCTAATGCTGCATCTGGTGCCATTGCCGCCCCGACGTTCATCCAGCCTAATGCCACTAATTCAAGGGTACCGCCGACAATAATACCGGTTTCTAAATCACCTAATACTAAGCCGATTAAGGTACAAGCAACTAAAGGACGATGAGTTTGACGTTCGTCCAATACACTCCCCATACCGCAAATGGCGGCAACGAGTGTGACTAAAATAATTTCCATTGTTGTCATAATGAATTGTCCTCGTAATTAAAATTGAATCGCATCAAGCTCTTTGTGCGTGAGTATTGATTTCGGGCTGCTCGCCACTTGTTGTAAGCTTAATTCCACGCCTTTATCTAAAAGCTGTTTAAATGCCGCCACATCAGTTGGGTTGACGGCAACTGCTTGGGAAAGCATTTTGTCGCCTTCACGGAACGTCATACCGCCCACGTTAACTTTATCAATTTTTACGCCACCCTCGATTAAGCGCACGATATCTGTTGGGTTGGTTACCAACCAAAGAATGTTTTTGCCCGCATATTTCGGGTTGTGATACACCTTAATGGCTTTTTCCACAGGAATCACATAAGCTTTCAAATGTTCAGGCGCGATTTGGAGTAATAAGTCACGACGAAGTGCATCATTCGCTACATCATCATTTACCGCAAAAATCGCTTCACATTTCACTGCTTTCGCCCAAGAGGTCGCCACTTGACCGTGGATTAAACGACTATCAATACGCAATAAGGAAATGTTCATATTGCCAGAAAGTGCGGTTGGATTTGGAGAGGTTTTTGGTGCTTCAGCTGGTTTAGCAGCTGGCGTTGGAGTAGGCTTGCTTTCTTTAGGTTGATGGAAGGATTTCACAGCAGCGACCCCTACTTCTTTTGCGGTTTCTACCAATTCATCTAAGCTGGCGCCATCTTTGGCATCAAGCACTTCTAGCAACATCGGTAGATTAATGCCGGTGACGATATCGGTATTATCCCTTTCACTGGCGACTCGGCTTGCCGCGTTATAGGGGCTACCACCAAATAAATCGACCAGAAAGAGCACCGGTTCATTTTCAGGCAGCGTGGCAATAATCGTATTGTATTTTTCGATTAAATGCTCACCGCCTTCACCCGGTAAGAAAGTCACGACATGGCAGTTTTCATCTTCGCCATACACCATAGCGGCGGAATTGACGATTTCTTCAGAAAACTTACCGTGCGTTGCAACGATAATGTGGGTCATGGATATTCCTCCCATTGAGTTGATAAAATCAGTCTATTTTGCTTTCAATACGCATTGCACAAACGATTGCTCCGAATGGAGTTTAGTGTATGAATTTGAAGATTAGCGTCAAATAAAGAATAGTCAAATAGTGATCAAGATCAAATAAACAGGTAAGATGACTTACAACTTTTGAGGTATTTGTGAATTAAGTACAAAGTGCGGTTGGTTTTGGGACGATTTTGCCGAATAGAAAGCATTTCACGGCAAATTAGAAAAGGTTAAAATAAACCAAATTTTATGTTGGGAGTCTCGATGTTTTTTTTTTATCTCATCGTCGCTTTAGCGGCAGGCGTAGCACTCGCCACGCAATCAGCGATTAATACGCAATTAGCGAAAGCCATGAGTGGCGAAGCGGTGATTGCTACCTTTATTTCTTTTGCGGTAGGCACGATTTTTCTCTTTTTTATCGCATTGGCTAAAACTGATTTATGGGGCAATCTATCCATGATTCCATCACAACCTTGGTGGAAATTAATTGGTGGGGTACTTGGTGCTATCGTCGTCTTCACAACGGTTCTACTTGCACCAAAATTAGGCATCACCGCGATGTTATTTTTTATCATCGTCGGGCAATTAATTACGGCAACAACCATCGATCATTTTGGTCTTATCGGTATGCCAATTCGAGAAGTGAATATCACAAAATTCATCGGATTAATTATTGTCGCCTTTGGATTAGTATTTTATTTCTTTGGGGATAAGTTGGTTGAGCTATTTGGGGCGGGATAGGATAGAATACGTCTCTATTTATTGATTAATCGCGTAATTGGGGAATCTATGCGAAAGCGTTGCCTATGGGCGTTGATTATTTTGTTGCTGTTGATCGTAGTAAGCGTTGGCTTAGTACGCGTTTTTGCGACCCCGAAACGTGTGGCACAACTAACGAATCATTTTTTAGCACCGCATTATCACATTGAATTAGCCGATGACTGGCAATGGGAAACAACAGGTTTAACGTTGCCAGAGCTAAAAGTGAAAACCGACCAATGTACGCTTGTGAACCTGAATAATACACAGGTGACTTGGTGGAATACGCATAGTCTTGATGTTGAAAAGGCTAGCTTGAATTATGATTGTTTAACCCATTTACCCAGTGATAATGCTGAAAAAACACCGCCAAATTTGACCGCACTTTGGGCGGCATTGCCTATTTCCAACGTTAAGGTTAAACACTTTCAATTAACGAATGCTGAAGCCTTGACACAAGGGGCTTTAAAACCTTTCTTATCAGCTGATTGGGCGTTAGACGCAAACTATAACGGCAACCAATTAGCACTTGACGCTCAAGCCAATAATGACGGTCTTGAGCTTCATCATCAATCGACTGTCACGCCACAAGATGGTATTTTCCAATGGGCGGGGAGTACCGATATCAAACAAGCGGGAGATAAAACCTACGATCTTCATTTCTCTGCGAATTTTGATCCTGATCTCTCTCAACTCCCTCAACAAGGCAATGTTTTACTCAATTGGAATAATCCTGATCTCGCTGTGACAAAAGGCGAGGCAAAAGTCTCTTGGCAAGGCGCAGATGGCCAGTTGAATGCCCAAGATTTAACGGCAAATTCTCCTTTATTAGATGTGCCTTTTGTGTTCACCAAAGACGGTTTGGATATTTCATGGGGGAAATTTTATTGGACCTTCGATAATTATCAACCAATAAAAGGCTTCCTGGGATTATCCATTCATCGTGCCGCAGAAGGCTTGTTGCCGTTAAGTATTGATATGAACGTGATCGTGCAAACCTTTGGAGAGTTTGGTAAGGGGGAGATCGTGATTTCAGGTAAAAATGGTGAAATCGGCGGTGGCGATGACAATAATGAATTGGATTTCGAGCTGAAAACACGCGGGGATTTACGTTATAACGCTACCGTGGCACTCACTAATTTAACTTATCATCTAGGCGGGATTTTTACGCATCCAGTGGTGTATTTTTATCCGGGGTCGGTCTTTAAAATGGATACGGTGCAACCAGATACCAAATTACATGTTCGTTTACCGTTAGATGACATTATTATCGGTCGTTATGGCTTAGAAGGGCGTTTGCAGGCAACGTTGAATGGCACAACTCCGCAGTTTGAAAATCTCAATCTAAAATTAGACGGAAACGCCCACGAGTTTATTGCGGGTATTAAAACCGTGTTTGACTTGCGGGATGAAGAACATAAGTTGCAGTCTGTAGAGAAACAAGCGACAAACCGTTGGGATTGGACAATCAATGGCAGTGCAAACTGGAAATCCTTAAATACGCCAGTCAAAATGGAAGGGAAAGGCTTTTGGGAAGCGGATCATATTGAGTTAAATCAGCTTTCTGCACGTTCTAACGAAGTGAAAATGAAAGAGGTGAAAATGGCACCGCTTTCGTTGGAACTCAAAGACAGACTCCGTTGGGATTATGAAAAAGAGCATATTCGTGGTTTGTTACAAGCAAAAACGGATTGGGTTGAATTGGCTTATGGCGGTCGTTTTGTTTCGCCGATTTTCGGTTTAGGTATTGAAGGGAAAAGTATCAATCATTTTAATCTGGCAGGGGATTTAAAAGCGGGTGAACTTGGTCCGTTGGATGTATCAGCGGTGTATCAGAATACTGCACTTTCAGGCAAAATCAGCTGGAAAGAACAATCCGCAAAAGTGTTCCAATCACTTTTCCCTCAACAATGGAATTGGATAATTCATGAGGGCAGCATTAAAGGACAAAGTGAATTCGCAATCAATGGCGATGGCGTGAAGATGAAGGGGGAGCTGAATCTTAAAAATGGCAAAATCACTATGCCAGATGGTGAGATTTATGGCTTGAACATTCGCTTCCCGATGAATTATGAAAACTCGGCATTGCAAGTGGCTTCGGGTAAACCGATCCATATTTCGACTCAAAATATTCGCTATGGCGCGCTTTCCGTCGCAAATGGGGAATTGGATTTGTTTGGGCATTATCCGAACACTATGAAAAATCCACTTACTTTGAGAAATGTGAAACTTTCCTTATTTGATGGCATATTGACGGTGCCTCAGCTCAGTTTTCCACAAAGTAAAATGGCGACACTTTCTTTTACTAATATTGATTTAGCCCAAGTGTTAGCCTTGGCACAATATAACCAAGTAACCTTAACCGGCCGCGCCAATGCGACCCTGCCATTTTGGCTTGGACATAAGGAATGTTTGATTTGTAATGGTACATTGGAACAAGTGGGGAATGTATCCATCAAATTAACCGATGAAATGGTGAAAGGGCTGAAAAAAGGCGGTTGGACAGAAAATATTTTGGTGGATTTATTAAAAGAAATAGAACTACAAAAGTCCCATGCGGCGGTGACGCTCGATCCGAAAGGGCAAATGACATTGCGTGCGACTATTAGTGGATTTAATCCAACTAAGCGAACCCATAATCCGATAACGTTAAATTATACGCACCAAGAAAATATGTTTGAATTGTGGAATATGATTGACTATGGCTCGCAATTTGAACAAAATCTGCAATATAAACTTTATAAGCAATTAGACAAAGACAAATGATAAAACACCTTAAATTTCAACCGCACTTTTTTATTTTAGCGGCTATGTTTTCGCTCACGGCCTGCACGCCGACCATTCAATTGGATACACCAAAGGAAGGTATCACCATTAACATGAATGTGGTGGTGGATCACAATATTAAAGTGGAAATGGATGAAAAATCACAGAAAGCCGTGGGTGAAGTAGAGCCTGTGAAGAAATAATCGAATAAATTGAAAAGGCCATCTGGATGTTAGATTTCAGATGGCCTTTTTTATTTTAAAGTGCGGTCAGATTTTAAAGTGTTTTTAATTGACAAACTTGTTTGTTAATCATAAATAAGTGACAATGCAAATTATCAATCAAAATAAACAGAAAATGATAAAACGATAAAATCGTAAAGGAATATGCAATGAAAAGACTAATATCAGTATTGTTTGGTTTAACTGCTTTAAATACCTATGCCGATGTTACTCAAGGCGCTTTGCAGAATAACCCTGCTTTATGTGCTTATGGTCACAATCCAAATTGCGGTGGAAATGCAGGGAGTTACACTCCCCAAGTACGCGTAGAACATATTACGATCTATCGTCCTCCAAAATTTGGAGCCTTGGCACTCAACACAAAAACTTGGTATATAGTTGGGTCACTAAATAATGATTCTCTAGAAGAGGCAAAACGCGAAGCTATAAATTTATGTATACAAGGTAGTGGTGATAAAAACTGTAAAGTTGTTCAATGGAGTCGAAATGGTTGTGTTGCAGCTGCTGAAGGGAAGCTAGGTAACAAATTTCATCTTGTAACAGGAGCAGGAAAAGTGGGAGAAACTGAACAAGAAGTCCTTACTGAATGCAGAAATAACGGAGCCAAAAATTGTAAAATTGTTATGCCGGAAGGTTGCTCCATTCCCCAGTAATATATCTCCTCCAAATGCCGTCTGAAAGTTATTTTTCAGATGGTTTTTTTCTTTTAAAGTGCGGTTAGATTTCAAAGCGTTTTTAATTGACAAACTTGTTTGTTAATCATAAATAAGTGACAATACAATTTATCAATCAAAATAAACAAAAAAATGACAAAACGATAAAATCGTAAAGGAATATGCAATGAAAAAACTAATACTGGTATTATTTGGTTTAACTGCTTTAAATACCTATGCCGATGTTACTCAAGGCGCTTTGCAGAATAACCCTGCTTTATGTGCTTATGGTCACAATCCAAATTGCGGTGGAAATGCAGGGAGTTACACTCCCCAAGTACGCGTAGAACATATTACGATCTATCGTCCTCCAAAATTTGGAGCCTTGGCACTCAACACAAAAACTTGGTATATAGTTGGGTCACTAAATAATGATTCTCTAGAAGAGGCAAAACGCGAAGCTATAAATTTCTGTAAGCAGGGTAGTGGTGATAAAAACTGTAAAGTTATTCGATGGAGTAGAAATGGTTGTGTCGCAGCAGCTGAAGGGAAGCTAGGTAATAAATTTCATCTTGTAACAGGAGCAGGAAAAGTGGGAGAAGCTGAACGAGAAGCACTTACTGGTTGTAGAAATAATGGAGCCAAAAATTGCAAAATTATTATGCCGGAAGGTTGCTCCCTTCCCCAGTAATATATCTCCTCCAAAGGCTGTCTGAAAGTTATTCTTCAGACGGCTTTTTTCTTTTAAAGTGCGGTTAGATTTCACGAAAATTTTACTTAATTTTTACTTAATTTACAGTTTATTATCTTTATATTTAGGCGTATGATGACTATTAGTTTTACATACCCCCTAAATTTAGGTAAATATATTATTTCTATTTAATAGGAGATTGAATAATGAAAAAATTATTCACAGCAGTACTTTCTGCGGCAGCGATTGCTGTACCTTTTTTTGCTTCTGCGAATACTGCACCACAAACAGAACAAAGCGCAGTACAACCAGAAAAAGCAAAAGGCGTTTGGATTGATGTGCGCTCTGCTGAGGAATTTAACGCAGGTCATTTACAAGATGCAGTGAATATTCCACACGATAAAATCGTTGAAGGTGTTAAAGCGATTGGCTCAGATAAAGATGCACCGATCAACCTTTATTGTCGTAGTGGTCGCCGTGCGGAAGCTGCGCTCACTGAACTGAAAAATGCCGGCTATACCAATGTAACCAATCATGGCGGTTATGAAGATTTGGTTAAAAAAGGTTTGAAATAAACAACGCATCATTTAACGTAGAAATCCCCTAAATTAAGCATTTAGGGGATTTTTCTTATAAAGAGCGGTCAAATTTTCCAGTATTTTTGCAAATGATCTTCAAAATCTGATCGTTTATATTTTTAAGATTATTTTCCTTTCTTCTGACTTATTAACCAACGTTCGGCGGCGCAGCTGTTGCGAGCTTCTTCAATCATATGATCCTAAGCCTAAGAATTTCTTAAGAATTTAGCTAATTTTATGTAGTGATCAAAAGGATTATTGCAGCTTGCTTTGCATCATAAGTGAAACTTAAATAATCCCATACGATATTCGAATTCTTAAATTCTAATTTCATTGGGTTGATAAGCTCATAACTTGAAGCCAAAATAGGATATTTCTTAATAAATCTACGAACAATCTTCGAATCAAGTATAGTATTATCTAAATAAATATACTCTTTAAATGTAATATAAATCTCAATTTTATGGGAAATAGTTATTAGTATATTTGCTTTTTCACTTAAGTACGTAATTTCCTCATTAAATAGATGTTTATTATTCAAGGGTCTAAAAAAATCCTTTAGCTGCCTAGAAAAATCGCCCATAAAATCAATAACTATATTATCTATTACCATTTTTTTCTGATTCATAAATACTTGTAAGTTATTCATATCATCTGTCATATTTAATTTATTATTTTTTAAGTTTATCCTATCATTTTTTCAATGGTATTAAGTAGTGAATATGAAAGGTTTTGAAAAAGAAAAGTGCGGTCAAATTTTCTATTATTTTTGCAAATGCTCTTCAAAACTTGACCGCTTGTATTTTTACTTTAATTTAACTGCAATATCCCCTTGTTTAAAGTCGTTTTTTCAATGTCGGCAATATTGCATCCCAAGCGGTTAAAGCCTCTTTCTCACTGAGTGGCGAACCCTTGGTATTTTTCTCATTGGCACCGAAAGTCATCTTAAATCTCACACTGCCATCATCTTTTTCCCAAATAAATAGATATCGATTTCCCTGCCACTTAACCAGTTTTTCACTACCGGACATGCCATTGATGTTGCGCTTTCCTTTGCGGATGGTGCTGTATTTCGCCCATGAGAAGAGTTTATCTAAAGCACTATCTTTAGCGAAAAGATCGCGTTCTAATAGCGGTTTATCACCTTCCTCCAAAGATCCACCCGTCGTTAGCTCGGCATAAACGTCTTTATAGTCTTTGATTTTGATGCCCGCACTACCAAAAAACGGCTCAGTTCCCTTATCGGCAATAAATCCTTCTGTTAAACAGACACCTTGTTGCTGTGGCATTTCAGTATCTTTACGATCTCTCAGCTTGTCGAAAAAATCATTCCGTATACGACTAATAGCTTCATCTGCTTTACTTTTTTCCAGTTGCTTAAGGTTTGGGGGAGCTTTGCCGTTGACAGGCATAATGCTTGAAAGAGTTTGAATGGAATAGGCATCATTCTTGCCTAACTTGAAATAGAAATTGACATAATAGATCATGCCTTTTAGATGCTTTGACACCGCGTGTTCCCATGAACCAGGAGCCTGTGTGACCATCGCTATCGCTTTATTAGGAATAACCGTGCGGTTTTCTATAAAACTCTCGTTTCCGTTATATCCTTTTTCTTTAACCTCTAATACGGATTCTACTTTCAGATTCCAATAATCTGGTCGCACTCCTATCTGCCAGCCATTGTATTTAAGCCAGCCAGTTCCACTTATACGGTTAGATGGTAAGTTAATTTGGTAACGCCCACTACAAAATGGCTGCTCAGTCCAATACGTTGCCGCATTTTGAGCATAGTTGCTTGCTGTATTTTCTACTGCTGATTGGGTTTGGGGATGTTGACTGCAAGAAGACAGCATAACACTAGTTAAAACAGTGCTATAAAACATCAGTTTAGAAATTTTCATCTTTGGCATGTGATCCCTTCCTTATTGTAAAGACAATGTTTCTAGATACACATCGGCCAACAAGCACTACATCCTGTTAATACTATTACTATAGCACCATATAATAAGCCAATCTTAAATATATTTTTTCTACGATATTTACGGTTCATTTTTGTCTCTTTCTTAAGCTCTAAAGTTAATAAATTTAGTAAGTTTCTATTCATTAAAAATCTGATCAAATTCGTTTTTTCAATGTCGGCAATATTGCATCCCAAGCGGTTAAAGCCTCTTTCTCACTGAGTGGTGAACCCTTGGTATTTTTCTTATTAGTCCCGAAAGTCATCTTAAATCTCACACTGCCATCCTCTTTTTCCCAAATAAATAGATATCGATTTCCTTGCCATTTCACCAATTTTTCATTACCGGACATGCCATTGATATCGCGCTTTCCTTTGCGGATGGTGCTGTATTTTGCCCATGAGAAGAGTTTATTTAAAGCACTATCTTTAGCGAAAAGATCGCGTTCTAATAGCGGTTTATCACCTTCCTCCAAAGATCCACCCGTCGTTAGCTCGGCATAAACGTCTTTATAGTCTTTGATTTTGATGCCCGCACTACCAAAAAACGGCTCAGTTCCCTTATCGGCAATAAATCCTTCTGTTAAACAGACACCTTGTTGCTGTAGTATTTCAGTATCTTTACGATCTCTCAGCTTGTCGAAAAAATCATTCCGTATCTGCCCAATAGCTTCGTCAACTTTACGTTTTTCCAGCTGTTTCAGGTTTGGTGGAGCTTTGCCGTTGACAGGCATAATGCGTACAAAAGCTCTAATGGAATAGGCATCGTTCTTGCCTAACTTAAAACTAAAATCAACATTATAAAGCATTCCATTTACCTGAGTTAATAATGGGCTATCCCATGAAGCAGAAGCCTGTGTCACCGTAACTATCGCTTTGTTGGGAATAATTGTGCGCTGCTCTATAAAACGATCACTTCCATTATATCCTTTTTCTTTAACCTCTAATGCGGATTCTACTTCCAGATTCCAATAATCTGGTCGCACTCTTATCTGCCAACCATTGTATTTAAGCCAACCAGTCCCACTTATGCGGTTATATGGTAAGTTAATTTGGTAGCGCCCACTACAAAATGGCTGCTTGGTCCAATACGTTGCGACATTTTGAGCAGCATTACTCGCTGAATTTTCTACTGTTGAGTAGGGTTGGGAATATTGGCTGCAAGAAGACAACATAACACTAGTCAAAACAGTGCTATAAAACATCAGTCTAGAAATTTTCATCTTCGGCATGTGATCTCTTCCTTAGTGTAAATTTGAGGATGCTAAATAACATGGAAATTCTGCTAATACTTTTCTTTCCATATTGATCTTAATAGATGAGTTTACATGCTTTTAGTGTAAAGTGCAACTTTACACTATTTGAGGGGGATAATTAAAAGGCGATTCAATACATTTTAGAGAGAATAAAAGGCCTTTTGACATTTCAAAAGACCTTTTTCACGCCAAAGTGCGGGCAGATTTTCATTTACTAAATGCAATAATCTTCTTTTAATAAGTGACGATAGGCGTAAAGATAAGATGCGCCAACAAATGCCGCGCCACCAGTGACATTGCCTAAAAAGACAGGAATCATATTGAAGAAGAATTGGCTCCAAGTCACATTAGCACCAGCAAAAATCCCGGCAGGAATAATAAACATATTGGCGACAAAGTGCTGTAATCCGATAAGCACAAAAATCATTACTGGGAACCACATGGCGAGAATACGACCGGAGGTTTGTTTGGCGCCAAAATAGAACCAAATACCCATGCAGACCATCCAGTTACAGGCTATAGCGGAAACAAAGGCACGGCCAAAATCCATTTGCACTTTAGCCTCGGCAATCGAGATGGTTTTAGCGGCAGCAGCACCTTCTGATAAACCGACATAATGCCCTAAGAAATAGGCCATAAACAGCGCACCGAGCAGGTTGCCCAAACTCACGACAATCCAGTTACGAAATAATTTTTTTAAGCTTACTCTTTTGGTTAAACGACCTAATGCCATCATCATCATGTTTCCCGTGGCTAATTCACCACCACCAATTAATATACAAATCAAACAAATAGGAAACACAGCCGCACCAAGTAATGTCGCCAGCCCTCCCCACTCAGGAGGAATACCACTCACGACTTTTAAATAGGCCATATAACCAAAACTCACATAGCCGCCACCTAAAAAACTTAAAATAGACAGTGTTTTTAGGTGTCCTTGCGACTTTGCATAACTTTTATCAATAACATCTTGTAAGATTTCGTGGGGATAAAGATCGCGATGCTGCATAGTTGTACCTCTAGTGAAAATAAGATGGTAAAAATGTAGCAAACCGCATAACAAAACCGAAAGAATTGTTAAGTATATGTACTGATTTTTAGTTATAACGAAATTGAATAATAATACGAACCTAAAATTAGGTGTTTAGGTTCTTTTTTTGAGGGGCAAAGTGCGGTCGGTGGTGGAACAATGTCGTTCAAGTTAGAAACGATATAAGGGAAACATCGTCTATTACATTTTTCTATAAATCAAAATCCGCGTAAATTCAGTCGGGTAGTCCAATCTGAATGTCGTACCGGGTGAATGGTAGAGACGAAACTCAACGGTAACGTTAGGGTATTTATCGATAGAAAATTCATAGGAAGTGAAAAAATATGTGGTTTCATCAAAAACTGTTTTCAATGTTTCTGATTTTTCTTCACTTTTTTTAAGATTCAGATGAAAGTATTTTGTCAATTCATCTTTGTCAAATAGGATATTTATTGAACCTTTGCTTTCATCCCAATAGAGATTAAGTTTTGTATTCTGTTTTAACTCTTTAGGTACAACCAAATGAACTTTTGATTTTTCCAAAGTGTAGCTTGTATAACCGTTTTTCATGTTTGTATGAGTAAGAACCTTGATATTTCTACGTTTATATTGCAATGAATCAGGATCAACAGATTGTTTTTTCTCCATAATTTCAGATGCAATATCAATCATTTCTGCTAAATAGGCTTTTTCCAATTGGATTTCGATTTGTGTCATGGAAAATATATTTTGCGAATAGAACAATAAAAAAATAACAGATAATTTCGAAAGGATTTGTTTAAAATTTCCCATATATTCTTACTCCTAAAGATGTTCAAAGGAAATAAAGCAAAGATACATCGTTTTCTTTTTCCTGATTCGAGTAATGTTGCTCATCTAAGAAATGTTTTCCTTGATATCTATACTATTTTCCAGTATTCAAATAAAGATATATTAGATTCGGATGCGGTGCAATAAATTGAATATTTATTGCGTTTTAGTGCTTGAGCAAGATAAGGCGTACGAATAATTGATGTCAAAATGAGAGATAAAAAAGAGAGATAAAAAAGAGACCCTTCAATGAAAGGTCTCTATTCGTATAGATAATCTTATATTAATACAATTTAGAATGGAATGTTGTCATCAAATGCGTCCATTGGTGGCTCAGCTTGTGGTGCTGGCGCAGATTGTGCTGGACGAGATTGATAGCTTGGTTGTGGTGCGGATTGTGCAGGTGCATAACCGCCCATCTCTTGAGAGCGACCACCTAACATTTGTAAGTTATCACCTTGGATTTCAGTGGTGTAACGATCTTGGCCATTGTTATCTTGCCATTTACGGGTTTTTAAACGACCTTCAACATAAACTTGTGAACCTTTGCGTAAGTATTGACCCGCAATTTCCGCTAAACGACGATATAACACGATACGGTGCCATTCGGTCACTTCACGGCGTTCGCCTGTGTTTTTATCTGTCCAGCTTTCACTTGTTGCCACGCTGATATTTGCTACCGCTTCGCCATTTGGCATCGTACGGATTTCAGGATCATTACCTAAATTACCCACGATGATTACTTTATTAATACCTGCCATAGAATCCTCTATATTTTAGAAATAAGGTGAAAAATTTTGGCTATTTTGCCTTAAAAGAAACAAAAGATCCATAAAAATTAACTGGATATTTGCACAGATATTGAAATATGCGATAATGGTCGCAATTTTTGAATTTATTTTCTTAAGGCAATCGCTTTTTTTATGGATACTATCGACATTCGTGGGGCTAGAACTCACAATCTTAAAAACATCAATTTAACCATTCCGCGCGATAAATTAATTGTGATTACAGGCTTGTCCGGTTCGGGCAAATCTTCTTTAGCATTTGATACGCTTTATGCGGAAGGGCAGCGCCGTTATGTGGAATCGCTTTCTGCTTATGCGCGTCAGTTCCTTTCTTTGATGGAAAAACCGGATGTGGATTCGATTGAGGGCTTGTCGCCAGCGATTTCTATTGAGCAAAAATCCACTTCTCATAACCCGCGTTCAACCGTGGGCACTATCACCGAAATTTACGATTATCTGCGTTTGCTGTTTGCTCGCGTAGGGGAGCCGCGTTGTCCAGATCATGATGTGCCATTAACGGCACAAACCATCAGCCAAATGGTGGATAAAGTTTTAAGCTTGCCTGAAGAGAGCAAAATGATGTTGCTTGCGCCCGTGGTGAAAAACCGTAAAGGTGAGCACGTTAAGCTGTTAGATAGCTTAGCGGCACAAGGTTATATTCGCGCAAGAATTGATGGTGAGATTTGTGATTTATCTGATCCACCAGAACTTGCTTTACAGAAAAAACATACCATTGAAGTGGTGGTAGATCGTTTTAAAGTGCGGTCAGATTTAGCTACACGTTTGGCGGAATCCTTTGAGACAGCTTTGGAGCTTTCGGGTGGTACAGCAGTTGTGGCGGATATGGATAATCCTAAGGCTGAAGAATTGGTTTTCTCGGCGAATTTTGCTTGTCCGCATTGTGGTTATTCCGTACCAGAATTAGAGCCTCGCTTATTCTCATTTAATAACCCGGCAGGAGCGTGTCCAACTTGTGATGGCTTAGGTGTTCAGCAGTTCTTTGATGAAAGCCGAGTGGTACAAAATGAAAGCATTTCCCTCGCAGGTGGTGCGGTGAAAGGTTGGGACCGTCGCAATTTCTATTACTATCAAATGCTTACCTCGTTAGCGAAACATTATAAATTTGATATTGAAACGCCATACGAAGATTTGCCTCAAAAAATTAAAGATATTGTGATGCACGGTTCAGGCAAGGAAGAAATTGAATTCCAATATATGAACGACCGTGGCGATGTGGTGATTCGCAAACATCCTTTTGAAGGGATTTTGAATAATATGGCACGCCGTTATAAAGAAACGGAATCCATGTCTGTGCGCGAAGAGTTGGCGAAAAATATCAGCAACCGACCTTGTGCAGATTGTGGCGGCTCGCGTCTTCGTCCAGAAGCTCGCAATGTATATATTGGTAACATTAATTTGCCACAGATTTCAGAGAAAAGCATTGGTGAAAGTCTTGAGTTTTTCCAAGGGCTTACTTTAACCGGTCAAAAAGCGCAAATTGCGGAAAAAATCCTGAAAGAGATCAAAGAGCGGTTAGAATTCTTAGTGAATGTGGGGTTGAATTATCTTTCCCTTTCTCGTTCTGCCGAGACCCTTTCGGGCGGTGAAGCGCAACGTATTCGTCTTGCAAGCCAGATTGGTGCGGGCTTAGTGGGTGTCATGTATGTGTTGGATGAGCCTTCTATCGGTTTGCACCAACGCGATAATGAGCGCTTACTCAATACGTTGATTCACTTGCGTAATTTGGGCAATACCGTAATTGTGGTGGAACATGATGAAGATGCCATTCGAGAAGCCGATCATATTATTGATATTGGTCCTGGAGCAGGTGTACACGGTGGCCAAGTGATTGCACAAGGGACAGCCAAAGAAATTATGGCGAACCCGAATTCGATTACGGGTAAGTTCTTATCGGGCGAAGAAAAAATCGAGATTCCGAAAAAACGAACCGCACTTGATAAAAGCAAACTTTTAAAATTAAAAGGTGCGACAGGGAATAATCTGAAAGGTGTGAATTTAGAGATCCCAGTGGGTTTATTTACTTGTATCACGGGGGTATCAGGTTCAGGCAAATCAACGCTAATTAATGATACGTTATTCCCATTGGCTCAAAATGCCTTAAATCGTGCAGAGAAAACAAGTTTTGCACCTTATAAATCCATTGAAGGCTTGGAATATTTCGACAAAGTGATCGACATTAACCAAAGTCCAATCGGCCGTACACCGCGTTCTAACCCAGCGACTTACACCGGTTTATTCACGCCAATTCGTGAATTATTTGCGGGCGTGCCAGAAGCACGTGCGCGTGGTTATAACCCTGGACGCTTTAGTTTTAACGTACGCGGTGGTCGTTGTGAAGCATGCCAAGGTGATGGTGTGCTAAAAGTAGAAATGCACTTCTTGCCGGATGTGTATGTGCCTTGTGATCAATGTAAAGGTAAACGCTATAACCGTGAAACCTTGGAGATCCGATACAAAGGTAAAACTATTCACCAAGTGTTAGATATGACGGTAGAAGAAGCGCGCGAGTTTTTTGATGCGATCCCAATGATTGCGCGTAAATTGCAAACCCTAATGGATGTAGGCTTGTCTTATATTCGTTTAGGTCAGTCATCTACCACGCTTTCAGGTGGTGAGGCACAACGTGTTAAGTTAGCGACAGAGCTTTCAAAACGCGATACCGGTAAAACTCTTTATATTTTGGATGAACCGACAACTGGTCTGCATTTTGCCGATATTAAACAACTTCTCGACGTGTTACATCGCTTGCGCGATCAAGGCAATACTATCGTGGTGATCGAACACAACTTAGATGTGATCAAAACTGCAGACTGGATTGTGGATCTTGGTCCAGAAGGAGGCAGTGGCGGTGGCCAAATCATCGCGACAGGCACCCCGGAAGAGGTCGCCAAAGTCAAAGGTTCGCACACCGCAAGATTCCTGAAAGACATCTTAGCAAAAGACTAGAAAAACCAACCGCACTTTTGAACATCATCAAAGAGCGGTTATTTTTTTGGATATTTTTAATGTTTGCTACTGAACGGTGGTTTGGCAAACCAAATAAGAACAACCAAGGAAATGAACGTTATCGCGGAGACTAAGAAGATTTCATTGGCACCAATAATAAAGCCTTGAGCGGTGATTTGTTTGGCAAGATAGGATGCCGTTTGTTCTTCGCTTAAACCAAAGCTCTCCATAGTTTGGAAGAATTGTTGGGAAATCGGATTGTATGGATTAATGACTTCCGTGAGTTGCGTGTGATGCACGGCTTCGCGGTTATACCATATAAATGTCGTGAGTGATGTACCTATTGAGCCGGCAAGGGTTCGGAGGAAATTAAATAAGCTCGACGCTGAAGCCATTTTTTCGGGCGGTAAACCTGAAAGCGTAATGGTTGTCAGTGGCATAAAGAAACAGGCGACCGCTAACCCTTGCACAAATTGCGGTAATGCCACATCCATAAAGGTCATTTCAGGTTCAAACGTCACGGCTCGCCAATAAAAGGTGAGCGCATAAACCATAAAACTGACGGTGATTAAAATCCGCATATCAATTTTATTGC
>OGCY01000247.1_pt1 | contig 19587 bp, 14 predicted proteins | sample 1570311 | NCBI WGS metagenome assembly OGCY01 (sample SAMEA2582165, study PRJEB24529) | metagenome | biome: Human gut stool | place: China | collected 2011
GACAGCCGTGGAAAAATGATGGCGCTGTATTCGGTTCTCGTGTTTGTAGTTGTCATCTGCAACCCGGTTATCGGAAACATTGCAACACAGAAATTTATGTCCGACGATGTCTATGCGTATCTGCGCATTTTCTATGTACTGCCGCTTATGTCTGTGATTGCTTATGCGGCAGCAGGATTCTATACAAAAGAAGTGCCGGCGGATGCTTCCCGCAGGAAAAAACTGCTTCTTGCGGCAATTATATGTATTACAATTATAATTTCCGGAAAACTTTATGACAGCGGCATGTATGTAAAGGCAGAGAATCTCTATAAGATTTCAGAAGACGCGCTGGAAATATATGATGTAATTGAGGGAGACTGCAAGGGGGAGACGGTACGGGTATTACTGCCGAATGAGGAAGCAATTTCCTGCGGAATCCGCCAGTACACGGATAAAATCATTATCCCGGCATATTCGGATGCGTTTTCCGATGCAGAGAGTCTTGCAGAACTTGAGAAAGAAAAAGAATTTTCTTATGTGGTGATTCCCAAAGAAATCAGGAAAATGGCAGTATTAGAGGAGAGCGGCTATACCATGACCGGAGAAACCTATGGTTACGCTGTCTATAAGAAGTAAGGGATAAGAGAAAAGGAAGAGCGATGGAGAAAACGATTCTTTATGTTACAAATTATTACAAAGAAGATGTCATTGCACAGCGCCACAGTGAGCCTTTTATCTCGCAGGCGGGACAGAATAAAGGCAGATACATTATGGATGTGTTAGAACACGGAAAGAACCGGGTAATCGTCTGGTCAAATGCCTGGACGGGGAGTCACAGCTTCCGGTTTTACCGTGGATTTGCATCAAAGATGCAGGAGAATCTTTTTTATGCTTCCATTCTTGGAGTGCCTTTTTTGAACGCGGTGAGCTGTTATTTGAGCAGCCGCAGGTTTTTAAAGCGCTATCTGAAAGACCATACGCTCGATGCCATGGTTATCTATAATATGCGTCTGGAAAATTCACTGCTTGCACTTTATGCCAAAAAACATTACGGCATCCCACTTATTTTGCAGTATGAGGACGGACTGACAACAGATGCCCACATTGGCGGATGGAAACGTCTGGTGTATGGCAGGCTGGAAAAAAAGGTTTTTGCGGCATTAGACGGAGCGTTTCTGGTAAATTCCAAAATTAAAGTTCCCTGTGAGAAGGTGGTAATCCGCGGCGCGATGAAGGCGCTTCCAACGCCTTTTTCATTTGCACCGGTAACCGGAACCCCGAAACTGTTATTTGCCAGTACGTTAGATACACAGCGCGGAATCGAGGTACTGTTAGAGGCACTGCGGTACACGAAGGAAGATTTTCTGCTCACGATTACCGGAAGGGGCGAGGCAGAAGAGAGAATCCGTGCCTGTAGGGATAAGAGAATCCGGTTCCTGGGATATTTAGATTATGAAACTTATCAGAAAGAACTTGCCGACGCGGATATCTGCATCAATGCACAGCTTGCAAATCATGCGTTTGCACAGTTCTCATTCCCGTCAAAGATTTACGAGTATCTCTCCGCAGGAAAACTGGTGATTTCTTCGGATATGGCAGATGTGGAGGAGGCACTAAATGGTGCAGGAATCGTTTATCATGAGGATTCCCCGGAAAATCTTGCAGCGGCAATCGACCGTGCAATTGCGCTGAAACGGGACCCTGCCGCAAATGAAAAGCAGAAAGCGGCGATTGTTCGTGTCGCAGAGGAAAATTCCATTGAACGGGTAGCAGAGAAAGTCAATCAATTATTGGATAAGGTGAGCAGACAATGAAAAATTACTTTATTACCTGGTTTTATTCAGAGCAGGCAAACGATGAGAGTTATTATCCGTCGGTGGGCGGGAGCAGCAGCAGCGCCGAATTCCAGTATGTGTACTGGAGATGTGTCTATGTATTTTACCGCACGGCGCTTGCCACGAACCGGGATGTGGTGACAGACTGGATATTTTTTACAAATATAGAAAACCTTCCGACGGTTGACGGCGTTGATTTCCAGAAATTTTTTGCAGAAAACGGAATCAAAGTGGTATACAAAGAACTGACCAGAAAGACACCGAAAGACTGGTTCGGGGCATGGAGAAACCAGTTTTATCTGTTCGATGTGCTGGAGTATTTTAAGGGAGCACAACCGGGCAATCTGCTGATTCTGGATTCCGACTGTGTAATTACAGGCTCTCTTGCTGGACTGTATCAGGATATCAATGCAAAAGGCGTTGTCGCAATGCCGGTGGGCTATGCGGATGACCACAACATCAACGGCTGTTCCATTGAAGAGATGCGTGCCATTTATCAGAAATTTTTCGGTAAGACAGATGTAACCGGTCTTACCTACTGGGGCGGTGAAATCATTGCGCTTTCCATGGAGATTCTTCCGGCACTGTTTGAGGCGTTTGAAGATATCTGGCAGAAAAACCGTCTGCTTTATGAGAAAAAGGAAACGAAGTTAAATGAGGAGGCACACACATTATCCCTCTGCTATTACCGGATAGGAAAATACAATGATGACGGCAGAAAGTATACAAAGCGGATGTGGGCAGACTTAAAATGTGATACGGTGGAGAAAGCGGACCAGGCGCTCCCTATCTGGCATCTTCCGGCAGAAAAAAAATGGGGATTTCAGAAGATGTTCTCAAAACTTAAAGGGAAGACAGCGCTGGACGCAAAAGAGGCAAAGTCGATGGCTGCCCGCATGATGGGAGTCGGTGCCTCCCGAACCTATCGGAAAATCCGGTGGTATTACCGCTACGGAATGAAAAAGTTACAGAGAATGGGAAAAAAACATGAGTGAGATGGAAGAAAAGCTGGTATCCGTTATTACGCCGCTTTACAATGCAGAGAACTATATTGAAAAAACAATTGCATCCGTGCAGGCGCAGACCTATGAAAACTGGGAAATGATTGTGATTGATGACGGTTCCACTGATGGCGGTGCAGAGCTTGTCAGAAAGTGTATGAAGACGGATGACAGAATCCGGCTTGTATCACAGAAAAACAGTGGCGTTGCCGCTGCGCGAAATCACGGCATGAAGGTGGCGAAGGGGCGTTATCTTGCGTTCCTTGACAGCGATGACCTCTGGAAACCGGAGAAACTCTCACGCCAGCTCTCGGTTATGGAGAGGAAGAACTGTGGGTTCTGTTACAGCGGATGCGACGTGATTGATGAGACGGGAAAGCCGACCGGACAGGTGCGCAAGGTGCCGGAATATCTTACATACCAGAAGTTTTTGTGGGGCAATGTCGTGCCGTGCCTTACGGTGCTCGTCGACAGAAAACAGACAGGAGACTTTGAAATGCCTGCAATGGGACACGAGGATTATGCCACCTGGCTTACAATTGTAAAAAAACTCGGTGAGGCATACGGAATCAATGAGCCGTTAGCGTCCTACCGCGTCAACCGCGGTTCCGTAAGCTCCAACAAGCTGCGCGCCATGCGCTGGACATGGCACATTTACAGGGACAGTAAGAAACTTCCGGTATATAAAAGTGCGCTGTATCTGATGGGACACGCCATCCAGGCGGTGCACAAACGGTAGGATTGCACACCGGCGGGAAGAATGGTATAATAAAAGATATTTTGTAGATTTCATGGAGAGAACATATATGCTAAACAGATTTATCAAAGATATGAAGAAACATTATAAATATGCGATATATTCTGCAAAGGCAGAACTGAAGGCAGAGGTCGCAGGCTCGTATTTAAACTGGATCTGGTGGATTTTGGAGCCAATCTGTCTGATGTTTATTTACGCATTAATTTTTGGATATGTGTTTGATGCAAAAGAGCAGTACTTTCTTGCTTTTATTTTTATCGGAATTACATTGTGGGATTTCTTTTCGAGAAATTTAAAAAGCAGTGTCAAGATGGTGAAAAAGAATAAGGCAATTGTATCAAAGGTGTATATTCCAAAATATATTCTTATTTTATCCAAAATGATGGTGAATGGCTTTAAAATGCTGGTATCTTTTGGTATTGTTGTTTTGATTATGATTGTGACACGGATTCCAATCAGTATCAATATTCTTTTTGTAATACCACTTATGGTTGAACTCTGGCTGCTCTGCTTTGGAATCATGTGTATTTTGTTACATTTCGGTGTATATGTCGAAGATTTGGCAAATGTAGTTAATATAGTGTTAAAACTGGCATTTTATCTTACTGGTATTTTCTTTTCAATTGAACGGAGAATTGGAAAAAAATTTCCGGTGATTGCGGTACTGCTTGAAAAAGTCAACCCAATGGCATATATCATTTCAGGAACGAGAAAAAGTTTGATTTATTCCTCTACGCCGGATATTCTTGTCATGGTAATCTGGTTTGTGATTTCTGTTTTAATCTGTTGCCTGGGAGTATGGATAATCTATAAAAACGAAAACAGTTATGCGAAGGTGAGCTAATATGTAAGAGAAGAAATATTCAATTACAGTAAATAATGTATCTATCCGCTATAGAAACCTGCAGTCATTCTCGATAAAAAGACAGTTGTTAAAAAGAAACAAAGGCAACAAAAAGGAATACTTTGAAGCAGTAAAAAATGTTTCTTTTCAGGTAGAAGAAGGAAAGATTCTTGGCATTATAGGAAAGAACGGAAGCGGAAAATCTACAATGCTTCGGGCTATTGCCGGAATATTTGCACCGGATGAGGGAAGCATCGATTTGCATGGACACAGTGTTTCTCTGCTATCTATTGGCGTTGGATTTCAGAAGGAACTGACTGGAAGGGAAAACATCAGACTTTCCGGAATGCTGATAGGATTCAGTGAAGAGGAGATTAATGCCAAGACGGATGAAATTATTGAGTTTGCAGAATTGGGCGAATTTATTGATATGCCGGTGAAGACGTATTCAAGTGGTATGTATTCGAAACTTGCGTTTTCTATCACTGCAATTCTGGAAACAGATATTATGTTGATTGATGAAGTATTAAGTGTTGGTGATCACAAATTTAAGAAAAAAAGTTACAAAAAAATGAAAAAACTGATTGAAAACCATGAGAGAACGGTATTAATCGTATCACACAATACGGATACACTGGAGGAACTGTGTGATGAGGTGATGTGGATGCATGAGGGCGTAATAAAGATGATTGGGGACCCGAAAGAAGTATTGGACCGCTATAAGGAGTTTATGCAGTGAGAAAGTTCTTGAAAAAATTAAAATCTGTGTCATTTCGGGATTATGCAAATATAATTTTATTCTTTCTGGCAATCATTCCAGCCTGTTTTCTGAAAAGAAAACGGAAAAATTTATGGCTGGTCTGTGAGTATGGACAGGAAGCCCGTGATAACGGTTATTGGTTTTTTCGTTATGTGAGAGAGCAGCATCCGGAGCAGGATATTGTGTATGCAATCGATTTCCAATCGAAAGATTATGAAAAAGTAAAGAACATCGGAGAATGTGTTCCATATGGAACATTCAAACATTGGATTTACTATTTGTGTGCAGAAGTCAATATCAGTTCTCATAAAGGAGGAAAACCGAATGCAGCGGTATGCTATTTTCTGGAGATTTATGGTTTCCTAAAAAATAAACGGGTTTTTTTGCAACATGGGATTACCAAGGATTTAGCAGAGATATTTTTTTATCAAAACACAAAGATGCGCCTTTTTATATGTGGGGCGAAGCCAGAGTATGAATTTGTGCGGAAGGAATTTGGTTATCCCAAGGGGTATGTACAGTATACGGGATTTGCCAGATTTGATAATTTGCGAAAAACGTGTTCTGTTAAAAAACAGATTTTGGTAGCGCCCACATGGAGAAGCTGGTTATATAAAGTTTCCAGCAATCCATATGAAAATAAATGCAGTGATGCAGTAAATTCAGAATATGTTGAAAAATGGCTGACATTTCTGAAGAGTGAACAGCTTGAGATATTGTTAAAAGAGAATGATTATGAACTGGTTTTCTTTCCACATCGGAATATGACATCTGTTTTTGAAAGTCTTATGGTAGCTGGTAAAAGAGTACATATTGCAAACTGGAAAGAAGCAGACCTTCAGATTCTGATGAAAGAATCAATGGCAATGATTACCGATTATTCAAGTACGGCAATGGATTTTGCATATATGGAAAAACCGGTAATATACTATCAGTTTGACTATGAGCGGTATCGCAGGGAACAGTTTGCGGAGGGATATTTTGATTATGAGAGGGATGGGTTTGGAGAAGTGGTCAGAGAACAGGAACAGCTTCTTATTGAACTTTCGGAATTACTGAATCGGAGATGTACTATAGAAAAGAAATATCAGAAACGTATAAAAGAGTTTTTCCCGCTTCGGGACACTGCAAACTGTGAACGAATCTATGAGCAGGTAAGGAAAGTTGCATATGGAAGAACGGATGATTAGCATTATTGTTCCAATTTACAATGTGGAAGCATATTTGAATGAATGCCTGGAAGCTATCCGGGTACAGACATATCAGGATTTTGAGGTTTTGTTAATTGAAGATGGCTCTACAGACGAAAGTCGGAAGATATGCGAGAAGTTTTGTCATGTGGATTGCCGTTTCCAGCTTTTTTGCGGGGAACACAGGGGAGTTTCGGCAGCAAGAAATACTGGAATCGAAAAAGCAAACGGAAAATATCTGGTTTTTATAGACAGCGATGACAAAATAGAAAAAGACATGCTCGAGTATTTGTACAAGGGCATTTGCAACTATCATACCCAGATTGCAATCTGTGGAATTAAGATTATAGAAGGAAATAAACAGAGGAACATTGCAGAAAAGAAAACGTGTATTTTGACATCGGAAGAGGCACTGGCAGAAGTTTGCAAGGATGGTAGAATAAAGAATTATCTTTGGGCACAGATTTACGAAAGACAGCTTTTTGATGGAATACGTTTTCCAGAGGGACGTATTTTTGAAGATATTGCAGTGTATTATCGTATTATTGAACGGGTTGAAAAGGTAGTGCTTCTCGATGAGGTTAAATATTACTATATAAGAAGAAAAGGAAGCCTTTCGTTTGGAAAAAACAGAGAGGCAAATATTCAAAGATGTTATGCGTATCGCAGACGTTATGAAAATTTGGCGTTAGAACATCCAGAACTCAAAAAAGATATGCAGAGACTGATTTTTGTTAATTTCAGAAAACTGTGCAAAGAGTGGGGAATGAATCAGGAGATGTTTGCCAGACAGGAAATACAGGAAGAAAGACGATTTTTTGTGACGCTGGAGGAGGAGTTAAATCAGAATGAAACTCTGACACCTCTGGAGCGTAAAGAAGTTTCGGTGTTAAAAAAATATAACGGTGGTGCAGCGATTAAATTGTGGATAATGGAAGGTATCCGTATTTTTCAGAAGGTGGTAAAATGAAGCCGTTGATAAGTATAATTATTCCAGTATGGAATGTAGATCAGTTTATAGAAAAGTGTCTGGATAGTCTGTTGGGACAGACATATGATAATTTACAGATTATTCTGGTAGATGATGGGTCGCCGGATTCAAGCGGACGAATTTGTGATATTTATGCGCAGAAGGATAGTCGGATTGAAGTTATCCACCAGAAAAATGCCGGAGTATGTAATGCAAGAAACACTGCATTAAAGTATGTAAGAGGAGAGTATGTCGGATTTGTAGACCCTGATGACTGGGTAGCGCCGGATATGTTTGAATATCTTTTACGGGGAATTGAAAGAGAGCAGGCAGATATTGCATGTTGTCATTACTACCGTGTAACACAGGAGGAAGAAATCTATTCTCAGTGTGATGGGATAGATTACGTATATACACAGGAAGAAGCAATCACGGAACTTATCAATCGATTTTTGATTCGGAACGTATTTTGGAACAAATTGTTTCGCACAGAAATATTTAATGGAATTACATTTCCAGAAGGGGTTATTTACGAGGGAACAGTGATGATTTATCAACTGTTTTTACGGGCACAAAAGATAGTGATGCTTGGGCAACCCAAGTACTATTATGTGGATAATCCTAAAAGTTATATTAACAGTGATTCATTTCCATACTATACAGATTTTGTGATGGCACATATTGGAAGGTATCGTGTGCTGGAAAAGAAATTTCCAAATCTGAAAAAGAAAATGATGCAGGATTTACTGACTGCATTTTTTAAGTTTCAGTACATGTATAAAGTGACAACACGGGTGATACAGAACGAAGAGAAACGGATTCAGCAAATACAGCAGTTTTTTGAAGAAAACAGAGAATATATCGAACAGGAAATGGAACTTGATTCCATACAAAAGAAGCAAATACCATATATTCTTAAATTTACACCAAAGAATCTGAAAAAAGCTCGTAAAATAGCGGCATTGGATAGCCGGAAAAAAACGTTGATTGGAATGCTTCAGGTAGGTCGGAAAAAACAAAAAGATATACCGGCGGTAATTTCGTATGAGAGAAAGTATTATAAAGAAATAAATGAATCCATTTTAAAAGAAATTCAGCAGTGCGAATTCGAAATTTTGAAAAAAGTTCATGAACTATGCGAAAAATATGGGATACAATATTATTTATATGGCGGAACGCTTCTGGGGGCAGTGCGTCATGGGGGGTTTATTCCATGGGATGATGATGTGGATTTGATTATGCCACTGAAAGATTTTTACCGGTTTCAGGAGATTGCACAAAAGGAACTGGGAGACAAATATTTTGTGCAGACGTGTATGAATGATTCGGATTTCCCAAAGATTTTCATGAAGGTACGCAGGGAAGACAGCTATATTTGTGAGGACAAGTGGGAAGAACGAAAAATGCACTCTGGAATTTATATTGATATTATGCCGCTTGCCGGATTCCCAGAAGGAAAATGCAATGAAAAGATATTTCTACACGCATTTTCGTTTTGGGAACAATTGAGTTCATTTGATAAACCTAAGACGAACCGAATGAGTGTAAAAATGTTATTTGCTGTTATGAAAAAACTTCCGCTGCGTTTTCGCTATCAAATGCGGGAATACGTGATGAAAAAATCAGATTGGTTTGGAAGACGAAGCAGTCTGGTATGCAGCTATGGAAGTCACTACAAGCCGATGAAAAAGCGAGTAATGATGCGAGAGTGGTTTACAGGAAAAGGGAAGATGAATTTTGAAGGATATCAGTTTTATGTTCCCGCGGGATGGAAGGAGTATTTGGAGTATTTATATGGAGAAAACTATATGCAGCTTCCGCCTGTAGAGGAGAGGGAAACACATCTGAATCTTACAAAAACTCGATTACCGCAGGATATCGGAGGTAATCTGTCAGTGAAAACTGGTAAAAGTTTTGAAAATATGCTATGATTAAGCTGTAAAATGCAGTTACAGTTTTTGCTGGGAAGGATAAAGAAAGTGAAACATTATAAGATTGGCTATACGGCAGGAGTATTTGATTTGTTTCATGTGGGACATTTGAATCTGCTGGAGCGTGCAAAAGAACAATGTGATTATCTGATTGTTGCAGTTACAACAGATGAACTTGTTTCCTACAAAAATAAGAAGGCAGTAATCCCTTATGAAGAGCGTGCACGGATTGTGGCGGCATTAAAGGTAGTGGATCAGGTGGTTCCCCAGGTTAATATGAATAAGATGGAGGCCTGGGAGAAGTATCACTTTGATGCAATGTTTGTAGGCGATGACTGGAAGGGAACGGAAAAATGGCAGCGTTATGAAGAGGAGTTTCGTTCGGTTGGCGTGGATATTGTATATTTTCCGTATACGAGGGGAATATCATCTACAATTATAGAAAGTAAGCTGAGTAATCAATCATAGGAAAGGAGGAAAAGTTATGAAAACAAAAAAGAACATATTATTACTGGCGATTTTGATTTTAATTGCGGCGGTGTTGCAGCCTTTACAGATACAGGCCGCCTCAGATTCCGGTATACCGTCTGCCTATTCAGGAAAGAAGGTATATGATGTTACAAAGTGTGGTGCAGATAAAAAAGGAAAAAAAGATTCCACAAAGGCATTTGAAAAAGCAATTACCAAGGCTGTGAACAAGGGAAGTGATGCAATTGTCTTTATACCGGAGGGAAGCTATCTGCTTAAATCACAGATTACATTGAACGGAAATGTTACAATTGTTGCAAATCAGAAAGCGACCATTAAAAGCATGGCATCGGTAATGGGATTTTGGATGATAGGCAGTAACATTACTATTGAAGGAGGAACGTGGACGGGGACCAAAAAGTTTGATCAGAACCTGTTTAAAGCACAGCGCAGCGTAAACAATATTAACATGAAAAATATGAAAATATGTGATGCTGGTATTGGAGCCTGCTTTTCGCCTGCAACCGCAACCCTCTCTAAAGTTACAGTTTCAAACTGTGTGAATCGTGGTGTATTACTGATGAATGGTGCAAAAGTAACATTGAAAAGCTGTACAGTGAAGGAAAATGGAAAGGGATATTACAGTGCAAATAAATCCGGTGACTGTGGACATGGAATCGGAGTGCAGAATTCCAAAGCAATTATTCAAAAGGGATATATTGGTGGAAATACTCAGTGTGGAATTTCTCTGGTGGCTGGAACACTTGAAATGAGGGATGCCACAGTCAAAAAGAATGGAAGAAATGGTATCGGCACTTATAAAAAATGCAAGATTACAATTAATGGTGGTGCAATTAAAAATAACGGATATGATATGAAGGAGACGACCCAGGGATATCAGGGGATCAGTGCTACTGCAGGTACAAGTGTAACAGTAACAGACTGTTCTGTTTCATCAAACAGATGCACTGGCATTTATCTTGCGGATAAGGGAACGACAGTGAAGTGCAAGAATGTATCTTTGGTGAAGAATGAAGTTGCACAGATTGCACTGGGAAATGGAACGAATCTTACATTGGAAAATTGTACATTGAAACATTCTTCAGTGGGTGTAAGCAAGAGCGGAAAAGTAAAGATTACACTGAAAAAAACAAATAAAGAGAATGGAAAGAAAATAAAGAAGTTATAGAAATAAGGAGATTAGTAATAATGGCAGACAGACCGAAAGTGTCAATAGTGATACCCGTATATGGAGTGAAAAAGTATATTGCAAAGTGCATAGAATCTTTGCAAAGACAGACATTAAAAGAATTGGAAATGATTTTTGTAGACGATTGTGGCGGTGATGGCTCAATTGAAATTGCACAGGAATATGCAAAAGAAGACTCAAGAATCAAGATTTTACTCAATGAGCATAATATGGGAGCGGGGCCTTCAAGAAATCGGGGCATTGATGCGGCAACAGGAGAATTTATTGCATTTGTGGATCCAGATGACTGGGTGGATGATAATTTCTATGAAGTATTGTATGAGAGAGCAAAGTCTGGAAATTATGATATTGTAAAAGGAAGCCGTATACAGGTAGAATATCGTGAAAATGGGGAAATCCGTTACAAGAATTCAGCAGTGAATGATAGAATTAAGGCGGGAATGACGCAGAATCAGCCACTGTATGTATTTTTTACATCAGAGCATCAGACGGCTATTTTTAACGGTGATATGGTTCGTGAACATAAAATTTACAATGGAAGCGCATCTCACAGTGAGAATAGTGTTTTCCTGCTGAAAGCAGCGTTTTATGCAAAACGTTTTTGCATTGAAAGCAAGGTTGCATATTACTATTTTCAGAGAGAAGATTCAAGTGTACATGTCTTTGATTATAAGAAATTTTCAGGTGAACTTTGCTCATTTAAAGAGCAGATGGAAATTGCACAGAGTACAATAAGCAAAACACCGACTTATCTGGACTTCATTGGAAAGAAAATTCTGTTTTTAATGCGCAGATATGATGAATTACAAGATATTAAAGAACTAAAATCTTTCCGAAAAGAATATCTGAATACATTAGCAGATGAACTGGATCAGGTGAAAGATAAAAACAAACTGAGAAAATATGGAAGAAGAGTTGGACTTTTACTGGATCACAAAGTTGGAAGTTACATTTTCCTAAATCGTTTTAAAAATGTGGTGGCAGTTGGGCAGAAATGTAAGAAGACGGTTGTTTCCAAACTGAAGGATATGTTTTACCGTGTGGAAGAAAGTACTGCAACGCATAAAAAATATAGATTATTTGGAATACCATTCACTAAAAAATATCCGTCACCATATAAGTTTGATGAAAAAGAACTTGTTTATTTGCAGAGTTACCGTGGATGCATTATTTTCTGCAAGAAGTTCCTTGAACTTGATCCGGAATTTGCGGCTGCGTATATCAATGGATTTACAAAGAATAACAGTGAATATAACTGTGATTTGCCGGTAGACAGTGAACTTTACAGAGAACATATAGAGCGTTTGAAAAATGGGGAACTTTGCTGGAGGTATACAAAACGTTTTGGGCACATTTCAAAGACAACAATCTATCAGAATGAGCAGCAGAAAATCTGTATGCGGGGAGAAATCCTTGGCAGCAATGATATCATTACTACGGAACACTTTAAAATACACCCGCAATTAGAACGCGAAATTATTGATGGTGTAGTATTAAAAGATTATATTACTGCAAAACAGGGAATGAAAGAAGTTGTTGGCGAACTCAGACAGTATACGGATTTTATATTTGAAACATTTGCAACTGAAAATCCTGAAATGATTCAGGGAATGGCATATGATGCCTTTCCTTATAATTGCATTCTGACAGAGGGACATGTATATGAGTTGTTTGACCTTGAGTTTGAATATAAAGAAGCGCTTGACAGAGGATATATGTTATATAAAATAGTTCGTGTGCTCGGAAAGAAACGCAGAAAAAATGCTTATTTTGAATTATGCGAACATTATGGAATTGTACCAAAGTGGCAGGAGTGGGATGATTTCAATTTCAGAATCTGGCTGGATACGATTTCAGAACCGGATGATACTCCGTCGAATGAAGAAAATCAGAAGTTATTCCAGAAATATTTTATCAGTAAATGCTAAAGAAGGGAGCGTATGTTATGAAAAAAAGTAAACAACTGATAGCATTGCTTGCAGCAGCAATGATGCTTGCTACGAACGTAAACCCTGTTTATGCCTCAGAGATTACGAACACAGAGAAGGTAGCCATAGTGGAAGAGCTAGAGGAAACAGGAGTTACAGAGACTGTAGAAGAGACAGAGTCAGAAGAAACCACAGAAGAGATAACAGAAGCAACAGAGAACGTAGAAGACACCGAAGTTACAGAAGAAGCAACAGAAGCTACAGAAAAAACAACAGAGGTTACAGAAGAAGCAACAGAGGCTACAGAAGAAGTAACCGAAGTTACAGAAGAAGCAACAGAGGTTACAGAAGAAGTAACAGAGGAGACAGAAACAACAGAGATTCTGGAGGATACGGAAACTGTTGTAGAAGTTACAGAAGAATCAGAGATGGCAGTGGAAGATGAGATAACACTTGCAAGTATGAATGGCATGAAAATTTATGCAATTTACCTTGGGGGAAATGCAGGCGATGCAGTACTTGTACAATCCGGTAGTGAATACCTTCTGATGGATATGGGGGAATGTACAGCAGGAAAGAAGAAGGGAGCCTATGCAAGTGTCAAGAAATTACTTGATGATTTGAATGTAAAAAATCTCTCATTATACTACAGCCATTTTCATGGAGACCATACTGGCGGTGTGGGTACTGACAGCGGATTGGACTGGCTGACAAGTGAGTATAATGTAAAAACCATTTATGCGCCGGATAGTTCTATTTTTAATGGAAAACTTGACTATTCAGATACATATGAAAAAATTGAGCGGATTTCGTCAAGAAATAATGCAAATACAAAAATTAAATATTTGAAAGTAGGAGATACATTTTCATTTGGAGGAGTGTCTGTTGAGATTATCGGACCTGTCGGAGTAAAAGGATTTACAGATCCGGGAGCACCGTCGGCGGATGCCTCAGTGGATGAAGATGGAGTTTACGATGACTTTGTCAATAACTGTTCGCTGGTAGCAAGATTGACTTGTGGCAATGTTACTTATTTGACAGCGGGAGATGCAAAGTCAGAATCAGAAAAGGCTCTGATAAAAAAATATAAGAATACAGGAAAATTAGATGCAGATATTTATAAATTGTCTCATCATGGAATTGCGCCTGCAAACTCGGAAGAATTTTTGAAATATGTAACACCTGTATGCTCATTTGGAATGAATGGTACTTTTACAGGAAATGAAGAGTATGGAAATGATGGTAAAGTACGCCGTATGACATATTCTTCAAAACAGAACGCCAGCGCGTATGGACTGTGCTACATGGTTGCAGATGAAAAAGATACATTTGTAGTTGATGTAAAGAATAATGCGCTGAAAATGTATCGGTACAGTAATATGGGAAAACAGCTTAAGGGAATTGTAAAGACAGTTGGCTCATATGGCATTTCTTATGATGGAAAAAATATTGATTTTGATTTTTATGATTATTATTATCTTGGGGAAGACAGTAAACCGATTACCGGAATTCAAGCAGTGGATTTAGATGGTGATGGAAAGACAGAAATGCACCTGTTTCAATCAGGCGGAGAGTTGTATGCAGGTACCTGGGGCTGGGATGAAAACAACAAATTTGTATACAAGCCGTGGTTCAAGGTAGGAAGTGACTGGCAGTATTATGAACAAAAAACAGCAATTATGGCAACTGGCTGGAAAACGATTGACGGTGAGAAATACTATTTTGATAAAAATACAGGATATCGGAAATCGGGCATCTGTGAGATTGATGGAAATAAATATTTCTTCAAAGAGAGCGGAGTACTTTATGTAAATCGTTGGATTAATCTTGATGGAAAGAAACGTTATGCAGATAAAAACGGTGTTTTACTTACCGGATTTCAAACCATTGATGGTGGACTATACTATCTGGATCCGGATAATGAGGGCATAGCAGTAACGGGCGGAACTGATTGGCCAATTCAAAAGATTAAAGGAAAATATTATGCTGTAAAAAATACTGGACTGATTTTTACAGGTGGCTGGAAAAAATATACTTCCAGAAAAACAAAAAATTTCCGCTATTTTGATAAAAACGGTGTGATGAAAACCGGTTGGTTTGAAGATAAGGATGGAAAGTATTACTTACAGACGTCCGGAAAGAACCGGGGAATGCGTACGATTGGAACAGCATCCATTGATTCTGTCACCTACGCTTTCAGTGCGGGTGGAAAATTGATTAAGAATTCCTGGTACAATGATTCTTCTTCTGGAAAAGACAAAGAACACTGGATGTACTTTGGAAAAGATGGAAAACAGGTAACCGGCTGGAAAACCATTGATAAAGAAAAATATTATTTTGATAAAAAAACTGGATATCGTGCAACAGGTCTTACAAAAATAAAATCAAAATATTATTATTTTACTGATGGCGGCAAGATGCGGAAGAATAAGTCCGTTACAGTAGATGGCTATAAGTGCAAGCTTGATAAGAACGGTGTATGGAAGAATCTTCCATCACCTGCCAAAACAAAATTTACTTCGGTAAAGGCAGCTAAGAAATCAGCAACCGTTCAATGGAGTAAGAAAAAAGGTGTTACCGGATATGAGATTTATATGGCAACGTCTAAAAAAGGAAAATATAGCAAACAGACAACAATAACTAAAAACAGTACTACAAAATATACAAAGAAGAAACTTTCTTCAAAGAAAACGTACTATTTTAAGGTAAGAAGCTATGTAAAGGTAGGCGGTTATAAATTCTATTCAGATTATAGTTCAGTGAAATCTGTCAAAGCGAAGTAAAAAATAAAATGCAGAAATATGCGGGCGGGGAGAAAACCTTGCCCGCATTTTGTAAAAATTCAGGGAAGGAGAGAAAGAGGATTGAAAAAAAGAATACAACTATTGCTGCTTGGATTGTTGGGGAGTATTTGCCTGAGTGGATGCAGGAATGTGGGAGAGAATATTATACAACTGTCGGACACAGAGGCGCTGGAAAAGTCGGAAGAAAGTTCAACAGAACAGTTGAAATATGTCTTTTTATTTATTGGAGACGGAATGAGCTATTCACAGATTCAGTTGACAAATTATTATCTCAATGCAGTTGAGAATGAAGGGGAGGTATTGCGTACACAAAATAAGTTGAATATGTTGAATCTTGCGGTTACCGGGTCTGCACAGACGTATGACAGCACCTCTTTTACACCAGATTCTGCATCTTCTGCAACGGCAATTGCTACTGGACATAAAACCTGGAGTGGGTGCTTAAATGTAAGCGAGGATTTTTCGGAAAAATATGAGACAATTGCAGAAAAATTAAAAAAACAAAAAGACTATAAAATTGGAATTGTTTCATCTGTTAATATTAATCATGCCACACCGGCGGCGTTTTATGCACATCAGGAATCCAGAAGCAATTATTATGAGATTGGACTTGAACTTTTAGAAAGCGACTTCGATTATTTTGCGGGCGGTGGATTTCGGAGAAAAACCGGGGATGATGGTGATAAAGAAAATTTATATGACCTGGCAAAAGAGGCAGGATATATGGTCGTGCGAAAACAGGAAAAAGCACAAAATCTGAAACCATCTGATGATAAGGTAATTGTTGTGACAGAAAATATGGCAGATCGCAATGCAATGAATTATGAATTAGACCGGGAAAATGAGGAATGGGCACTTGCTGATTATGTGGAAAAGGGAATCGAGTTGCTGGAAAATGAAACTGGTTTTTTTATGATGGTAGAAGGTGGAAAAATTGATTGGGCGTGTCATGCAAATGATGCAGGAAGTATGATAGCAGATGTAATTGCACTTGATGAGGCAATTGGAAAGGCATTGGATTTTTATGAAAGGCATCCGGATGAAACCCTGATACTTGTAACAGGGGATCACGAGACAGGTGGTCTCAGTATTGGATTTGCAGGAACGAACTATGATACATTTCTTACAAATTTAAAGAATCAGAAGATATCTTATGTAAAGTATGATGCGGATTATGTGAGCGCTTACCGGGAAAATGAGACGCCATTTGAAAACGTGATGGAGGATATTACAGAATTATTTGGTTTGCAATATTCGCCTACAGAAGAAGAAAAAATGTTTCATGAAGACAGTGCGGATGCACATGAGAATGCAGCAAGTGAAGAAACACTTGAACTGACAAACTACGAGTACAATTTATTAAAAGAAGCCTATGAAGAAACAATGCAGCGGACCGGTGAAGAAACAGAATTTTCACAGGAAGACTATATCAAATATGGAAGCTATGAGCCTTTAACGGTTACAATTACTCATATTTTAAATAATAAGAGCGGAATTAATTTTAGTTCTTATGCGCATACAGGACTTCCGGTTGAAGTGTTTGCACAAGGAGTAGGGGCAGAAAAATTCAATGGGTATTATGACAATACAGAAATTTATAAAAAACTTGCTCAGCTTGTGCAGGTAGATTAAAAATAAAGAAAAAACTAAGAATTAGAGTGCGTTTGATTAGTTGACATAGATTGTTAAAAGTTGTACTTTGGAAGTATAAGTTTTTACAAAGAACAAAAACATGAGGGAGGATTTATAATGAAGTTGCGAAAAATATTGGCAGCCGGGCTGAGTATGACACTGGCAGTGTCCATGGTTGTCACCGGTAGCGTGTATGCGGGTGAAGCAGATACGGAAACGGTGATGGAAATGGAGACAGAGACGGCTGATGAAGCGATAATAAACAGTGATACAGAAGTACCAGAAGGAACGGAAGTGTCAGAAGAAATCGAGACAACAGAAGAAACAGAGGTGACCGAAGAGTCAGAGATGCCGGAAGTGTCAGAGATGCCGGAAGTGTCAGAAGAGACTGAGAATACGGAGGAAACCGAGACAACAGAGGAAACCGAGACAACAGAAGAAATGGAGGAGCCGGAAGCAACCGAAGAAACAGAAATAACCGAAGAGACGGAAACAACAGAAGTCACCGGGGAAACAGAGATGACGGAAGAAACGGAGGAGACGGAGGTAACTGAAGCGACAGAGAAGCTTGAGATTGTCGATGAACAGATTCTTGCCAAGAACTCAACGGTATCAGTCAAAGATTATGGAGCAGATGGAACAGATAAGAAAGCAGACACAGTGGCGATTCAGAAAGCACTTAATGCAGTGAAAAAGGCAGGTGGTGGTACAGTCACAGTACCAAAGGGAACTTACTATATTGAACAGAGCCTTGTTATTTATTCTAATACGACATTGCATCTGGATGATTCTGCAACTATAAAACGTTCTGTTTATTTTAGCGATAAAACATATGATGAGACAATTGGAGATTATGTTTACGGACCGATGGTGAAAAACTATGTCGGAACGGAGGATGTACTTGACGGTTATGGTTATGATTATTCCAATGATATTACAATTGAAGGCGGGACATGGAATGGAGATGCCGGAAATGCAGGAGGAACAGCATCCAAACCAGCTAATATTTTCCAGATATATTGTGCGACAGGAGTAACGATACAAAAGACAAAAATAAAGAGTGTCTGTGGACTTCATCATATCCGGCTGGCATCTGTACAGGATGCGGATATCAAAAATGTGGTATTTTCTGATTTTGTATATTATAAATGGGCAGATTATGATGGACTTGAAAGTGGTGCAGAGGATGATGGGGAATTGAATGCCGGTGCTTCTATTACCTCTGAGGCACTTCAATTGGATAACTATTCGGCGACGAATGTTTGCAAAAATATAAGTGTCACAGGATGTACGTTTCGAAATGTTTTGAGTGGTGTTGGAAATCACCGCAGTAAGGTTGGCGGAAATATTTCAAAGATTGGTGCAACTGACATAAAAATTGCAAATAATAAATTCCAGAATGTTGCCAATACCTGTATGAATCTGTATGATTTTGAGGCAGTAGATGTTTCGGGAAATACAGCGGAGAGTGTCCGCTCTTTTGCCCGTGTTTATAAAGGAAAGGACTGTGTGATTTCCAATAATACAGTTACGACTTTTACAAGTGGAAATCAGTATGATGTGTTCCGTATCAGTAATGGTGCAAAACTCAGTATTACAGGAAATACCATTAGCGGAGCAGGGAACACTGCTATTAAAGTAGCATCTAAGTCTACAGTAGATATTACGGCAAATATTTTTAAGGGGGAGATTTCTTACAATGCAGTTGGAGTAGAAAACTCCACCGCAAATGTCTGCAAAAATACATTTACAGAGGGAAGCATTGGAAATATTGCAATATATTTTATTGGAAGTAAGGGAACTATCAATACAAATACAATAAGTACAGCAAAAGTGCGCCCGATAGGTGTCTGGAACACCAGTAGTGTGACACAGATTGTTGGCAATAACGTTACTGGTGGAAGGAGCCAGGGTATTTATGTACTGAATTCTTCTGTGGGTGAAATAAGTGGTAATACGGTGACATCTTCCGGCGCAGAGGGGATTGGAATAAGCGGAGGCAGTGCTTCTGTAGGAAATATCGTTCTTAATAAGGTGAATAAAGCAGGAGCAGAAGGAATCCGGGTGGAAGAGGGAGCTGTTGTTACGAATATTGGAGGAAATAGTTCAGCAGGAAATATAGTTACTGCGTCTGTTGGAAGTGGTATTTATGCTGGAGCGTCCCAGGTGACAAATATTTCCTACAATACAATTGACACCGCAGGCAGGAAAGCGGGACTTGGTGATCGGGTGGTATGAAAGGGGGATTGCCATCGCTCAACGGATAAAAGCTACC
>OGCY01000249.1_pt1 | contig 19334 bp, 11 predicted proteins | sample 1570311 | NCBI WGS metagenome assembly OGCY01 (sample SAMEA2582165, study PRJEB24529) | metagenome | biome: Human gut stool | place: China | collected 2011
GCACTGTTTCGACTTAGACCAAATTACTTTAAAAATCTTATTCATTGTCTTTCCTTTTTACCAATTAACTCTCAAAAAACTATATATTATCTATCACAAATACTAAGTTACAATAATCGTATTTTGTCGAATTTATTTCAATTATTATTTTCGACTATATTTCATAATTTTATCACAGTTTACTATTTCCATTCAAGAAATCGCATTAAAAATCAGAATATTTAATAGCTAATCAATCTTTTTCGAAGAATGTATAAGTATAGGTAATATATGGGTTGCCATCTTCATCTAATGCATTTCAAGCTAATAAATACACATTTTTTATTAATATTAATGTATAAACATTATCTCAAGAAATTTATGAAAGTAAAATGATTTAATTTTAGTATGTGTATTTTTTATCTCATACAAACTTATGTAAATATAATTTTATATTTCACGCAATTAAAATCATTATTTTTATGAAAATTATATAACTTTTAACTTTTAGATAAACTTAGTAATAAAAAAGCCACCACTCATAAAGAGTGGTGGCTTTCACCATATACATATTCATACATGAATATATACAAATATGTAACGATATATACATCTAAAATTATGCTTTTGCAGCTAATAATTTATCAACCGCAGCTTTTAATGCATCAATTTCAGATTGTTGTTGATCAAGCTTAGCCTTGTAAGATTCATTTTCTGTACGCAATTGAGTCATTTCATCTTGCATTACATAAATGGAACTAATAGGGCCTGCTTTATAACGATCAGGAATATTTTTCTTTTCTGGGCTAGAACCAAATTTATGAGTCACACCAGCATTTACCATATTATGGTTACCACCAAGAGAAATACCTACATTAAACATAGTATTTTCATTAGTATAATGCGCTAGCCCAAGAGCCGCCGCCGTTTCTCCATGATAGTTGCCTACACCCGCCATAACTTGAGTTGGCTCTAATGGATCATATTGAATTGGTTTTAACGCTGCCATAGCTGCCGCATGAGCACCTACACGTTGCGTTTCAGTAGCCACTTTATTAATTTCTTGACGAAGCTGTGTTGTATTACCAGCATTAGCTTGCGTCATTTGATTAATAGCATGAGCAACATTATCTGCTGTTGCAAGATCAGTACCACTCGCTGTAGCTTGTCCATTAGCAACAGTAATGCTAGATGTTTTAGCATCATATTTCACAACACCATTAGCCGCCACAGTTGCTTTTGTATGATCACCATCAGTGAAATTAAATCCACTTGTAAGGCTTGTTGTTTGGCCATTTGCACCATTAGCAGCATAGGCAATATTAACTTTTGATGTATCAAGAGATAAACCAATACCATTAGTATTTGTTGTAGTCTTAATCATCGTATCACCAGTGATAGCAAATGTATTACCTTGCAACGTCATAGATTGTGCAGGATTCGTATCCCCTTTGAAAGTTAATGCTGTATTACCAACAGTAGCATTTACTTGATTAATAGCGTCTTGCAATTGACCTTCAGTAGCTGCACGATCAGCTTTAATCCCCCCTGCTGGAGTCCATGTTGTGTTGGATAGACCTGTAATAGTATTTGTTGTGCCACCTGTAATTGTTACATTACCAGCTTTCACAGTATTACCTTGAACAGTGTCACCTTTCACAGTACCTGCTGCAGTCACATTGCCAGACGTAGTTACATTTTTAGCAGTTACATCACCCGTAGCAGTGATGTCCTTAGCAGTTACCGTGCCAGTATTGCCGTCTAATTTAACCTCATTAGCGCCTGTACCAGCTTTTACCGTTGTGAAAGCAACATTTTCTTTTGTCTTATAGGTAATATCCTTACCATTACGGGATACTTCCATGTTAGTGTCAGCTTTGAAGTTAACCGTATCACCACCAGAAATTGTTTCTGTAGATGCACCATTATCAGCAGACAATTTCCATGCAGATTGAGATACTGCTTTTGCAGTCGCCGCATTAATAGCATCAGCTACATTTTTCGCAGTTGCAAGACCATCATTTCCAGTTACGGAAGCTTCACCTGTAGCGGCATTACTATTGATGGTTGCACGTTTTGTAGAAATTTCTACAGTACTACCATTCATATTTGTAGAGATGTAATCCCCAGTAGCACCTTTCACAGCAAAGGATACATCACCATTTTTCAAGGATTGGCTAGACGCAGTGCCTGTATCTGCAGCAAGAGAAATATTTTTATTCGTTGCTACACTAGCATTATTAATCTTATCCTTTGTAGCTGTATCTAGACCCACAGTAATAGTTTTACCACTCACTTCAGTAGTAACACCATCTGTACCTACAACCTTCAACGCGTCATTTTTAAGATTAATAGAACCATTATTATTGCCATCTGTAATATTAAGTACTTGAGCACCTGTCGCTTTAGTAACAGCCGTATTAATCGCAGTATTAACAGCATTTTTTACATCATCTGTTGTAGCTACACCTGCTGTATTTGTAATATTACCATTGCCATCAGTAGACAAAGACCCTTGTGTTACATTAAACTTCACAACGCCATTAGCTGCTACTTCTGCAGTTGTTAATGTACCATCAGTGAATTTAAAACCGTCTTTTAAGGATACAGTTTTAACTGGAGTATCGTTGTTTGCTGTGTAACTAATACTTGTATTCTTAGTCAAGTTAGTAGTCAAATCATTAATCGCACTAGTAACTTTATTATCTACATCGCCAATATTCGCAGCATTCGTAGCTGTAGTACCGCCACTTGCAACATTGGTAATTACTTTATTACCTGCATCAATACCTGTTGTAGTCATAGATGGACCACCTGTTAAACGGAATCCAGTCGTATTCATAGATGCATTCCCCGCTGTGAAGGAATTACCACTCACTCCACCTGTTGTACCATCTAAGGTAATAAGGTTAGTACCAGAGCCTACTTTTACAGTATTGGCTGCAGTTACAGAATCTAATGTAAGATCTTTTTTCGTCTTAACCGTAATCTTCTTACCATCTGTACCATCTTGTGTAATCTCGATGTTGTCACCATTAATGAGATCAACCGTATTACCACCAGATACTTTTGTAGCGGTACCACCATTAGTAGAAATATTCCATGCAGAACCATCTTTAGCAGATGTCACAGCTTTAGTAATCGCATCATTCACAACAGTCGTCATATTATCTGTTGTTACTACGCCATCTGTAGCTTTATTAATCGTACCATCTGCATTTGTAGATAATGTGCCTTTTTTAATAGTCACATTTACAGTATCTGTAGTAGCACTTGTGGATACTAAGTCACCATCCCCTGCTACTTTAAATGCTAAGCCACCAGACTTATTAAGTGCTTGAGCCGTTGTATCTGTAGAATCCGCTTTTAATGTGAATGTATTTTTACCTAAGGTATCTACTGCTGTAGAAGAGTTAGAAATAAGATTTTTAGTAGCTGTATCTAAGCCAATGGTAATACCTTGACCACCTACAGTAGCTTGAACACCATTAATACCACTCACACTTAATGTTTGAGTGCTAAGTTTTACAGATCCTGTATTTGTACCGTCCGTCAAATTCAATGCTTGTGTGCCAGTAGCATTATCTACTGCTTTAGTAATCGCTGTATTAACAGCCGTAGCCATATCGTTAGCATCAACCACACCAGCAGTACCTGTTAATGCACCAGTTGTCGAGTTAGCTGTTAACGTACCTTTTGCTACATCAACCGTAATTGTTTGACCGCTGACAGTTGCTTTGGCAGCACCTGTGCCAACAACTTTTAATTTTTCAGTCTTTAAGTTAACAGTACTATTATTTGTACCATCTGTAACACCAAGACTTGTAGACAAATTAGCTACAGCGTCATTAGCGATAGTCTTAACATCGCCAATATTAGCTACATTACTATTATCTGCCTTGCTATTCGCTACAATACCTGTGCCTACATGAGTAATGGCCTTACCACCTGCATTAATACCATCATTACCATCAATAGAAATATTACCTACATTCACTTTATTAGTTGTAACACCTGTAGATCCGATAGTTGTATTACCACCAATAGTTGCCGTATCAAATGTTACATTTTTAGCCGTAGCAATTTTAAAGGTCTTACCAGTTTGGGTAATCGCAATATTATCACCATCGTTGAAAGCAACTGTATCGCCACCTTTAACATCTTCTGCAGCAGTAGCATTTGCTTTCACCTTGAAAGATGATGCATCCTTAGCGGCATTCTTAATGGCCTGCTCATTGATAGTCAAGGTCACATCATTACCATTTGCAGTCGTTGTAAGATATGTAGGACTGCCACTCTTAACACCAAAGTTAACATTACCAGATGTTAATGATTTAGCCGTTGTAGTACCAGTATCGCCGCCAAGAGAAATCGTACGCGCTACAGCAGTAGCAGAATCAGTAATCGATTTCTGTGTTGCCGTATTAAGATCAAAGGTTACTTGACCATTTGCACCTACTGTTGCCGTAGTAGTAGTACCATTTGTAAAGTTTAAACCATCAGAAAGTTTAACAGAATTACTTCCTGTACCATTAGCTTTGTATTTAATAGATTGATCCGCATTAGCTTGATTGATAACATCCGCTACATTTTGAGCAACTGCTAAACCATTATTACCATCAACAGATACAGTACCAGACGTATTTTTCAACTTACCTTGTGTTGTATTAATCTCTAATTTCTTATTAGCAGCCGTAGTAGTAATAAAAGAATTAGTACCACCTTCAACAGCTAATTGACTCTTAGATAAATTAACGTCGCCACTACCAGAATTACCTGTGAAAGCTAGGTTAACGCTCTTCAATTGTGCTACGTTAACGGCATCAGTATCGGCTTTACCAGCTGCAACACCTACAATTTGTCGTGTGCTAGTAGCAGCACCACTAGCATCAGTTACACCAACTGATAGAGCCCCTAAGTTACTATTCAATGCCACGCCAGTTAGACCAGAATACTTATCTGTACGAGCAATATTTTCTGTATTAGCATTATAACCAGCAACACCAGAAACTACATTAGCTTTAGAACCAGCGCCAAGTGCAACACCTTTTTCTACACTAGCTTGAGAGCCCGCACCAATTGCAATACTATCAGTGGCAGACGAATTAGCATTAAGACCGAGTGCCAACGCATTGTTTGCAGTGGAGGAGGACCCAGCCCCCAAAGCAATCGCATTTTCTCCATTAGTAGCTGCACCTGCATTAGTACCATAAGCACTACCGATAGCAATGCTACTACCACCTTGAGCATTAGCACCCTTGCCTTGTGCAATACTGCCAATAGTATTAGCCACTGAGTCACGGCCAATAGCAATCGTATCTACACCAATAGCTTGACCACCCACAGCAGCAAACGCATAGGTTCCTTGAGCACGAGCATTATAACCAATAGCAGCAGCGGAATCAGCTGTAGCATTAGCAAGATGACCTACAGCAGTTGCATGACTTTGAGATGCTGTAGACTGATTACCTAATGCTGTAGAATATTGCCCGGAAGCAGTAGCTTGATTACCATAAGCAGATGCATACAATTCCGTAGCTTGTGCCCCCAATTCAGTACCATCAGTAGATCCACCGATTGCTACAGTTCCCTTACTCGATGCTAATGATTTCCAGCCCTGAGCAATGCTACCTTCTTTTGTAGCTTGTGCATCAGTTCCAATAGCTATAGCCTTTTCAGCTTCTGTAGTACCACCATTGATAGCAACAGAAGATTCCCCGTTTGCTTTTGAATTATACCCCACGGCAACTGCATTTTCTTTGGTAGCTTCTGTACTGTGACCTACAGAAATGGACATTAAACCACTTGCAGCCCCCCCATTTGTTGCTAAGGTATAACTTGCAGTAGCATTAGAACCATTACCAATAGCAACCGCATCATACTGAGATGCTACCGTACTTTTACCAATTGCAATCGCTTGACTACTCGATGCATTAGCACTATCACCTAAAGCAACTGACGAACTACCAGTCGCTTGAGCCCCTGTACCAATAGCTGTACTATTACTATCTGTAGCTGCCGCCCCTTTACCTAATGCAGTTGCATTAGGTTTGGTAGCAGAAGCCTTTGGTCCGATTGCTATAGCATCAGTATCAGTAGCGCCATCATTATTTTCATTGCTACCAATACCAGTTGCAGAAGATTTGATAGATACATATTTTGTTCTTAACGCGTCTGCTACCGCATATAATTGAGATCCATTAATTGCATCGGTACTAGTTTTTGATACTTCACCTGCTGCTACGTTCTTAATTTGACGTTCAGCCCCAGCAGAACCAACAGAAACTTGCATTCCTGTACCTGTTACCGTTGGTGCCCCATTCCAAGTTATTGTTTTACCACCAATAACGAAGGAACCTTGATTTGTTGCATTAGTAGTGGTTGTAGAAGCACTACCAAGAGCTACTGCATTTTCTTGAGATGATATTGCACTATAACCAAGAGCAACTGAATTCTTCTCATTAGCCTGTGCACTAAAACCTAATGCTGTAGCCTGATCTTTTTTTGCTTTAGCATTTATACCAACAGCGACGGCACTAGTACCTAACGCCTCAGCACGCGCCCCCAAAGCAGTAGACACCGCCCCAGTTGCTTTTGCAGTATTACCAATTGCTATGCTATCCATAGTTTTCGCATACGAATCAACACCGATTGCTACTGCATTTTGATCTTCTGTCTTGGAATTTTTACCTACAGAAATTGCACTAGACGCTGCGGATGTGGATGTAGCAGCAGTACCAATAACAATGGAGTCTGCACCACTAGAGGTTGTATTTTTACCGATGGCGGTAGCTGCTTCTGCTAGAGCACGAGATGCGGCACCAATAGCCACACCATAATTACCAGAAACTCCTGTTTTAACGCCATCTAAAGCACTACCAATTGCAACAGCCCGATTACCAGTAACTTCATTGCTATAACCAATACCTACTGCAGCTGGACCAGATACAGTTGTAAAAGAGCCAGCACCGAAAGCTTGGTTACCACTCGTAGTAACTAAATAACCAATAGCAGATGAACCGCCGCCACTAGCATGAGAACTATTACCAAACGAACTATCATTATCTTTATCTGCTAAAGTTGCTTTACCAACTGCAGTACTTGCAACACCAGATGCTGCTGCATTATCACCGATAGCAATGGAGCTAGCAGCAGCAGTTGTACCACCAGCATTCGCTGCTTTACCAATGGCGATTGATGCATCACCCGATGCAGTGTTATTTTTACCATTATCATCTGCACCAATACTAATTGCACGATTTCCCTTGGCAGTATTCATATAACCAATACCAACAGCAGCAGTACCGGATACAGTAGTATTAGAACCGGCACCAAAAGCTTGATTACCTGACGTAGTCACTAAATAACCAACCGCACTAGATCCGCCACCACTGGCATGAACACTATTACCTAATGCACTATCATTATCATGATCTGCCAATGCAGTTTCACCAAGTGCTGTAGAGGCAACCCCCTCAGCTTTTGCACCTTTACCTACTGCTACAGCACTAATATTTTTAGCTTTCGCATTATAACCTATTGCTAATGAGTTTGTACCAGTTGATTCAGCAAAGTCAGTAGAAGCTGTACCATCATCATTATTGCCAGCACCTATAGCAAGTGAATTATTACCACTCGCTTTTGATGCCCGACCAATAGCTACTGCATTTTTACCAGTTACAGAGGTTTGTGCACCTATAGCTGTTGCTCCCCAGCTATCACCAGCACCACTATAAGATACAGAAGCATTGTAGCCCATAGCTGTACCAGCTTTTACTGAAGATGTTGAATGCGACCCAACAGCAAGTGCTCCGTCTTTATTAGCAGTACTTGCTACACCAAATGATGTAGCTTCGCTACCGGAAGCCTCTGCGCTCTTACCTATAGCAGTTGCACTCGTTTCAGAGGCCGTTGCATCAGTACCAAAAGCAATTGCACTTTCGCCAGTAGACTGTGCAGCAAGACCAATTGCTATACCGTTTTTTCCGCTGGCTTTAACTTCCTTTGTAGGATTACCAGTGCTTTCAAATCCTGCACCTATAGCAATAGAACTATCACCAGTTGCTTTAGAGTAAAATCCTGCAGAAAATGCATTATGTGCACTTTCAGTATCACTACCAATAGCAACAGCTCCATTCGACTTTGCTTTTGCTCTACCAATTGCTACGGCGTTATTACCACTTGCATCAGCTTTGCTAGTACCAGCAGAAATTGCAATACCAGTAGAAGAGCTAATGCCACCACCCTTAAATGTGCCTTCAGCCTCAGCCTGCATAGCCTGTCCAGCCATCAAGGCCGCCAAAATACTAGCCACAACAATTTTCTTTTTCCCTGTTGTATTCTTAGCCAATTCAGATACTACAACATAGCATTGTTTTGACTTAGACCAAATAACTTTAAAGATTTTATTCATTTTCGCTTCCTTTTCACTAACTAACCTCTCAACTACATGAAATATATTTTCAAAAACATAATGAAGTTTAGCTCTTTCTAGAGCAATAAAACCCATTAACTTCTAAAAAACTATGAATTTGATTTCATTATTCTATCATACTCCCCTCATATTTCTCAATTGTAAATTATACGGATTAAGAATATTTAATTCCTATTTCGAATTTTATCTATTTTTGTATTTTACTTATATTCACTATGTTCTATATGAATTCTTTATGTATTTTAATTCATATCGCATGTATTTTCATTATATGTAGTATTTCTATCATTCTCATTATCAATCCGTTATTGATTTCACACAACTTAAGCTATACCAAATTGGTTCATTTTATTCTCATTTTTTATAGAAGATTTTTGTTTAAGAAAATGTATCGATATATTTTTAAGCAATCAGATAAATTATTTAATATTGATTTATACTTTATGCACAAAAAAGCCACTCCTTACTACAAGGAGTGGCTTTCATAAAATACATATACATACAAAATTATGTGTAAACTTATAAATCAGTCGTTTTTTACGTATTATATTATTGTTTTCAGAGAGAATACAAATGTACTTTGTGCGGAAGCCAAGTTGATTTTGCTATGCAAATTTTGCATATATGCCCTATACATCTCTTGTGCCTCTTCCACAGATACAATATCAAAGGTAATTCCATCCCCAATAGGCAACTGGCTAAGTCTAGGCAAATCCGCCGTAATAACGGTACCGATTTTAGTATAGCCCCCCGTCGTTTGTCGGTCTGCCATGAGGATAATGGGATTACCATCAGATGGGACTTGAATAGATCCAAATACAGCGCCATCCGAGATGATATCGGCGCCGTCGATGTGTTCAACAGGGGCTCCATCTAATCTAAACCCCATACGGTCGCATTGAATGGTTAATGTATAGAGTTCACTGCTAAAATTACGAATACCCGTTTCTGTAAAGTACTTGGCTTGCGAGCTCAGTACAACGCGTAGCGGTTCGTGGCATTCACGGCCGCCCCGATTAAATAGGACTGTATTAAATAAATGATTTGATTCTCTAGTATAGTCGCAAATGATTGTATCACGCATGCAGTCCTTTAAACGCACTTCGTCGTCCGCCACTAAGGGACGTCCCTCAAATCCGCCAATTTTCGCTTTTGTATGTGTCGCCACGCTGCCGTTGATTTCGGGCACATCAATACCTCCGGCGAAGGAAATATACATGCGCACCCCACATTGGCTAAAGCTGCCAGAGATTACATCGCCGTCATGACAGACAAAAGAAATGTACCGTGGCACCTCAACATTATTAATGGTAGGACTCATATCTGCACCTGTGAAAGCAACAATACACGTACCTTTCACCTTCAGCGTAGGACTGAGGACGGTACACTCCAAAGCCCCTACGGGCGTCGTATTCCCTACAAGGGCTTGTCCGATAGCATAGCTTTCACCATCCATAGGACCGGCCACGGGCATACCATATTGTTGAAAGCCTACGCGCCCTCCGTCTTGCACGGTGGTCATCATACCAGGTGCCACCACCTCAAAGGACGCATTCTTATATTCACTTACCGCCACGGAGGTCACCTACCTTTACATGATGTACAACGGGCTTAAAGGAAGAGCCCAATTTCTTAATACAGTGGAACGCACTTTCATCAATAGGAACATAGCGCACATAATCGCCCGCCTTGAGAAGAGCCGCCTCTTCACGGGATGCATCGTACATGGATAGAGGCGTGCGTCCTATAATTTGCCAACCACCAGGGGAATCCGATGGATAGGTGCCGGTCTGCTCACCCGCGATGCCTACAGATCCTGCCGGAATATGTGTACGCGGCGAAGACAATCGCGGCGTAGCGATGCGCGGATCCATGCCACCTAAATAGGTAAAGCCCGGAATAAAGCCCATCATATACACGAGATAATCTGTACTGCTATGAATGCTTACCACGTCAGCCTCGGTTAAGTGATTATGAGAGGCTACAAATCCAATGTCCGGACCAAATTCACCACCATAGACGGTCGGTATTTCTACGACCGTCACGAGTTCACTTTCATCAGCGCTCATAGGCTGCGTACAGATAGGTTCAAGAATGTGGCACAGCTCAGCATAGGTGTAGCGCAATGCATCATACTGAATGAGAAGCGCACAATAGGTAGGCACCATCTCAATAATTCCCTCTAAATGGAGGCTTTCAATACCCGCCACAGTCTGACGGATACGCTGATTAATCTTAGGGTCAATAACTTGACCAAATTCGATGGAGATAGCACTATCCCCAACCGGAGAAATTGTGGGATTCATATGTGCCCCCTAACCTAATAATTTCGCAATACCTTGCAAGGATGTAACGCCGATATAAGCGGTCACAAGCACAACAATCCAACCGGTATAGAACAGAACCGGATTGTGTTTATAGTCCCCTACGATATTCGTCTTACGCGTTGCCAATAGCATAACGGCTAAGGTAACAGGCAAAATCAAACCATTCACAGAGCCCGCCACGATTAACAGCGTAGCTGGTTTACCGATAAAGATAAGAATGCATGTGGACACGAAGATGAATGCCATGATGGTCAATTTTTCATACCGTTCCACCACCTTGAACAAGGTTTTAAGGAAGGATACCGATGTATAGGCAGCACCCACAACAGATGTTAACGCAGCGCAGAAGAATACGATACCGAATAATTTATGGCCGATTTCACCAGCACCGAGTAAGAACGCAGAACCTGCTGGGTCCTTTGGATCTAACGCAAAGCCCATGGATACTACGCCGAGTACGGCTAAGAATAACAATATACGAACAATGGCGTCTACGGACATGCCCATGAAGGCAGCGCGACGCACATCTTTTAAATGTTCACGGCCTGTAATGCCCGCATCAATCAAGCGATGGCCACCGGAGAATGTAATGTACCCACCTACGGTACCGCCGATAAGGGTAATCGTAGCTAGCCAAGGGTAATTGGTTGGCACGATAGCATGGGTTGCAGCCTCTGCTACAGGAGGATTAGTAGAAAACGCTACATAACCGATGAGTACGAGCATCACTGTGCCCAACACTTTCGCCGTGTTATCGAGAACGCCACCCATTTTAGGAGATGCAAATAATAAAATCCCCAAGATACCACTGATGGCTGCTGCCGTCGTCGTATCGATACCGAATACGATGTTAAGACCCATGGACGCGCCCCCAATATTGCCGATATTGAACGCAAGGCCCCCAAGGGAAATCAAGAACGCTACGAAGTAACCAAGCCCTGGCAAGACCTTATTCGCAATGTCTTGGCCCCGCATTTGGGATACACCGATGATGGTCCACACATTGAGCTGTGCAATGATGGAGAAAATAACGGACACCACAATGGCGAACGCAAAATCCGCCTGTAACTGGCCTGTAAACGCCGCCGTTTGTAACATAAATCCTGGCCCAATGGACGACGTGGCCATCAAAAATGCTGCCCCTAAGAGGACAGATAAACTCGCTTTACCTGTAATCGGTTTCATACTGACTCCTTTTATCTATTCTGATTCTATCTATTCTTATACAATCGATTGTAATCTATCGATTCTGAAAATTCGCTACCACGACACCTGCCTTAGTAAGGCCTTCACGAATATACTTTGTGAAAGCTATCGCTTTTGGATTATCGCCATGAACGCATACGGAATCGGCTGCAATATCGATTGTTTTGCCCGTATTCGTTACGACCTTGCTTTCTTGCACCATCATGAGCACCCGTTCCAATGCCTCTTGTGGGTCTTTTATGAAAGCCCCCTCTTCCGTACGGGGTACCAAGGTGCCTTCCTCTGTATAGCCTCGGTCTGCAAAAACCTCTTGTATCACTGGAATACCTCGTCGCTCTGCTTCTTTGGCAATATAACTACCACTGAGCACCATGGCACGGACCTTGGGATTGACTGCTTGTAAACCATCTAATACCGCATCAGCTAATTCCGGCGTTACACACGCCATGTTATAAAAAGCACCATGCAATTTCATGTGCTGTAACTCTACATCGTATTGATGGCAAAATCCTTGCAACGCACCGAGTTGGTAGATCATATAGGCCCGTGCCTCATCAGTGCTGACCGCCATCTTGCGACGTCCAAAGCCCATCAAATCAGGATATCCCGGATGAGCCCCTACGGCTACGCCCTTCTCCTTGCACATCTTAACAGTGGCCTCCATGATGAGAGGATCCCCGGCATGCCAACCACAAGCCACATTGGCACTAGTGACGTGATTTAACACCTCACTATCCATGCCCAATGTATAATTGCCAAAGCTTTCACCTAAATCGCTATTTAAATCTATATAATGTGACATCACTATGCTCCTCTCGTTCTTCATTTTTCTTATATGCTTGATTGTCCTTACATACTTGATTTTCCTTATATTCTTCATCTTTCCTTTAAATTCTATAGAATATAGTAACATGATTATACAAAATATATTGATACGTTATCAATGATTTTTGTCATGTATACAAAATTCATATAATAGCACAAAAAAGCACTCGACGTAATGTCGAGTGCTTTCACAATCAATAGGACTATTGTTATTTGTGTGTATATGGAGAGAGTTGTAAGGGATTCAATGAAAGGGTCAATAGCCTACCGATTATTTATTGTCCTTGGATGCAACATCATCAGCTTGTTTGCTGTCATCTGCAGATTTGTCATCACTGGATTTAGCATCGGATGTGTTAGCACCATCCTTGTCGCTAATCACGATGTGACCATCTACAACATCAGCCAATAAGTGTTTCGCATCGATGTGATCCAAGTAGAAATCAGTTACATTGTCACGAATTTCAGATTCGATAACACGACGTAATGGACGAGCGCCCATAGTTTTATCGTAACCTTGTTCCATCAATAATTCTTTAGCTGCTTCAGTTACATCAAGAGTAATTTCTTTTTTAGCTAAAGTTTTATTAACTTGATCAAGCATTAAATCTACGATTTGTTTCAAATCTTCTTTTTTCAATTGGTTAAATTCGATAACAGCGTTGAAACGGTTCAAGAATTCTGGACGGAAGAATGGAGCGATACGATCCATTACATCTACTTTATTTTCATCGTCCTTGTCTTGACCATAGCCAAAGCCTGCATTAGATGTAGCAATGATAACAGTGTTTTTGAAGTTTACAGTGTTACCTTGACCATCTGTTAAGCGACCATCATCCAATACTTGAAGAAGTAATGTAATAACTTGAGGATCTGCTTTTTCGATTTCGTCGAACAATACGATGGAGTAAGGATTACGACGAACGCGTTCAGTCAATGTGTTGGAGTTATCTTCGTAACCAACATAACCAGCTGTAGCACCAATCAATTTGGAAACTGCTGTACGATCACTGTATTCGGACATATCCAAGCGGATGATAGCATCTTTGTTGCCGAACATATCAAGTGCTAATTGTTTAGCCAATTCGGTTTTACCAACACCAGTAGGACCTACGAATAAGAAGCTACCGATTGGACGGTTACCTTCGTCAAAGCCAGCACGGTTACGACGGATTGCTTTAGATACAGCTTCTACTGCTTTATCTTGACCGATTACATGAGCTTGTAAACGAGATTTCATATCTTTCAAGCGTTCAATATCGGATGCACCCATTTGAGATACAGGGATACCAGTCATTCTTTCAACGGCTTCCGCTACATCATTAACCTTAGCCACTACCTTTTGGTTTTCAGTGTGATTATCGATTTCTTGTTGTAATTTTTGAATACGCATCTTTTCATTAATAGCGGATTCGTAATCTTCTTTTTGAGCAAACTCTTCTTGTTTTGCCTTAGCTTCTGCAATATCTGCTTCTAATGTTTTAATATCAGTTACAGGATGTTGGGAAGCCAAGTGAGCTGCTGTTACATCGATCAAGTCGATAGCTTTATCTGGTAAGCTACGTTGAGGAATGTATTGTACGGAATAATCTACAGCTGCTTTCAACACGGCATCTGGCAATTCAATGTTATGATGCGCTTCGTACAATGGACGAATGCCTTGTAAAATTTTGAAAGTATCTTCTGGAGATGGTGCATTTACCTTTACTTCATTGAAACGACGAGCAAGAGCTGCGTTTTTCATGATTGTATTACGGTATTCATCTTGTGTTGTAGCACCGATAACAGTCATTTCGCCACGGGACAAAGCAGGTTTCAAGATATCTGCCAAGCCTTTAGAGCCTTGACCATCACCGGTGGAACCAGCACCCAAGATTTGGTGGATTTCATCGAAGAACAAGATAATGTTACCAGCAGCCTTAACCTCTTTGATAAGGTTTTGGATATTTTCTTCGAAGGAACCACGATATTGAGTACCAGCTTCCAAACCGGAAATATCGATGGAAATGATTTCTTTATTTTTAATAGCTGCAGGAACATCGCCATTGACGATAGCTTGTGCCAAGCCTTCTACTACAGCTGTTTTACCAACACCAGCATCACCTACTAGTACAGGATTGTTTTTAGTACGACGTGCTAAGATTTCTGCTGTTTCTTGGATTTCTTTATTACGGCCAATAACAGGATCGAGTTTACCATCACGAGCTTGTTGAGTTAAGTTTGTACCTAACTTAGCAAGGATACCATCTTGTTTCATTTTACCTTGTTGTGCAGCTTGAGCAGCTTGCATTTCTTCATTAGAAGGCAAACGACCAGTTTGACGATAGAAAGCAAACTCTTCTGGAGTTACTTCACGACCATTAATTTTATAACGACGATTTTCTGTGGAATAACCACCCATGTTACCCATCAATTGATTGAATAAATCATTCATGCTACCGAAGTCGCTACCAAAGTTATTAAAGTTGTTGTTCATATAAATTACCTCACTTTTTAACTACAAGTATATCAATTTGACTTTTTAAATCTGTTTAATTTCTTGCTTTATTTCTAGGTTTCTTCAACCTTATGACATTATAATAATCTGATTAAGTCAAAAAGTCAATAGGTCAAAGATAAAATTTTTGACTTTTTTCGACTTTTATTTTGACCAATTAGATTTATACAGCAAGAGTATAGATAAATACTTGGTTTTTGAGAGATAATTAAATTTGAACTTTTGAGTTATTTATATAAAAAAACAAAAGACCATTCGATGAATGGTCTTTGATTAACAATATTACTTTGATTTTTTATATTCTGCTCTAAATCCATCACGGAGAACAGCATAACGTAATAAATTTCTTATAAAGGATTGTACATTAGGGTCTTTCCACTCTAGCAAACGAGAATTATTTAGACGACCAAGATATATTTCATCATCATGGACAAGCTCAGGTGCACGGTCCTTAATATATGCAATAACATCCGCTCTTTTAGCTGCTCCACCTTTACCGCTTGTTAAAGAGCCGTTATGTGTAACATCTACTATATTAGTAAGTGGATTATATCGACAGCACCTATCTAAGTTTAATTGAAGGGAATGATGTCTCGATTCTTTATTGGTTATAGATACATTTAATTGAGTAGTACCAGTACGGTTACCCCAATGTGGATCATTCTCTGTATGTGCCGTAGCACATATACTAATACCTAGAACTTGGTCTCTATTTAAATAATCTTTTGCAATAAACATATGAGACCAAGCTTGATAATTACCACCTCCACTATTACCAAAATGTGGCATACTTACACGGCAATCTTCTGATACACCTATTTTTTCCAAAAACTTACTATTTTTAATCTCTTTAAAAATAATTAGATTAATCAAATTAAGCGCAAAGCCTTTTATATATTGAGGCGTATATTCACTAATATCACAGTTTTCAGTAAAGGCGTCTTGAAACTCATCTGACATAAGTTCTTCATATCTAAATGCCTCAAATGGTTCTGGTTCGACGAAAGAAATTTCATTCTTTAAAAGTTCCTCTAATAAAGGAATTTCCTTAACTTCATGATATACCCCATCATTATAATAATATATAATGGCCTCTATACCATTAACCAGCATAATATAATCTGCATTAAGTATTTCTCTATACCCTGAAGCCTGATTAAATACTTCATCACCTAGCACGTTAATATGAGGTGCCTTACATTCTATAATCATTAGTACATCTGTGCACTCATCATCACGGTAGATAACAATATCAGCTCTTCCACGGGCTCCTTTTTTAGTATGCGCCATTGACTCTTCTACAAAAATTCGATTAATAGGTATCCCTAATTCCTGTTGCAAGAATGCAATTGTTTTTTGGCGAACAATCTCCTCTGGTGTTGCAGCTAATAAAAAACAACGTATGGAATCATATAGGCGGCCTTCATCTCGATTAGCATTATCAAGGTCTATCTTATCAAAAATTCTCTCTATATTTTTCATTAAACTTCCCTTTACTACAATACAACTTTTTCATCATTTTTTCATTTTTAATATTATAGCATATATAGATTCCTTCTGTCTTTTAGAGAGACTAATACATATCAAATCATAACCACCTGTAGAACGGGTGGTTTGCTCTGACCCTATAAAGGTCTTGCTCTAGTGGTGGCCCTCTAAAGAGGGCTTTGAATAATCTGACAACTACTCTATTACCACTAGCTGCCCCCTACTCGGGGGCTTTTATTTTGCCTATTTTACTGGCTCACCCGTAAAGGGGTCAGTATATTCTTTAAAGTTAAATGTATCTTGCTCTATGTCTTCTTGTAGTTGATTGCGAATATACTCTTTTATCGCTCCTTCATATCGTCCTACCGTATCCACATAATATCCTCTACACCAGAAATGTCTATTTCCATACTTATATTTTAAATTTGCGTGTTTATCGAATATCATGAGGCTACTTTTGCTTTTTAAATATCCCATAAAACTCGATACGCTTAAATGTGGTGGTATCGTTACTAGCATATGAATATGATCCGGACAGCATTCTGCCTCTATAATCTCTACGTGTTTTCTCTTACATAAATCGCTTAAAATTTTACCTACATCAGCTTTTATCCGACCATAAATTATTTGTCTTCTATACTTTGGAGCAAAAACAATATGATATTTACATCTCCATTTACTATGTGATAAGCTTTTTACGTCATTCATTGACATTGAACCTCCTATATTAAAATGGTATGGTTGCCAGACCAACTTCATTTTATCACTAGGAGGTTCTTTCCTTTTCTCTAAGAATTTTTACTGACCCCCCAGTTTAACTGGAGGATAGTCATGCCTATTCGGCGTATAAATCAATATATTTCAAGCTGAAAAACATAGATAGATACTGTTCTTATGGGCTGTCATAAATTTTGAACTTTTGAGTTATTTGTTACAAACTATATTGTTAATATTAATTTATTACCTATATAATAAAAATAAAAGTCAAATATATAAAAAAGGAGACTAGCCTATGGCAGATCAAGACGTAAATACTAGTGATCACTTAACAAAGAACAATCCCCCTATCACTACAAGTACTAACAACAAAGAACTAAAGGAATATATTAAAGACGTCTCTCATCAAGTATTAAAACGTAATTATGAACTATACAAAGCATTGGAAAATAAATGAGTACACCAAACATTCAATTCACCATACAAGATATCTATGAACTCCACACACAACTGGAAAACACATTTATTCTTTCACCAGGTATTCGTGACAAAAACTTATTAGCATCAGCAGTAAATACACCGTTCCAAACCTTTATGGGTAATGACTTATATCCATCTATCTATGATAAAGCGGCACAATTATGTTATGGCATTGCCAATAATCATCCCTTTACAGATGGTAACAAACGTACTGCACTCCACAGTATGTATGTGTACTTAATCATTAATGGATATGATATTACTGCTGCACAACAAGACGTTGAAAATTTGATTATTAATGTAGCTGCAGGAAATATGACAAATATAGAACTGGCGAAATGGTTGCGCGAAAATACCATTCAAACAGAAAATTCGTAATACTCTTATAAATTAAAAAGTGCTGTAATAGAAGCCACTAGTCTTCTATTACAGCACTTTTTTTGTATTAATATGTTTCCACTCAAAACAAAAATATTAACTATATTAAATGAGTATTACAATACAATGACCAATTATCTATATATATCAATCGAATCACCCGATTCGTTTTTCCAAACATTCCAACCATTATTAGCATTTCCCAACACAACCCAACCTGCAGTAGATGGCGAATTACAACTTACATCTTCAAGCAGAATACCATTTTCTATCAATGCAGTCTTCCTGGCATCTGGCATCCATTCTGCTTTTGTGGGAGCACAAGTACTACCTTTTAATACAATAAACATACCACCTTCAACTTTCATTGTAGCAGTAACAGGCCCAAATCCTTTTTTAGTTTCACTTAAATAATAGTAGCCATCTGGAACTTTTTCCCAGTCAACTTTGACAGCTCTAGCTTTTGTAGCTTCATCGAAAGTTGTTTCTTTAGTACGATCAACAGGATAAACTTGCTTTCCTTCAAAAGATGAAAGTAACTGAATAACCAAATCAAGATCTAAAGCGAAAAGTTCTGAATTTAAAACTCTACTTTTACTAAAAATATCATCTAACAATTTCTCTTTTTCATCATTATCATCTACTTCAATTGCAAACTCTCTCTTTAAACCAACAACATTAGTATATCCATGCCGTTCAAGAGTATACATGCGAGATTCAAAGTTATCACTCCCAGTCTTACCAATTTTAATAAGTCCTGGTACAACTGTAGACATTACATATATAATTCCAATTGCCATGAATCTACCTCTATTCGCAATTCTCTATCAAACTAATTCCATCCAAACTTAGATTCATCTAATATTCATATTATATCATAAAATACAGAACTGTACTTTCAAATACGATAAAGAAATAAAAAACACCTTGCAAAAGCAAGGTGCTATTTTTGGTGATCCAGGAGGGATTCGAACCCCCGACCCACGGCTTAGAAGGCCGTTGC
>OGCY01000254.1_pt1 | contig 19038 bp, 14 predicted proteins | sample 1570311 | NCBI WGS metagenome assembly OGCY01 (sample SAMEA2582165, study PRJEB24529) | metagenome | biome: Human gut stool | place: China | collected 2011
TAGGGTGAATACTCACTCATTGCACTTGCATTTATAATCACACAACCTGCCGTTCCTGAAAAAGCAAATGTCTGATACAATGTTCCCCATTCATTTTTTAAACTGATTGCAGGTAAAATTGTCAACAAGCTGAGCACCGTAAGCAATGTGCTTAGTAATACACCACTCAAGACGATATAACAGCAATTAATCTGTGACCACTTTTCTTTCCCAATCTTAAGCACTACATAAAGTTCTTCTCCTGACATAAAGGGAATATCTGCGAAAAAAATCATGCCACCAAGCAACATAATTTTGTTAAAATAAAAATCATTCTGGACATGTGGCAATATTGCAAAACTATCTTTTAACCCTAATGTCATTGCCATTGATCTGTAATCAGCCAAATATACATCCAATATAAACAACCAGATAATGGCAATCAAAAATATTTTTACATTTTTTATTCTATATTTTATAATACCTAATTTATTTGCTCCCCACATTCCTGTCACCCCATATATCATTTTGCATTTTACTATATATGAACTTTCCTGTTATTGCTGCAATTGCAACTGCGACGAACAGTGCATAGCAAAAACAACTAAAGGATTTTTCAAATATTTTTCCATTTGATATATAGATCACATTCAACTTAAAATAATCATTCTCTCCAAATATTCTTGTAAAATAATTGACAAAAAAGTAAAACCCTACTATAGGAACCATAACTGTAAACATTTGATTTTTTACAAATAAAGACAACCACATAGCGAATACAGAAAAAATGCCAGCCATTAGCCCTGTCATTGCCGCATCCGCTATCAGATACCAAAATATTGTTTCTGGCGTAATAAGCTGACTCAGATAATCACCATCAGCAAGATATTCCAGCATATCATTATCCGGGGACAAGAGCGGCATTTTAAAATGAGCCATTAAGCAAAAAATGGATGTTCCAAGTACCATCACGATAACAGCTGAGATAAATGCCGTAATTACTTTAGACCAAATATATTTTCTAAAACTTCCCTTTTGTATCTGCAAATAGTAGTTTTTATACTCCAAATCCTCCATCATGGCATTAGAATATGCAACAGCGCCAAATATCAGCAAAAGCATATATGTACTATAGAATTTAATGTAATAATTTAGCAAATATACATCCTGACTTTTTAACTGCATCAGTGAAAATCCATATACACCAACAACACCTAATATTCCAATTCCAAAATACTTCGATGTTAACATACGATAAAAATCCATTTTCAAATATGACTTCACATTACCCCTCCATATCGTAAAATTCCTCTCCTGTAATCGCATTAATCGGAACATATAATTTTTCTACATACTCACTGCCTTTTGTTTTTCGCTCTAAAAAACATATCCAGACCGGAACAACTGCATTTTTCTCCTTATCAGTTGCGAATGGATAGACACCCAATACCATTTTTTTTACGGTAATACAGTTCTCATCTAACGTTTTTCCATATTTTGTTTTGATGCATTCTTTAATGTTGTCAATTGGTGCAAATTTTACCTTGTCAACCCCTATATCAAATAAAAAAAACCATTTCATATACAGATAACGTATTCCATCATTTCCAGCACACACAATAATCTGTGATCGTTCATCCCCTGAATAATCATTTACACTTCTTTTAGAAAAAACCGGGAGTCCCTGTGTCGTTTCATCCAGATAATAATAATATGCCTCATCCGAAGTTGACCATGACTCTTTTTTCTCACTTTGTTCTATGTCCCCTGCTTCAATCTTTTTTTCTTCCTGTTCCTTTAACTTATCTACATTTAAATCATATTCCTGGTGAACTTCCAGCTCCGCTGCATCTATTCCTATTTGCTGCATTTTATCTAAAACGGAACGTAAATTATCTTGTCTGCTTTCAAAAGAGAGATCCATCTTTTCAGAAAAAAGCTTTCCATTATTTTGTGGACTATACTCATTTGTATCCAGAACATTATAAATAAATACCATATCCTGCTTTGCCCACAATGCTTCCTCTGATGTTAAATACAAAGTATTTTCCTGTTTATCTGTATACGTCTGAAATTCGATTTTACCCCCTATACGGCTTTCTGTTTCATAAACATTATAATCCCACGTATTATCTATCCCAAAAAACTGCTTCCATTTTTCTTCATCAGGTTTCATAATCTTTGCCGTACTCACATAAAAATTATCAGGATCAAAATTTTCTCCTATTACGACCTCTGAATCAACAATAAGACCATCGCTCCCTTTTTCATTGATATGATCCGGAAAGCTGATTTCTTCTACCTCTTCATGCTGCATATCAGAAGTTTTATCTGAATACTCATCATAATTTATATGCGTCCTTTTCCATAATACAAGTAACATCATGCAGAGCATTACACAGCCAATGATCCATTTTATAAGCACTTTCTTTTTCATAAATCTCCTTAACTCTTAAATCCCTTTGAAATCAGTGACAACTTCATTATCTCTTATATAGTCATGATTTCAATATGTTCTGCGCCAAACGACATTTTTTGCCAGATTTTGGTCATTCTTTAATAAATAACCAAAATCTGCTCTTTTTTGTCGTTTCGCGCGCTAGCGTAAAATTTTACTCGGATAATAAAAATTAAAATTAGAGAACACCTAACTTTGTGATAAAGTATTTAAGGCTGACAACCAAATACAAACAAAGGAAAGGTGTTCTCTATGTATAACAGTATAAAATATTTTGAAGAAGAATGCATTAGCAAATTTGAAAAACTTGAGGACGATTTTATAAAGGAGCCGCAAAAACTGGCAGAGTATATTCTAAACCTCACTGATGAGCTGCATAACCTTGGCCTCCGAATGATACAGGAATCTCTGAAAGAAATGAACACAATGCTTAGAAAGAGCCAGAAACGTCTGTAACATTGGGTGGTTGAATCTCATGACACCAAGCAGCTGATTACATCACTTGGAACAGTCACATTTGAAAAAACCTTGTTTACAAACAAAGAGACAGGCGAAAGTGAATACCTGTTAGATCGAATTATTGGACTCGAGAAACATGAGCGAATCACAGAAGATGCGCAGGCCAGAATGCTAAAAGAGGCAGTTCAGACTTCGTACCGACGAGGTGGAGAAGAAACAAGTCTTACAATAGATGTAAAAAAACAGACAGTAAAAAATAAGATTCATGCTCTCAAATTTCCAAAAAACAACGAGAAACCTGAAAAGAAAAAGGAGATTGAATATCTCTATATCGAGGCAGATGAAGACCATGCATCACTTCAGTTCAGAGAGAAGAAAGGTGATCTGGTTGAAAATGAAAATCACCAGAAAATCACCAGAAAAACAACTGTCTGATAACCAAACTTGTTTATATTCATGAAGGGATTGAAAAAGAGGCACCCAAAAGTAATCGGCACAAACTTGTAAATCCGTACTACTTCTGCGGAACCAGCTACGGAGAAGAAAACTCAGAATTTTGGGATGAGGTGTATGAATATATCAGCAATCATTACGACTTAGATAAAGTGAAAAAAATATATTTAAGTTCAGATGGTGGAACATGGATAAAATCCGGAATGAAAAGGATTGCAGGAATCACATATGTACTGGATGAATTCCATCTTGAAAAATATCTGATTAAACTGACCAGTCACATGAAAGACAGCAGGGAAGATGCGCTGGATGAGCTGCGAACAGCGATTAGGAGTAAAACAAAACAGGATTTTGAGGAAATCGTTGACCGCTTGAAAGACTGTCTGGCAGACGAAATGGGATTAAAGCGAATTGCTACAGCAAGAGACTATATACTCTCGAATTGGATGGCAGCTAAACTTCGTCTGAGGCACCAAAACGGGGTAAAGGGGAGCAGTACAGAAGGTCATGTAAGCCATGTATTGTCCAGCAGAATGAGTTCAAGACCAATGGGCTGGAGCATTCAAGGAGCTACAAAAATGGCAGAACTAAGGGCATATGAAATGAATGGTGGAGATATGCTGGCACTGGTGAGATATCAGAAACGAAAATTGCCTAAAGCAGTCGGTGCTGAATACGATGTTATAAGCAGCAGCGATATGCTTCAAGCGGAAAAGAACAGGCATGGGGAATTAGGCAAGTATGTAGATTGCATCACGTATACACTTTCGCTCCAAAGCAAAAAGAAAGCTTATTTCAATTCGCATATATGGGGATTGTAAGCAGAAAATAAAAAAGGAAAAAGCCGAAAACAGCCTAGAAAGAAAGCTAGGCTTGTTTTGGGTACAAAAAAGATGTATATTAAATCCACAAGTCGTTGTTCAATGCTTTATCAGTACATCGTGTGGACTCTACACTATTATTTCCGAGGGTAAATTTACGCAACCCAAGAAATACAAGAATCCTTGTTCATTCAGGGGCTGTGTGATAGAATAGAGAGGAAATCCATAAAAAGGGGTGAATATCTGCATGACGAGACATACAGAGGCATTGGCATATGCCTTGAATGAATTGGGAAAAGAGCAATATAAGCAATATATTGATGCGATATATCTGTATGGCAGTTGTGCAAGAGGTACTGCAAAGTACCATTCAGATGTGGATTTATTTCTGCAACTGAAACAAGATACTCCATCTTCTGTCATTCGGGCGATGAAAACAGATGTTAATTCGGGGAGAGAGGAGCTGCCGGTTGTGGAATTAAAGACGAGTACATTTGGAGATTTTGGATGTAACAGGCAGTTTGCGGAGAATATCAAGACAGAAGGAATGTGTTTATGGAAAAGAGATTAACGTATTATGACATGGCAGAGAATGACTATGAATTTTTAAAGGAAGATTATGCAAATGGACGCGTGGGAAATATTATCTGTTATTCGGTGCAAAAAATTTGTGAGCGATATTTAAAACATATCATAGATGTCTATTGTACGCAGGAGGATACGACAACTGCGCTCCGCACACACAATATACGTGTTCTTCGTTCTTTTATTCAGACGAGATTTGCAGATTTTAAGTGCGACTGGAATAAGGTATTACTGGTAAATGGATATTATTATGATGCCAGATATCCGGGAGAGGATGCGCTCATTGCAACGAGAGAAGATGTGGATATCTGTTGGCAGGCAGTGGAGGAAACCAGAAACGCAGTGAAGACATATCTCGTAGGTCATCCATTTCAGCAGAGTGTTGTCAATGACGAAATAATGCAGATATTAAAGAAATTTTGAAAATTAGTTAGTATTCAGGAAATACAGGAAAGAAAGTTAAAGGCAGGACAGATATGAATATCATCTTATTATCAGGTGGAAGTGGAAAGCGCTTGTGGCCGTTGTCCAATGATGTGCGTTCCAAACAGTTTTTAAAAATGTTTCATGGAAAAGACGGCGGGATGGAGTCCATGCTCACCCGGGTATACAGACAGATTACAAGCGTAGATTCTGACGCGCAGGTGACGATTGCGACAAGCAAAAAGCAGGTGAGTGCCATCAAAAATCAGTTGGGTGACAAGGTCAGCATCTGCATGGAGCCGGACAGAAGGGACACATTTCCGGCAATCTGCCTTGCAGCAGCGTATCTGCATGACGTGCAGGGAGTTTCTGAGCAGGAGGCGGTTGTGGTGTGTCCGGTCGACCCATATGTGGAGGATTCCTATTTTGAAGCGCTGAAAGAATTAGCGGCGATGGCGGAACTGGGAAATGCGAATCTGTCATTGATGGGAATTGAGCCGACCTATCCGAGTGAAAAATATGGTTACATCATACCGGAGGATGCCAGAAAGGTCAGCCGGGTTTCGACATTTAAAGAGAAGCCGGATGCGAAGACTGCAGAGAAATACATAGAAAAAGGGGCACTGTGGAATGGCGGTGTGTTTGCATTTCGTCTCGGATATCTTCTGCAAAGGGCGCATGAGCTGATTGCATTTAAAGATTACGAGGATTTGTTTGAGAATTATTCAAAACAGCAGAAAATCAGTTTTGACTATGCGGTGGTTGAGCATGAGAAGGATATCCAGGTATTGCGCTATCACGGCGAATGGAAGGATTTGGGAAGCTGGAATACGTTTACGGAAGCAATGACCACTAACGTGGTCGGGCGTGCAGAAATGGATGGCACTTGCGAAAATACACATGTCGTAAATGAATTAAATCTGCCAATGCTTTGTATGGGATGCAGGAATTTAGTCATTGCTGCCAGCCCGGACGGCATCCTGATTGCGGATAAAGAGCAGAGCAGCTACATGAAGCCATATGTGGAAAAGATTGAGCAGCAGGTTATGTATGCGGAAAAATCATGGGGGAGCTTTAATGTGTTAGATGTGCAGGATAACAGTATGACGATTAAAATCACACTTCTGCCCGGACATATGCTGCATTATCACAGCCATGAGCACCGCGATGAAGTGTGGACTGTGACCAACGGACACGGACGTGCCGTGGTAGATGACGTGGAACGGAACGTGACAGCGGGGGATGTGATTTCACTGCCGGTAGGATGTAAACATACGGTGATGGCGGATGACAGACTTGAAATCATCGAAGTGCAGCTTGGCAGTGAGATTTCCGTAGAAGACAAACAGAAATACGAGTGGGAAGCAAGACAGTAGTAGGTAAAGAGGAAGCAGAATGAAAAAATTTACAAGAAGAACAGCAGCATTGCTGTGTACCTGCATTTTGGCAACAGAGACATTTGGAAGCACTTATGCCAGCGAAATCCTGACACAGGGGACAGAGACGGCAGAAACTGAGGTAATCGAAGAAGAATCAGAAATCGAGGTGGCAGCGACTGAGACAGAAGAAGCGGCAGAAACCGAGGTGACAGCGACCGAGACCGAAGAGGCAGCGACCGAGACTGAAGAGACAACGCAGGCAGCGGAAGCGACGGAAGAGGTTACGGAGTCGACCGAAGTCACCGAGACAACCGAAGAGACCGAAACCGAAGAAATGACCGAAGTCACAGAGCTGACCGAGGCAACCGAAGAAGTAACTGAGAGCATCGTGGAAGCGACAGAGTCCACAGAAGAATTTAACGAGGACTTAAATGACCCGGATTACCTGAAGATTCTGGAGCGGGAAGAAAACGGCGAAGTAAGTTCTGACATCAAATATGCAACCGGAATCATTCATAATTCAAAATTCAAAAATTACAAGAAGATAGACGGAATTGATGTTTCAAAATGGCAGGGAGATATTGACTGGTCATCTGTGAAAGACGACGGCATGAAATTTGCCATTGTAAGACTCGGATACCGCGGTTCTGCAAACGGAACGCTGGTGACGGACAACTACTTTGAGGCAAACATCAAGGGCGCAAAGAAGGCAGGACTTGGAGTCGGAATTTATTTCTTTACGCAGGCAATTACCACGAGCGAGGCAGAGGAAGAGGCAGAATACGTCATTGAAAAGTTAAGCAGCTATAACGGTTATGTTTCCTGGCCGATTTACATCGATATGGAAACTTTGAGCAATTCAAGGCTTGACAATGCAGGACTTACTTCCGACCAGAAAACCAAAATCTGTGCAGCATTCTGTAAAAAGATTGAAGAAGCAGGTTATTCGGCGGGTGTGTACTCTAACGGCTGGTATCTGAATACCCAGATGGATGCGGAGAGCCTTGCCGCAAATTATGACATCTGGCTTGCCAACTATACAACACAGACCAGCTATTCCGGCACCTACAATATGTGGCAGTATTCAAGCACTGGAAGTGTGAGCGGAATCAGTGGAAACGTGGATATGAACGTTGCTTATGTGCCGACCAAGCCGGAGAAACCGTCCGGGCTTTCGCAGACAGCGAGTACGACAGAAAGCATTACACTTTCCTGGACAAGTGTGACGAATGCGGACGGCTACCGGGTGTACTGCTATGACACGGATGGCAATGAAGTGGCAAGTAAGAAGGTTACGACCAATTCTTATACATTTGAAAATCTGGATGCGGGAACAAAATACAATTGTCGTGTAAAGGCATACTGGACAGAAAGTGACGATTCCCTTACATACGGAAGTAAATCCGATGCGTATGAAGTATATACGACACCGGGGCAGGTAAAAAATCTTACTGCGACTTCGCAGAAGGTCAGTTCTATTTCCTTAAGTTGGAAAAAGCTGAAAGGTGCCACTGCCTATCAGGTATACCAGTACGATGAGTCTGCCGGAAAATACGTAAAGATAGCGGACGAGATTACCAAAACGACCTATAAGGCAATTGATTTGACTGCCGGAACAAGTTATAAGTTCAAAGTGCGCGGCTACAATAAGATGAATTCCAGCAAAAAGAATTATGGAAAATATTCCGCAGTGCTTACAGTATATACAGCGCCGGAACAGGTGAAAAAAGTAACGTTTGTTGAGGCTGGAAGCGATTACATTTCCCTTTCCTGGAAGAAGCAGAGCGGCGTTTCGGGATATCGTGTGTATCAGTATGATACCAAGGGAAATCTGTTAAAGAAATACGATACAACGAAGAATAAATATTCCTGTACCAGTGTTACCGCAGGAACAACTTATCGTTATCAGGTGCGTTCATTTATCAAGCAGTCGGATGGCACGAAGCTGCTCGGGGAGTTTTCGGATACGCTGGAATTAAAGACGGCTCCTGGGAAAACGACAAAATTAAGCCAGAGTGCAGCATCGACGTCGAGCGTGACGATTAGCTGGAAAAAGGTGACAGGAACACAAAAATACCGCGTTTATCTGTATGATGAGACCACAGGAAAATATAAAAAGGCAGCAGATACGACGACTACCTCTTATAAACTGACGGGTCTTATCGCCGGAAAGAAATACAAGGTGCGGGTGCGCGCTTACAATAAAAATGGAAGTGTGACCCAGTGGGGCGAAAATTCATCTACGCTTACCGTTGCGGTGAAGCCGGATAAGGCGAAAAAGCTCACACAGAAGTCGGCAACGGAGGACAGCATTACCGTTTCCTTTGGTAAAGTAAAAAATGCAGATTCTTACCGGATTTATCTCTACGATGCAGATGGAAAGCAGATAAAAAAAGTCAATACGACAAAAACAACCTATACCTTTAAAAACCTGACGAGCGGAACGTATCAGTTTGCGGTAAAGGCGTGTGCAAAATCGGACAGCTATACTGCATGGGGAGCCTGCACACAGAAGGTTTCCATCAATACAAAGCCGGGGAAAGCAGAAGATTTAAAACAGACTAAGGCATCCGTGGATACTGCAACGATTAGCTGGAGCGAAGTATCCGGTGCAAAGGGATATGGCGTTTATCTCTATAATGAAACAAAAGGCAAGTATGAGAAGGTTGCAACCACAGCTTCTACAACCTACAAATTAAAGAAGCTTACAACCGGAACCACCTACAAGGTTCGTGTGAGAGCATACTTAAAAAATGGAAAGACGACGGTCTGGGGAAGCTATACCACATTGAAAGTGGTGACAAAGCCAGGAGCAGTAAAGAAATTAAAACAGTCCCAAGTAACGGAGAACAGCATCACCGTTTCCTGGAAAAAAGCAAATAATGTGGACGGTTATAAAATTTATTGTTATGATGCAGATGGGAAGCTCGTAAAAGCCAAGAAGACAACCAAGACAAAAGAGACTTTCGACAAACTTTCAGCAGGAACCTATACCGTTAAGGTACGGGCATATAAGAAGGCAGGAAGCTATACGGCGTATGGAACAATGTCAGAGGCAGTAGAAATTTCAATTGAGTGAAATTCAATTTGAGTAATTTGTTCAATGGAACAGGAGAAAGAAGGCGCATCATGAAAAAGAAAATGTTAATCGCACTGTTAGCTGCAAGCATACTTGTGAGCTCTGCGGCTGGCGACATGGCAGTACTGGCGACAGAGGCATATGAGGCCGAGACACAGGAAAGTGAAGTTGCCGAAAACACCGAAGAGACAGAAAATCTCGAAAGTACAGAAGAAGCAGAAAGCACGGAAGAAACGGAAAGCACGGAAGAGACGGAAGAACTCGAAAGTACAGAAGAAGCAGAGAGCACAGAAGAGGACGTCATCTTAGATGAGGTTGTGTTGGACGACAAACTGGATATTACAAAGAACCACCCGACCGGACTCATGCAGATGCAGGAGATGACAATGGAAAGCATTGATGATAGTCAGGTGTATCACCCGGCAGAGGAGTCAGATGTGGAGTCGAGGCTTTATTACTCGTCGAAATACCAGTCAACCTGGGACTGCTATTCTACAAACTACTTTTATAATCAATTGAGCAGTGAGGAGAGAGAAGTCTGGGATAACCTTGATGAGCTTTGTCTTTCTTATTTGACCGGGACGGACGATGCATTGTCAACCGGAAAATCGGATGATTCTCTTGCGTATGCAACGGAATTTGTATACATGGAGGGGCTGACATCGGCAGAGGCATCCAACCTGGTGCAGATGTTTAAGATTTCCAATCCACAGTATTACTTTCTGAATACGGTAATCTGGTCGTCAAGTTCTGCATACGGCGTTTATAAGTCCATCGGAGTCTACTCATCCTTTGCAGATGGAGAAAAACGAAAAAAGGCAACGGCAAAGGTAAAGAAACAGGCGGAAAGCTGGGTAAATGAAGCGGCAAACTATTCCACGGAGGAAGAAAAGGCAAAGGTGCTGCATGATTTAGTGGTAAATAAAGTCGATTACAACTATGATATTATCGGTTCGGACGGTTCCATTGACATGAAATCGGAAGATTCTGTTTATACCCAGAGCGCCTACAGTGTATTTTGTAAGGACTTGACGGTTTGTGCCGGTTACTCGCAGGCATACGAGATGGTGTGCAATGCGTCCGGAGTTGACTGCATTGCAGTGACGAGTCTGGGGCATGAATGGAACAAGGTCAGAATCAACGATTCTTGGTATAACGTGGATTGTACATGGGCGGATACGGGAAGTGGAAACCCGATTTCCTACTATTTTTATGAGAGAAATGATGCAGCATATGATGACCTTGACAGCAGCCACGTCGAGGAGCTGTTCTGGGAAGACTACCTTCCGGTATGTGCACAGGACTCGAACCCATCTGATTTTTATACCGTAGGAACACTTCCGTCTGTGACAGAGACAACAGCAGCACCTTCCATCACGATATCAGACGGAAAGGCAAAGCTTACAAGCGGCACATCCGGGGCAGTTATCTATTACACGACCGATGGAAGTACCCCATCTCCGGCATCCACAAGGAGCTTAAAATACACCGGAAAATTTAAAATTGGTGCAGGAAAGACCGTAAAGGCGGTGGCAGTTTCAGATGGCAGATGGGACAGCTCCGTGAAAAGCAAAAAGAATGCTTCCGTCACCTACAAAATTGTATTTAAGGGAAATGGAAGTACAAGTGGAAAGATGTCCACGCAGAAGATGAGCTACGGAAGTGGGAAGAAGCTGACGGCAAACGCGTTTAAAAAGAAAGGTTATACGTTTGCAGGCTGGAACACCAAGGCAGATGGAAGCGGAAAGTCCTATAAAAATAAGGCGGATGGTTCCAAGCTGACCAAAACGGCAGGAAAGACCGTGAAGCTGTACGCACAGTGGAAAGTAAATAAATACACCATCAAGTACAACGGAAACGGAAGCACAAGCGGCAAAATGTCTGCCAAAAAGAACTGCAAGTATGGAAAGAAATACACGCTTGCAGCCAATGCCTACAAGAAAAAAGGTTATAAATTTGTGGGCTGGAATACGAAGAAAGACGGGAGCGGAAAGAGTTATAAAAATAAAGCACAGGTAAAAAATCTTACAGCAAAATCGGGTAAGACCGTTACGCTGTATGCACAGTGGAAAAAGAAATAAGGAGTCAGATAATGCGAAAACGAATACTTGCAGTACTGCTTACCATCTGTATGGGAGCAGGACTGTGTACACCAGGGGAGACTGTATTTGCAGAGGAAACCGAAACTGCGGAAGTGACTGAGGTTACAGAAACAGTTGAGACCACAGAGAAAACTGCGGATACAGATGAGGTGGAAAATGAGTTAGCAGAAATGACGGAGACGACAGATGGAGTTTTCCCAACAGGCTTATTGCAGACGGTTTGCATAGACATTTCTGATGTAGATGAGGAAGAAATTTTTACGGAAGCATCCCTCATCAGTAATGATGAGATTTCAGATGAAAATTACCAGTCGGCTGTCTATAATTCTTACTGGGATAGGTATTCTACCAACTATTTTTATAATCAGCTTGGTGAGACAGAACGCGAATTCTGGGATGCATTGGATACCATGTGTCTGTCTTATCTGGCAGGGACGGCAGATGCTACGGCAACTGGAAATACAACGTATCCTTATCGTACACAGTTTGTACAGACCTCTGATTTGGATAAGGACAGTGTCAGCACTTTGGCACGGATTTTCCGTTTCTCCAATCCACAGTATTATTTTCTGACGACAGCGGTTTTTACGAGTACCAGTACCAGCAGCGTGAAGGTTGCGTTTGGAATTTACAGTTCATTTGCGGATGGAACGGCACGTGCGGCAGCAACAGCTGCAGTGAAGGAAGTGGCAGAGTCCTGGGTAAACACGGCAGCCACACAGACGACAGAGGCTGGCAAAGTGAAGGTGCTTCACGACCTTGTGGTTGACAATGTTGATTACAATTATGACTTTGCAAACGGACTTGTTAAAGATGAGGACGTTTATTCGCAGTCGGCATACAGTGTATTCTGTACGGATTTGACGGTGTGTGCAGGCTATGCACAGGCATTTTCCATGGTGTGCAACGCATCGGGAATTGACTGTATTTCCGTGACGAGTAAGTTGCATCAGTGGAATAAGGTCAGAATCAATGATTCCTGGTACAACGTGGATTGTACCTGGGCGGATTCCGGAAGCGGGAGCGCAACCCTTTATGAGTACTTTGAACGCAGCGACACAAGTTATGCAAACGATAATGCGACAAATGTTTCTAATCATACGACAGAAAGCTATTGGTCAGATTATCTTCCGAGCTGCACGTTAGATTCCAGCTCCTCCGGTTATACTGATGGAACACTGCCGGACATTACGGAGACAACGGCAGACCCAGTATCTACATATGTAAATAATGGAAGTACTTATACCATTACAATTACCTGTGATACATCGGGTGCGATTATTTATTACACAGTGGATGGAACGACTCCGAGTCCATCGGCAACGAAGAGCTATCTCTATAGCGATGCGTTCACGGTAGACGCAACGGATGTTGTGCAGACAGTTGCAGTCAGTGATGCACACTGGGACAGCAATGTAGTTTCAGGCGCAAAAGAGGCTGCGTCTACAGTGGAGTGTTCCCACGCGTCCACTGTGGTAAAAAATGTGACAGCCGCAACCTGTACCACGGCAGGCTATACCGGAGACACCTACTGTGCTGACTGCGGAGAGTTATTGTTGCAGGGAAGTACCATCGCAGCAACGGGACACACAGTGGTAACGGATGCAGCAGTTGCTGCAACCTGTACCACGACAGGGCTGACAGAGGGAAGCCATTGTTCGGTATGTGGAACGGTGATAACTGCACAGGAAACCATCACAGCAACCGGTCATACCTGGGACAGCGGCACGGTGACGACAGCGTCAACTGTCAAGGCAGAAGGCGTGAAAACGTATACCTGTACGGTGTGCGGCGCGACAAAAACCGAGGCGATAGCAAAACTGACGGTACAGTATAAGGTCAAATTTGATGGAAATGAAAGTACAAGCGGCAGCATGGATACGCAGACCATCACCTATGGCAGTGGGACAAAATTAACCGCCAATGCGTTTAAGCGGAAAGGCTATTCGTTTAACGGCTGGAATACCAAGGCAGATGGAAGCGGAACTTCTTACAGCAACAAGGCGGACGGCTCGACGCTGTTGGAAAAGAGCGGAACCATAACGCTTTATGCCCAGTGGAAGAAGACGAAGTACACCATTACTTACAAATTAAATGGTGGAAAGAATAACAGCAGCAATCCGGATTCCTACAAAATCACGACATCCACAATCAAGTTAAAGAACCCGACGAGAAAAGGGTACAAGTTTGCTGGCTGGTATTCGGATAAGAAGTGCACCAAAAAGGTGACCCAGATAAAAAAAGGAAGTACCGGAAACAAGACCCTGTACGCTAAGTGGAAGAAAAAATAAACAAAGTCTCACATCGCCCAAAAGCGATGTGAGTTTTTTTACTTTACAGGGCCGCATTCCTGGTATATTATAAATATTATGGGCGAATTGTAAGCAATTAGAAGCAATCATGGATGGAGGATATATGAAAACAGTTATTTTGGCGGGAGGATATGGGACAAGAATCTCTGAGGAGAGCATGTTAAGACCCAAGCCGATGATCGAAATTAACGGTCAGCCGATTCTCTGGCATATCATGAAAGAATACTCTTACTATGGATTTAATGAGTTTATTATCTGTGCCGGCTATAAACAGCACATCATAAAAGAATATTTTGCAAACTACTACCTGCACCGGTCAGACATCACGTTTGACTTCTCATCTGAGAATTCCATGATTGTACATAACAATGTGGCAGAACCGTGGAAAGTTACAATTGTAGATACCGGACTTGATACATTAACAGGCGGACGCATCAAGCGTGTGAAGGATTATATCGGAAATGAGCCATTTATGCTGACTTATGGGGATGGTGTGTGCGACGTGAATATCCGGGATGTGGTGGAGTTCCACAAAAAGCACGGACGTCTCGCCACGATGACAGCTATTCAGCCGGGCGGAAGATTCGGAACACTGGAAATCAGTGACAATAACACGATTGAAAGGTTTGCAGAGAAGAAAAAAGAAGACGGCGGCTGGATAAATGGCGGCTATATGGTATTAGAACCGGAAGTCCTCGAATATATTGAAGGAGACAGTACCACGTTTGAGAGAGAGCCGCTTGAGCGCCTGTCAGAAGAGGGACAGTTAGTTGCCTACAAATATAATGGGTTCTGGCAGTGCATGGATACCATGAAAGACAAAATGTATTTAGAGGAGCTTCTTTCTGCGGGAAAAGCACCCTGGAAAGTGTGGGAAGACTGATGGATTTACAGTTTTATCGAGGAAAAACCGTACTGGTGACAGGACATACCGGGTTTAAGGGAAGCTGGATGTGCAAAGTATTAAAGATGCAGGGTGCAAACGTGATTGGCTATGCGCTTCCGGCACCGACCGTACCGTCCCTGTTTGAACTTTCTGACATGGCGAAGGGCATGATTTCCGTGGAGGGAGACATCCGGGATTTGAAACGCCTGAATGAAGTGTTTGACACCTATCAGCCGGAAATCGTTATTCATATGGCAGCACAGCCGATTGTGCGGGAGAGCTATGCGAATCCGGTCTACACATATGAGACAAATGTAATTGGAACAGTGAACGTTTTAGAGGCAGTCCGGTTACATGAATGTGTGAAATCATTTGTCAATGTGACAACGGATAAAGTATATAAGAATTTGGAATGGGAGTGGGGCTACCGGGAAAATGACGTGCTTGACGGTTATGATCCTTATTCAAACTCCAAATCCTGCTCTGAGCTTGTGACGAGCTCCTACCGCAAATCCTTTTTTATGGGAAGAGATGTTGCAATCTCCACATGCAGAGCGGGAAATGTAATAGGTGGTGGAGACTTTGCCAAAGACCGGATTATTCCAGACTGCATCAGGGCGCAGGAGGCAGGCACAGAGATTATCGTGCGCAATCCACACTCCACAAGACCTTATCAGCATGTGTTAGAGCCGGTCTGCGCTTATCTGAAACTGGCGGAGTTACAGTATTCGGACAGAGAGACCTACGAGGGAAGCTATAATGTGGGACCGGATGACTGTGACTGTGTCACGACCGGGGAACTGGTAGAGCTTTTCTGCAAATGTTGGGGAGATGCTGCCCGCTGGAGAGATGTCTCGGAACCGGGAGCACCGCACGAAGCAGGCTTTTTAAAACTGGACTGCTCAAAAATCAAACGTGTCATGAACTGGAAACCGAGATGGCATGTGGAGGAGGCGGTTTCTTATGCGGCAATTTTTGGCAGAATCTATCTTGCGAAGGGAAATCTGTCCGAGGAGATGGAACGCGAGATTACGGAATATTTGAGATAGCAGGTGAATGTCATGAAGAAAGTGATTGTATCAGGCGCAAATGGATTCCTGGGAAGCGCACTGGTAAGGGAACTGTTGGCACATAAAATCGAAGTAATCGCTCTGGTACGGGAGGGTCATACTGACAGGCTGCAAAGCGAGGCGGAGACGAATCCCCTTCTGACCCTTTGCCCGTTTGATTTAAAACACGCCATGGAGACAAAGGAGAGACTTTCCGGCTGTATGGCAGATACATTTTACCATTTTGCATGGGAGGGTTCGGCAGGTGCGGCACGGGCAGACACCCGGTTACAGCTTGACAATGCCCAGTGGACGGTAGACTGTCTGCAACTTGCAAAAGAGGTGGGGTGTAAGCGGTTTGTCAATGCAGGAAGCATTATGGAACTTGAGACCATCAAGGCAGTCTGGAAGGAAGAGAACAGACCGGGACCGGGCTATATTTACGGAGGCGGCAAGCTGGCAGCGCATACCATGTGTAAATCAGTGGCAGCGCAGCTTGACATAGAGCTTCTCTGGGCAGTAATTACAAATGCCTACGGCGTGGGCGAGAAAAGCCCGCGGATGGTCAATACAACCATCCAGAAGTGTATCCGCGGTGAGGCGCCGCAGTTTACAGCGGGCACGCAGAATTATGACTTTGTCTATATCGACGATGTGGCGCGTGCGTTCCGGCTGATTGGTGAAAATGGAAAGCCGTTCTGCGAATACAAGATTGGTTCCTCGGAAGCAAAACCGTTAAAAGAATTTTTGCTGGAAATGAAAGAAGCAATTGCGCCGGAACTGGATTTTATATTTGGAGATATTCCTTTTACGGGCGTGAATCTGCCGCTAGAGGATTTGGATTGCAGTAAAACAGAAGAGGACACCGGATTTCGGGCAGAAATTTCATTCTCGGAAGGATGCAGAAGAACAAGAGACTGGTGGGTTCAGATATTGGAGGAAGAGAAATGATTCAGAAGTTTGAATTTGAAAAGACGGCGATTGAGGGATTAATCAAAGTAACTCCTTTTAATGCAGACGATATCAGAGGGTGCATGACAAAGGACTATTCCAAAGAAATTTTTGAGGCAAACGGAATTCATCATGACCTGGCGGAAGTATTCTATACCACTTCCCATAAGGGAGTTATCCGTGCGCTGCATTTTCAGCGTGTGATGCAGCAGCCGAAGCTGGTACGCTGCATCTGTGGTCATGTTTTTGACGTGGCGGTAGACTTGCGTAAGGACAGCCCGACATTTAAGCAGTGGATGGGATTTGACCTGATTGGAGAAAAACATAACGAGATTCTGATTCCGGCGGGCTGTGCACATGGATATCTTGTATTAGAAGATTCTATTGTAAGCTACAAATGTAGCGAAAAGTTTTATGGGGAATACGATGACGGTATCATGTGGAATGACCCGGAGATTGGAGTTGCGTGGCCGCTTGAGAAAGTGGGAGGCATTGAGAATGTGATTCTTGCCGATAAGGATAAGAATCTTCAGACCTTCCGGGAGTTTATGGATACCTACGGAGGCTTCTGATGCAGAATTACGATGCAGTGGTAGTCGGGTGCGGACTTTCCGGTGCTGTGGTGGCACGGTATCTTGCGGAGGACAAAGGAAAGAAAGTCCTTATGCTAGACCGCAGGGCGCACATCGGCGGAAATATGTCCGATTACAGGAATGAACAGGGGATTTTAGTACACGAATACGGTCCCCATACCTTTCATACTACAAAAAAAGAATTATACGATTATATGTGCAGGTTTGGCGAATGGAAAGATTATAAGCTGACCTGTGGCGCTGTCATCAATGGAAAATATACACCGACGCCGTTTAACTTTCAGACGGTAGACGATTTTTTCCCGAAGGAGAAGGCAGACCAAATAAAAGCGGCAATCAAGAGGGCATATCCCCATCAGGACAAGGCAACCGTGCTGACACTTTTGACACACGAGGAGCCACTGATTCGGGAGTATGCCCAGTTCTTGTTTGACAACGATTACAGTTTATATACGGCAAAGCAGTGGGGCGTGCCGCCGGAGACGATTGACCCGTCGGTGTTAAAGCGTGTGCCAATACGGTTTAGTTATGATGTTGGATATTTTGACGATGCGTATCAGGTAATGCCGAAGGTATCTTATACGGCATTTTTTGAAAAACTGCTTGCGCATCCGGGAATCGAATGTAGATTAGGCGAGGATGCGATGAGGCATCTTACCTTGGACGAACAGGAAAAAATTGTGCGGTTTGACGGGCAGGATGGCGATGTAACCATTATTTTTACCGGAGCAATTGATGAACTTTTCGGATATCGCTACGGACAGCTTCCATACCGTTCCCTGCGGTTTGAATGGGAAAATCACAACACAGACAGTTTTCAGGATGCACCGGTGGTGGCTTATCCGCAAGCAAAGGGATTTACGCGGATTACCGAGTATACGAAGCTTCCCGTGCAAAAGACAGACGGCCGGACAACCTGTGCAGTGGAATATTCCCTTCCTTATCAGCCAGGCGCAAAACAGGAGCCGTATTATCCGGTGCTCACAGAGGTATCTGAAAAACAGTATGAGACCTACCGCACAGAGGCAGAGACTTACCGGAATCTGTATCTGTGCGGCAGACTTGCGGATTTTAAATATTACAATATGGATCAGGCACTTTCGCGTGCACTTGAACTTTGCAGCCTGTTAGGGGGAGAAAACCAATGACGAAATTACAGCGTATCCTGTTTGCTATTTCAATGACTGTGGTATGGGGGCTTTTGATGCCGCCGTACCTGTACGGAATTCTGGGAATTCCGGTTACATTTGTTTTTACATTTCTTCTGGGCAAACAGCTTCCGGAGGCGAAGAAGATGCTTTCCCGGATGAAATGGTATTACCTGATTCCGAATGTGATTTTCTGTTATATGTTCGGCATGGAATTTTATGACCAGTGGTACCTCTCCAGTAAAGTGATTGCAGTTGCAAATCTGATGGGACTTTCAGTGGAACCATTTCTGGTTCTTGCAGTTGTGGCAGCGTCCGTGCTTGCACTGCCCGGCATGTTCTACGTCACCTGTGCTGTCTG
>OGCY01000255.1_pt1 | contig 18919 bp, 19 predicted proteins | sample 1570311 | NCBI WGS metagenome assembly OGCY01 (sample SAMEA2582165, study PRJEB24529) | metagenome | biome: Human gut stool | place: China | collected 2011
GGATTCCACTACCAGAGAATTTCGGAAAACGGGAAACTTACAGAGCTGCAGAAGACGTTGCAGACAAAAGGTCCCTGCATCTGTGAAATTATCGTAGATACAGAACAGAAATTTGAACCGAAATGTGCCAGTAAAAAGCTGCCGGACGGCAGTATGGCGTCGGCACCGCTAGAGGATTTGGCTCCGTTTTTATCGGAAGAGGAATTAAAACAACAGATGTTTATTCCACTTTGGAAAGGATAAAGACCTATGCCGGAACGAATTGTTATTACAGGACCTACCGGAGCGGTAGGCATGGCATTGATTCAAAATTATATCGCACATGGATGTGAGGTTGTGGCACTTTGTCACAGGGGTTCAAGCCGGAATGAACATCTTCCGGAAAGCCCGCTTTTGCATCTGGTTGAAACAGACCTTGCAGATTTTACAGAGATAACGGCATCGGATTTGCCCAAATGTGATATTTTTTATCATTTAGCCTGGCGTGGGACAACCGGAGCAGCGCGCAACGATATGAAGCTTCAGACGGAGAATATCGCATCCACGATAGCGGCGGTGGAGCTTGCAAAGCGGCTTGGCTGTCACACTTTTATCGGCGCTGGTTCCCAGGCGGAATACGGGCGCGTGGAAGGAATGTTGAAGCCGCAGACGCCGGCTTTTCCAGAAAATGGGTACGGAATGGCAAAACTCTGCGCCGGACAGATGAGCCGTCTGCTCTGCGAAGAAAAAGGACTTCGCCATATCTGGGTGCGCATTTTAAGTGTTTACGGGCCTTACGATGGGGAAAACTCCATGGTGAGCAGTACGATAAGGAAACTTCTGGCAGGCGGACATGCTGCATTTACGCCTTGAGAACAGCTGTGGGACTACCTTTATAGTGGAGACGCGGCGGAAGCATTGCGGCTTTTAGGCAAGATGGGACATGACGGAGCGACGTATGTACTCGGAAGCGGTCACGCGATTCCGTTGAAAGAGTATATCAATGAGCTGTATCATACGGTACAGAAACAGACCGGATGTACCGGAAGTATCGGAAGTATCGGAATCGGGGAGCTGCCCTATGCAGACCGCCAGGTCATGTATCTTGCGGCAGACATCAGTCGTCTGACTGCTGACACCGGATTTATGCCGCAGACCGGGTTTGGGGAAGGAATCGGAAAGATTTTAGAGGAAATTAAAAATGGCAACGAATCAGAAGAAATTAAGCATTGTCATTCCCTGCTTCAATGAAGTGGAGAATGTGGAACTGATGTGCTTTGCAGTGGAAAACGTATTAGACGAAGCACTTCCGCAGTATGATTATGAAATTTTATTTATAGATAACTGTTCTACCGACGGTACGAGAGACTGCATCGAAGGGCTTTGTGCGAAGAATAAAAAGGTGAAGGCGATTTTTAATGTGACCAATTTCGGACAGTTTAATTCGCCGTTTTATGCACTCTGCCAGGCAACCGGTGACTGTGCAATCTGTATGTGCTGTGATTTTCAGGACCCGGTGGAACTGATACCGCGCTTTGTGCATGAATGGGAGAACGGACATAAGATTGTGAGCGGCATTAAGACCAGCAGCAAGGAAAATCCGTTTATCTATTTCCTGCGCAGCGTGTACTACAAAATGATAAAAAGTATGTCCACGACAGAGATGATTGAGCAGTTTACCGGATTTGGACTTTATGACAAATCCTTTCTTGCACTGTTAAGAAAGCTCGATGATCCGATTCCGTTTATTCGCGGAATCGTGGCAGAGTATGGACACGGGTTCAACCGGATTGAGGTGCCGTATGAGCAGCCAAGACGTCGGGCAGGAAAAACGCATAACAACTTTTACAGTCTGTATGATGCTGCAATGCTCAGTTTTACCTCTTATACAAAGGTAGGACTTCGTATTGCAACCTTTCTTGGGTTTGGTGCCAGTGCATTAAGCCTTCTTGTTGCGTTATTTTACCTGATTTATAAGCTGACACACTGGTACAGCTTTGATACCGGAAATGCGCCAATGCTGATTGGTATCTTTTTGATTGGCTCCATCCAGTTGTTTTTTATCGGACTGATAGGAGAATATATTTTGAATATCAACACGCGTGTCATCCACAGACCGCTTGTGGTGGAGGAAAAACGGATTAACTTTGAAGAGGTACAGAGGGAGCCGTCAGACAGGAATGAAGAAAGAGAAGCATAAAGGAAACACATCTTTATTTTATAAAATTTTACAGGTACTGATGAAGCTTCCTGTTTTACAGAATATAAGAATATTATTTTATTTCTATGATAAAACAGTGCTCGCATTTCTGCGAAAACCGAAACGGATACAGGGTGAAAAAAAGAAGGTGCTCGTGGTGTTTCCGTTTGCACTAGGAGACTGTGTTCTGTTTCTTGGTGCAATCGAAAATATGCGGCGGATTTATCCAAAGGAGCAGTATTATTTGGAACTTACGTGCCAGGTCGGCTATGAAGCATTATTTGAGAAATATTTTGATTCTGTGATACCGCTTCAATATCAGAAGGCTTCCGTCAATCCGTTTTACAGGGCATCTATGTGGAAGCGGTTGAGAGAGTGCTATTATGATCTTGTGATAGACCCGATTGGCTGTGAGGAATGTTCCCCGAATGTGTATGTGGCAAATGCGGTATGTGCGGACAAAAAGACAGGTGTACTCACAAAGTCCGATAAAAAAATACAGTGTCCACAGTGGATGCGAAACCGCATTTATGATGAAGTCATTGTGATTGAGCAGAAGCATCTCCACAAGATAAAATATTATGCGTGCGTCTGGGAAAAAATCGGTGGAATTACTGCCACAGCACACCCGGCAGAGCTGCCGCGGATGGCGTTAGATATAAAGCTGCCGGAACATTATTTTATCGTTTTTCCATCGGCAAGCCTTCCGGCAAAACAATGGACAACCGAGGGCTTTGCAGAGATTGCGGAAAGGCTTCATAAGCTTACGGGGTATCCGTTAGTCGTGTGCGGCACGGAACATGATGCCGGAACAATCGAAGAGATGTTAGCACAAATCCAGGAAATTCCAGTGACAAATCTGGTTGGAAAAACAAATGTAAGTGAATTCATTGAAATCATCGGAAGAACAGACCTTCTGGTGACAAACGATACAAGTGCCTATCATATCGGAGTGGCACAGCGGAGAAAGGTCTGCATTGTAACAGGTGGATATGTGTATGATGCATTTATTCATTATGACTATGCCGCCGAAGGCTATGAAAATCCGAGTATTGTATGTAAATGGCGTAAGTGTTATAATTGTAATAATATGTGCAGTTATAAGGTGAAGCATGCGTATCCGTGTGTAGAGGAAAATACTGTCGAGGATGTGTGGGAGGCAGTAAAAAATCTATGGGAGCAGAAAAGAGATGAGAAGTAAAGCTGTTTTTTTGGACAGGGATGGAACAATCAATGTAGAAAAAAACTACCTGTACGAGATTGACAAATTTGAATTTTTACCCGGCGTATTAGAGGGACTGCGACGGTTAAAAGATGCTGGGTACGACTTGATAATCGTTACGAATCAGTCCGGAATCGCAAGAGGCTACTATACAGAGGCGCAGTATCAGGAGTTAGAAGACTGGATGCTTAGGCAGTTAAAGGAGGCAGGCGCTCAGATAACGGCGATATATCACTGTCCACATCTTCCGGATGCGCAGGTAATGGAATATCGGAAGGACTGTGACTGCCGCAAACCGAAGCTTGGAATGTTTTATCAGGCAATTGAAACCTATCAGATAGATGTCAGTAAATCTATTGCAATCGGTGATAAAATGCGGGATTTAGAACTTTGCAGACAGACGGATGCAAAGGGATTTTTGGTGTATTCAGAAAAAGATTATTACACAGAACAGGACAAAATCCACTGTATCGAGGGTGGAATTGGACAGGCTGTGGAAGAAATATTAAAAGAAGAAAAAAAGGAGATTGAAAATGGAAGCATGGATGAAAGAGCGCCTCAATGAGAAAGAAGAGGTATTGGAAAAGCTTAAAAATGGTGAATATATGGATCTTGTGAACGAAGCCGGAAAAATTCTGACAGACGTTATTAAGAATGGTAACAAGATTCTTCTTGCCGGAAATGGTGGAAGTGCAGCAGATGCACAGCACTTTGCAGGAGAGATTGTAGGACGTTTCCTGATGGAGCGGGATTCGATTCCGGCAATGTCCTTATGTGTAGACCCGTCTGTTATGACCTGCATCGGAAATGATTACGGTTATGATGAAGTGTTTGCAAGACAGGTACAGGGAATGGGACAGAGCGGAGATGCTTTTATCGGCATTTCTACCAGTGGCAATTCCCAGAATATTGTACAGGCAATCGGCGAGGCGAGAAAAAAGGGAATGAAGGTCATCTGTTTCCTTGGAAAAGATGGTGGAAAGATAAAAGAGTTATGTGACATTGCACTTGTGGCACCGTCCGACAGCACGCCGCGTATTCAGGAAGTACATACTTTTACAGTACATTTACTGTGTGAAATGATTGAACGGGAAGTTTTTGGAAAATAAAAGAACAAGAGGTGAACCATGGCAGATAAAGAGAAAGTTGCAAATCTGGTAAAAGAACAGTTTGCGCAGAAGAAAATTTTAGTATTAGGCGACCTAATGGTAGATGAGTACATTACCGGAAAGGTAAGCAGGATTTCACCGGAGGCTCCGGTTCCGGTACTCAATTTTAAGAAGAAAAGCCTTGAGGCAGGCGGTGCTTCCAATGTGGCAAACAATATGAAGTCATTAGGCAGTGATGTGTATGTGGCAGGAACCGCTGCGGATGACGAGGCAGGAAAATGGCTTCGCAGCCACCTTGCAGAGAACGGGATGCACACCGATGGAATCATCGCAGAAAAAAACAGACCTACAATTGTAAAAACAAGATATGCTACCAAGGGACAGCAGCTTCTCCGTGTGGATAATGAGGTGACAGGCTGTATTCTCGAAGAGACACAGATGCAGATTATTGATTTTATCCGTGCGCATGCACAGGAACTGGACGCAATCGTGCTTTCCGATTATAAGAAGGGAGTCCTTGAAAGCAGGAATTTCGTGGCAGAGGTCATCAGAATCTGCAACGAGAATCATATTCTGGTTTCCATCGATTCTAAGAGCCGCAATATTGAAGCATTCCGAAATGCTGATTTTGTAAAACCGAATAATCTTGAACTTGAAGAGGCAGTTGGAATCAAGATTACCGATGAGGACAGTCTCAACGAAGCCGGAAAAGTATACCTCTACAAATCCGGAGCAAAATGTCTGATTGTAACCAGAGGAGCTGAGGGAATCTCCGTGTTCTTACCGGATCAGAAGCGGAAAGATTTTGCATCGAAGTCAGTACAGGTTTTTGATGTAACCGGTGCAGGAGATACGGTTATTAGTACCATTACACTTGGAATGGTAAGCGGACTTGCCATTGAAGATGCCGTCCGTCTGGCAAATTTCGCTGCAAGTGTTGTTATCAGCAAAGTTGGAACAGCTCCGGTAACACAGGAGGAACTGATAGGGAGAATTTATGAGGAGTAAGATTGTAAATGCAGAGGAACTGCGGGAGAAGGTAAAAGAACTCAAGCAGCAGGGTAAGAAGGTTGTAGCAACCAGCGGATGTTTTGACATTATTCATGCCGGACATGTGACTTATCTTGAGGAGGCGGCTGCAAAAGGAGATATCTTTGTCCTGTTTTTAAATTCTGACAGTTCTGTGAAAGGGTTAAAAGGTGATTTGCGTCCGATTGTTCCGGAAAATGAAAGAGCGATTGTGGTTGCGGGATTAGGGTGTGTTGATTATGTCTGCCTGTTTTCCGAGTCGACTCCATGTGCGATGATTGATAAAATTCAGCCGGACAGTTTTATTAAGGGCGGCGACTATGAAGGAAAATGGATTCCGGAGATGGACAGCGTGGCAAAATACGGTGGAAAAGTTGAATACGTCAGTATGGTGGATGGATGTTCCACGACAAATATAATAGAAAAGATTGTTACCGTAATGAAAGGAGAAAAAAAATGAGTGTAATTGTGACAGGTGGAGCAGGATTTATCGGAAGTTGTGTTGTACGTACATTAAACGATATGGGAATTGAGGATATTACGATTGTTGACCACATCTGTGAGACAGACAAGTGGATGAATATGCGTAATAAAAAATATACCGAATATATTAACCGCGATGAATTTTTGGCAAAACTTCCGGAGTATGCAGGAAAGGTAACGCACATTATTCATATGGGCGCCTGCTCTGCAACAACGGAGAAGAATTTTGATTTCCTGTATAAGAATAACTTTGAGTATACCAAAACGCTCTGGAAGTTCTGTACCGAGAATCAGATCAGCTTCATTTATGCCAGCAGTGCAGCAACATACGGAGACGGAGCGGAAGGATTTGATGATAAGGAAGATATCAAACGTTTAAGACCATTAAATGGTTATGGATATTCCAAGCAGCTGTTTGATTTGTGGGCTGAAAAACAGGCAATTGCACCGAAACAGCATGTTGGATTCAAGTTCTTTAATGTATATGGACCGAATGAGTACTTCAAGGGAAGCATGGCAAGTGTCATTTTCCATTCCTTCAACAAGATAACCGAGACAGGAGAGATGGGACTTTTCAAATCCTATAAAGAAGGATACGAAGATGGTGGACAGCTGCGCGATTTCGTCTATGTAAAAGATATTTGTAAAGTTATCCGCTACATGATTGAGCATGAGGAAGTAAGCGGACTGTTTAATCTTGGAACCGGACAGGCAAGAAGTTTTTATGACCTTGCCGCATCGACCTTCCGTGCAATGGGCTTAGAGCCGAACATCAAGTATGTGGAAATGCCGGAGACATTACGTGCAAAATACCAGTATTATACACAGGCAAATATGGAAAAACTCCGCAGTGTAGGATATACAGATGCGTTCTATTCTCTTGAGGATGGAGCAAAGGATTATGTACAGAACTATCTTATGAAGAACTATGAAATTTATTAGAATTTGAGGATGACATGGGCTTTATAATTGCAATCTGTGTGATATTGTTTTTGGGCTGTGCATTTGAGGCGGTTCTTCTCTTGAAAGATCGCGGAATTGTGGCAGAGTATGTATACAAGGCAAAAGAAATGATTGCCAGTGATGGATGGAGATGTACCATAAAACGTGCGTTTGAGGTTATTCTTGGGAAAATGGCAGGAGTGAGAAGTCTTCCATCCGGAAAAATGAAAAAAGAAGACGGTATACTCGAAATTGCAGTCTATCCGACCGGCGGAATGGGAGATTACATCATCAGCTCTAAAATATTAGATGAGCTGATGATGTATGCGCCATGCCGTGTTACGGTATTTTGTGAGAAACCTTTTTTTGGAGAGGCAATTTACGGGAAAAGACCGGATGTTTTGGTAAAAGAATATGCCGGATTTGAAATTGAGAGAAACAAGTATGACCTGGCATTGATGGTGGAACATTTTATTCATGTTCTGAACATGGACGATAGCAGACTAGGGCAGATTGCGCCGGAGTTATATCGTCGTATGAATGATATCAGAGAAAATTGGAATGAACTCTACATTAGAATTCCAGAGCAATGTTTCAGGGAGCGTATCCGGTTTGAACGGTGCAGAGTGCTTGGATTAGACCGCTGGACAGAACTTAGGATGGGACAAGCATTTGAAATTGCAGATAAACGTACCGGAATTTCGCTGGATATGGATGAAAAAGAAAAATTCAGACAGCTTGACCTGATTCCAGGACAGTATATAACGATTAATCGTGGCGCTGACAGTATGCGGGCAAATCAGGAACAGCTTAAGGTATGGCCAGTGGAACACTATGTAGAACTGATTCAGAAAATAAAAGATAAATTTGCAGGATTACAGATTGTGCAGCTTGGCGGGAAGGAAAGTGAACCGCTTCCCGGGGTTGACATTGCAATTCTGGGCGAAAGTTTTGAACTTACCAAATGGATTATCAAGAAATCCCGCTGTCATATTGACTGTGAGGGCGGACTGGTACATCTTGCAGTACAGATGTCTACGCCGGCGGTTGTTATTTTCGGACCGACGCCCCTGCATATGTATGGTTATGAACAAAACGTCAATCTGTTGGACAGACAATGCAATAACTGTATGGGAACCCATGAGGATTGGGCGTATTGCTGTTATCGTGGCTTGGAGCAGGAACACAGATGTATGGCAAGAGTCACACCGGAACAGGTTTTGGATGCGTGCAGAAAGATATTAGAAGAAACTGTCGCAAAAACAAAACGACTTAAGAAGCTAGAAATGCAGAACACGGCGTGGACAGGGAAAATTGCACTGGTAAACGCAGTGAATACAGCAATTCCTGATATAGATACGGAAAACTCTGAAATCGTGATATTTTCAAGCAGAGAAGACGAGCGGGATAAGAAAGTAAAATGCTATGAAAAACACATGGAATATCGTTACAGTATGCCGGAAAACCTCGCGTATGACAGCGATGCGTTTGACATGGTAATCCTTGGTGATTACGAGGACCGGGAGGAGGCACTTGCCGAGGCAATGCGGATTGTAAGGACAGGCGGAACGGTAATAGCGGAAGGAATTAGATATGAAGCAATTTTGGAATGATATAAAAAAACATATGAATTATGTGCTGTATACAGCGAGTGCGGATTTGCGTTCTGAGGTAACCAATTCGTACCTGGATTGGTTCTGGTGGATACTTGAACCGATTTGTAATATGTTAATTTACTTTTTTATTTTTGGTTATGTATTTAAAATGTCCGAACAATATTTTCTGGCATTTATTTTTTCCGGAATTACGATGTGGACATTTTTTAATAAATGTATGACTACAAGCGTAAGACTTATCAAAAACAGTAAATCAATTATCAGCAGAGTTTATATTCCCAAACAGATTCTTCTGATTGAAAAGATGTTTGTAAATTTATTTAAAATGCTGATTTCAAGTGCGATTGTTGTCGTTATCATGATTCCTTACAAGATACCGGTGGATTATCATCTGCTTGGATTAATACCGGTACTTGTGACTTTTTTCATTTTTACATACGGTTGTGGGTGTATTCTGATGCACTATGGTGTTTATGTGGATGACTTATCTTACATAGTATCAATTGTATTAAATATGCTCTTTTATTTTACCGGTATTTTTTATTCCGTTATGAACAAGTTCCCGGAACCGTACAACATTATCTTTGAACGGTGTAATCCGCTGGCATTTTTTATTTCCGGAATGCGCCGGGCATTGTTATATGAAGAGACAGTCCCACCGATTACCATGATTGGATGGCTGGTGATTTCTGTTATCTTAGCGTGCATTGGAACCAGATTGATTTACAAAAATGAGAATAGCTATGTGAAGGTGATATAATGAGTGAAATTGCGATTGAAGTCAAAGACTTATGTATTGACTACAGACCTTTAAAAAATATTTCCATTGTAAAAACATTATTTCATAAGAAAGATGACAAAGAGAAGGCATTTCGTGCAGTAAAAAATGTTTCTTTTGAGGTAGAAAAAGGAGAAATCCTTGGAATCGTAGGAAAGAACGGAAGCGGAAAATCCACAATGTTACGTGCACTTGCCGGAATTTTCAGACCGGACGAGGGAAGCATCGACTTGAAAGGCAACAGTATTTCCCTGCTTTCCATCGGAGTAGGATTTAACAATGAGATGAGTGGACGAGAGAACATTATTATTTCCGGAATGCTGCTCGGATTTTCCAAAGAACAGATTCAGGAGCGGATGGACTCTATCATTGATTTTGCCGAAATTGGGGAATTTATCGATATGCCGGTAAAAACATATTCAAGCGGTATGTATTCCAAACTGGCGTTTGCGATTACAGCAAATCTTGAGACGGATGTTATACTGGTGGACGAAGTGCTAAGCGTGGGGGATGAACGCTTTAAGAAAAAAAGTTTGAATAAGATGAAAGAGCTGATTCTTGACAAGAACCGGACGGTGGTTATCGTCTCCCACGATTTAAACACGTTAAAGGAGTTATGTGACAAAATTCTGTGGATTCATGAAGGGGAAGTTAAGGAGTATGGCAAACCACAGGAGATTTTAGAGCGATACAGGGAGTTTATGAGATAGAAAAACAGTAGCTATGGAACGTTAATTTATTGGAGGAACGGAAATATGATGGATTATTTTGACGAGATACATGTGCGATTAGAAAAGTACAAGAAGGTGCACAAAAAGCATCCGCGTGCTGCAATCATAAAAATGCTTTTGTGGAACGGGGCATTTCTACTGAAAGTACCGAAGCCGGACAAAGCGCAGAAGAAGAACGATGATGAGCAGGAGACGAAACAGATTGTCCTGAATCCGAAAAAAGTGAATGTAGGATTTTTGATCCGCGGCGGAATGGGCGACTATCTTGTGCAGGCGAATTACATCTACAAATTTCGTCGAAAATATCAGGACGAACTTTTAAATATCGATGTGTTTACGAGACGCAGCTATAATACGGCGAAGTTAATCTTTGACTCCGCACAGTATCCGGTGATTGATGGGCTTTATGAAGAAGAGGGAAATAAGGACAGTTTCCGCAATTACGACCTCTTTATCGATTTAAGCCGTTATCCGGATGTGAAGAGAAGACAGTTAGGACGCATTGCAGAGGCAATGCCGGAGCTGCTCGACTATGTGTTCCTTATGGAAAAATTCCGTGCAGAGAATGAAAAGTTCTATAAATATGCAGGAAGTTCAGACGGACAGAGTGCAATGTTATGTATCTTAGAGGGTAGAAAACGAATCAACCAGCCGGATATCTATGGATACTTTGGAATGACAGAAGAGTATGAGCTGCCACTTGAAACGAAAAACGACGAGGAATACCTGAAAGAGGTTGGAATCGGAGACAGACCGTTTATTACGATTCACAGGGGATGTGACACTAACTACACAAAGGATTCCGTGAAATTATGGCCGATGCCGTACTATAGAATTCTGGTGCGCCTTCTGAAAGAAAAATACCCGGATTTACTGGTGGTACAGATTGGAGTATCGGTAGACCGCTGCCCGGAGATTGAGGGAGCAGACATTAATCTGGTTGGAAAAACAACCTTAGAGCAGGTAATGGTATTGTTGAAGCATGCAACGGTACATATTGACGGCGAAGGTGGCATGGTACATTTAAGACACGCCTTAAAGGGTGGAAAATCCGTTGTTGTATTTGGTCCGACATCCGCGGAATTTTTTGGCTACTCTGAGAATGAGAACATTGTCGGAGAAGGCTGTAATACATGGTGCGAATGGACATTCCGGAACTGGCAGGAACGCTGCATGAGAGATAAGGACAAGGCTCCGTGTATGTATTCCGTTGTCCCGGAGATGGTGTTAGAGCGCGTTGGAAAAGTGTTAGAAGAGGTATAGAGGAATGGATAAGATAAATGTGGCAGTTCAGTTAAATGGTGGAATTGGCACCTACCTGATGCAGATTAACTTTTTAAAATATTTTTATGAAAAATTTCCGGGACTGTTAAATATTACGGTTTATGGGGATGCTTCTGAGACAGTAAACGATGGACTTCTTTGGGGACAGGATTTTATCGCAGATTACGATGTGCGCAGAAATTTCAGACGGGATATGGCAGAGCTGGTACTTGTCATGAACTGGTTCCCGGACGTGGTACATATCGATGAAGAGAGGATAAAGGGCGCATCCGAAGAATTACTCGAACTTATTAATGTATGGCGGAATTTTAAACAGAGTAACGCAACCAGGGATTTTGTGCGCAATGATTCCATCTTTGATCCGAATATTTATAACTATACGATTGCAAATGGCAAGAACCGGCTGGATGTTATGGATATTGGTGGATGCCTTGGAATTACAAAGGATTTTTACTATCAGATGGTTACAACCAAGGAGGAGCAGAGTGTCTTAAATCGGTTCGGGCTTGAAGATTGCAGATACATTACGATGCAGCAGGGCGTGAATGCAAACAGTCTGAGCAAACATTCTCCAAAGCAGTGGTCAAATCAGAATTATTCAGATTTATGTTCTATCTTAAAGGGGGCTTATCCGGATATTGTACTGGTTCAGCTGGGAGAAGCGGGCAATAATGAACCAATTGAGCATGTGGATAAGTGCCTTCTTGGAGAGACTGACTTTGAAGATTTGAAAATCATCTTGAAAAATGCGTGGCTGCATATTGACGGAGAGTGCGGAATGGTGCATATGAGAAAGGCACTCCATGCAGGTCCATCTGTCGTTTTGTTCGGTCAGACACCAATTGGGGTCTATTCTTATGAGGGAGATATCAATATCACTGCAAACATCTGCAACCAGGGATGCTCAAAATTATTCCCGGCATGGAAACGGAAGTGCTATTTAGACGAGGTGCCGCGCTGCATGGCTGCAATTACGCCGGAGATGGTCTTTGAAGCAATCAAGGACTATGCGGAAAACGGACTTGAGAAGAAAGCCGTGCAGAAGACAAAGACGGAAGAACTTTTGTCGGATGATTCCATTCTTCTGGATGAGGAGTGGAGAGATGGCTGGCTTGCAACGAGAGAAGTGTATGCTTACTGGCTTGAGAAGATTACAATCGGAAAACTGTTCGGAATGAAACTGACAGAAGAAGGATGCTACAAAAAGGTGCCGATAGCAGAGATGCCGGCATATCAGTATATGCATGGAGATGAAGCTGCATATCTGGAATATATGAAGCTAAACGATGAATATAATCCGGGACATGAACATTCCATGGAGCGGATTAAGGCTTTGACAGAGAATCTGGAAAAAACAGGTTATGATGCAGCAAAGTATATTGCAGTGGACGGCGAAAATAAGATTCTGGATGGTGTCCACCGTGCCTGCTGGCTGCTTCAGAAATATGGTGAGAACCATGAGATTACGGTACTGAAGTTATACGGGGATTGGAACATTTAAGTAAGCTGGAGGAGTTATGGAAAAGAATAGAAGCAAAGGACGAAATGGCGAGATTGATGTTCTGCGGTTTGTATTTGCAACGGTAATTGTGCTCTTTCATTTTAATGCGACCTATCACTATGGACATTTTTACAATGGTGCCGTTGGAGTGGAATTTTTCTTTCTGGTATCAGGAGTACTGATGGCAAAGAAGGCAGAATCTTTGCATAAATCTGCCGCTTGTACCCCCCCCCGCGGCAATAATATACCGGAACAGACCTGGAAATTTTTAAAGGGAAAAATTGGGGTATTTTATACATACCTGCTGGTGTGTGCATTGCTTCAACTCATAGTTAGGAGAATCCTTTTGGAAGGATGGAACCTTGCAGTTACCTGTCGTGAGATTATTAAAAGTATTCCGGCATTTTTAATGATTAACATGGCGGGAATGTATACAAATGGAGGCGCTGAGATTGGCGGAAGCTGGTATTTGTCCGCAATGATTTTAGGAATGTTGTTGATTTTTCCGCTGCTTTTATTAAATTATGAATGGACAGCAAAAATTATTATGCCGGTTATCGGAATATTTGGATTGGGATATTTATATTTATCTTGTGCGCATATTATGGCTGTGGATGGAAGAGCAGGAATTTTTTATGGCGGAATGCTCAGAGCAATCGGTGAACTGGCAATCGGCGTTTTTGCATACGAAATCAGCAAGAAGATTGCACAGATATCGTTTACAAAACTGGCTGAAATGTTACTGACATTCCTTAAATTTATCTGTTACATAGTGGTACTGGTTTTCGCATACAGTGCATGGGAAGGAAAGTATGATCTTTACGCATTTATTTTCTGTGCAGTCGGTGTGACATTGAGTTTTTCGGGAGTTGGCTGGAGTTTATCGGATTATCCGGTTACGAGGTGGCTTGGAAAGGTCAGCCTTCCGGTTTTTCTGATTCATAGTGCAGTGAAAGGGATATCTGTTGATTTATTTGGGAATGAAGTTGAGAATTGGCTGATAGCTATGACACTGATAGTAGCATACATAGTAGCAGTTCTGATTATGTATATTTCAGACGGACTTCGTATGTTTATGAAAAAGCATAAGAATATTTTTGTACAGACAGAGTAGTGGATAGTACCAGAAAGGATATCAGTATGGGAGAAGTCATCAAAGTATTAAGTGAGATGCCATTGGGAAGTGAAGATGACCGGATTGTGATTGAACTCAATCATTCTGCAAGCAGGAATAATGAGAGAGAAATTCATATTCAGAACTCCAAGTTCCGCCTTGCGATGCCGGAAAAGGACTTCTTACAGATTGCTTCCTGTTTTCTTGTGGCAGAGAAGAATATGAATATTATCAAAAAAAGGTGAGTAACGGATGGCAAAATACGTAGAAAAACAGTTGATTCTGGATTTTTTTGAAGAATTGAACGAAGCGGGTATCGAATATGTTCTGATTAAAAATATTGACGGAGAGCTGCCGGAACATCTTAAGGATGGGAAGGACATCGATATCCTGGTGAAAGAGAGCGAGAAAGAGCGTTTTGAAAAATTTATGAGAACGCACGAATTTCAGTCAAAGACTCCTCCTTGTGGAAGAAAAAAAGGATGGCGGTTTGCATATCAGCTTCCAGAGTATGAGTTCTGGCAGAAAGAAAATGTGGAGTGTACATTCTATATCGACTGCTCATTTAAACTCTGCTGTACATCCCTGACACCGAAAACATGGATTCCATTGGATAAATGTATCAACAATGATATCTGGGGAAAACGGGTATTTGACAAGAAAAATCACTGGTGGATGATGGATGAGGAAACAATTTTGATTTATCTGATTGTAAGAGCAGTCTTTGATAAACGTGAATTCAGAACCGGATACAAAAACGGAATTGAAGAGCGTAAGGTGCTGTTAGACAATGACAGCACAAAGAAAAAATTGTCAAAGGTTTTTTTCAAGTATACAGACAGACTTGTAACGTTACTGAAAGAAGGGCGTTATGAGAAAATTATAAATGACTATTTTACGTTTACAGAATATTAGGGGGAGTTGGAATGAGCAATCCTGCGGTAATATCGCTGGCATCGTTAGAAAAGAATGAAGAGTTCGGTGGCAGATTTGAAATTGAGGACAATATTGGTGAGGCAATGCACGTTCATTATAAGGATATACGTCTTGACCTTACCGTAAAGGAGTTTTATGAGATTGCGGCGAAAATGGGAACCATTATGGATGAGCTTGTAACGGTTGATGGTTTCTCCTGCAAGGATTTTGACCCATACCGGTTGATGGAAATGGCGGGAGAACTGACCAGGCTTAAAAAGATTACATATGACGAAATGTATCTGGAAGATATGTTTGTATCAGAGGAAGAGTCGTTAAAAGGTTCTCAGATATTAAAAATGCTGAAAGATGAACTGTCACACAGAGAAAATGAAAAACAGGTGAATTATTATGATCCGGATAAATTGCAGCGTCAGACGGATATGGAGCGTTTGCAGTATAACCTCAATATGGTAAAAGCGCAGAAAGTAAATCAGGACAATGCAGAGATTCTGATGTTAAATGACAGCAAGCGCATTTTTGATGGAGAGCAGATTGCTGCGTGTCTGTATTACCTTTACGGAAATAGAAAAGTGAAGGTAAAAAGGCTCTGGTTTGAAGGGGGCAGGTATGGAAAGCAGGAGCATAAGATGACAGAAGCGGAATGTTACCATCTTGATATGGAAGAACAGCCTGGAGTAAAGATTGAGAAGCGTAAAAAAGTAAAGAATATATATCTGAATATGGCAACGCTTGAGACTGGAAAAGAAAAGTATGAAATAAAGATACAAAGGAAATAGAAATGACAGCGAAAACGGAACGCATTGCGTTATGGGATAACTTAAAATTTTTCCTGATTATGATGGTAGTGATAGGGCATATCATTGATAATTACACACATGATTCTAAATTTATTCTGGGATTGTTTTTGTTCATCTATTCATTCCATATGCCTGCGTTTATTTTTGTGTCGGGAATATTTGCCAAAAAGACAATCCACGAACGGAATGTGACAAAGGCGCTGCCGTATCTGACGCTGTTTTTTGCCACGACATTGTTATATTTTTTGTATTATGCCATTTTTGAGAAGGTGTATATTGTTTCTTTCTTTAAAATGTCATCCCTGCCGTGGTTTATGTTTACGATTTTTGTCATGTATCTGATTACAATGGTAACACAAAAATATAAACCGGCATTTATCCTGACTGTTTCGGTATTGTTAGCATTGGCAGCGGGGTATAGTACGGACGATGGAAACCTGTTCTGCTGGATGCGGATTGTGAATTTCTACCCATTCTTTTATCTGGGATATCTGTTGGAACCGAAAAAGGTTGAGGCGGTGGTTTGCAAGAAAAAAGTGAAAATTGCCGCGATAGTGTTACTTAGTGCAATCTTCTGCCTGTATGTGAGATTTGGGAACAGGCTTGACTGCTTCCGAAGTGTATTGTTTGGCTCACTGCCTTACAGCAGACTTGGCGATTATGCAGAGATTGGCTGGCTGGTGAGACTGATGCTTTATATGATTTCATTCACAATCATTTTTCTCCTGATTGCGGCGGCACCAGCAAGAAAAACTACATTTGCAGTTCGGGGGGGGCGAACCCTTGCAATTTATGCCACGCATAATATAATGATTAAAATATTGTGGCATTATGTGACAAAAGAACAGTTTATGGCGGTGTTCTCTTACGGATGGCTGCTTGCACTGATTGTACTGGGAATTTTAATCACGTTACTGTGCAGTAACCGATGGTTTGATAAATTTTTTAAATGGCTGATGGCGTATGACTGGAAGCTTAGATAGAGAAAGGAGTGTCTGATTATGGGATATTTTTCGGATAAATCAAAGAGAGAAGAGGAAATTCTTGTATGCCTGCAGGAATTGAAAAATGAGATGCGCGGGTTGAAGGGCGATGTAAAAACCCTTGCGGAAAACCAGAAAGCATTGGAACACCAGATGTCTGAGTTAAAAGACGGACAGAATACCAAACTGGATACGATGCAGAAGGAGATTGGAAATAAACTTGCGGATGCACGTGAGCGGTTGGTGCATATTGAAAACAGGGCAAATGAAATATTGAATCAGGAGACAGGGGATATTTACCTGACGATTGAGAAAGAGGAATAAGAGATGAAGAATGGGGGCTTCCAGTGATGGAAGCCCTGTTTTTTTATGGTAAAAAGTACTAAAATAATATTATGTAATTCGTCGAAACCTACAAAATTAATCAAAATAATATACACAGATGTAGAAATTTGTTTGATATGAGATATACTATATTTGAAGAAAGGACTTTAGAATGGAGAAGTGAGCATGCTTTTTGAAGAAGAACTGGAGTCTAATGCGGATAGACTTCGCACTATATATGATTTGGCAGCATTTTGCTATGATTATATAGTGACAAATGTTGATGATCAAGGACTGTTTATAGGAAAATATCTTTTGAAGAGTGAAAAATCAAATACAGAAAATCCGAATCTGCCGCAGCTGGGGTGGTTGAATATGCAGGTGGAGCAGCAGCTTTTAAAAAGTGATAGTGATGAAGAACATATCGCATTACCTTTTGGGAAAACAATTCAAAAGATTCAGCAAATAGTGAAAAAAATGGAAAATATATTAGAGGAATATGGAGAAGAGAAGGAAAATAGAGCAACCATTCCGTTGCATGTTCTGCTTGCAATTGATCGTTATTTCACAGAGTCGAGGAAGCTGCATCCGGAAAGAACACCTGGAAACCGTGCTTATTGTGAAAAATCGTATATATATCTTGCTCCGAGGCATAATATATCAGATGAGATGACGGAGAAACTGGATTTCCCCAAAGAGATAGAACCACCATTTATCAGGATGCTGTTACATAACCTTATCATACTAGAACGGAGTGGGAAGGAAGAACAGGAACCACCACAGGTTGTGCAGTTATGGATTTCGCCATACGATGAAATGCGGAGGCAGCTATTGAAGAAGCAAAAGCTGAAAATTGCAATTATTCCGCTTGAAAAAGCACATATGACAATGTTTCCAGCGGTGGAAGGGGGAACCTTCCGGGTAGAATATACGGAATGGCATAAACAAAATGTGACTACTATTGCCTTACGATTACTGGACATGGCGATAAAACAAGGAGCGAATATTATTGTTTTTCCAGAATTTGTGTGCAGTCCGTCTTTACAGAATCATTTACAGAAAATTGATAAACAAAGGCCGGATTTTGCAAAAAAATTATTGTTCGTTGTGGCAGGCAGTGGCTGGACAGAGGATGACAATAATGTTTCAAGTATTTTTAGTTATAATGGCAGACTTCTTGGAAGACAGTATAAGCAGCAACGTTTTTGGAAAACGGATAATGGGGAAGTTGGTTTGCTGGAAGGATTGAGAAATCCGGGGAAGAAATCGACAATCTGTGAGGTAGAGCAAATTGGACAAATTATGTTTGCAATTTGCCGGGATGTGTCGGATAGAAGTAGAACCAGAGAAATGGCAAGGATATTTCATCCTCAGTTTTTGCTGGTACCTGCATGGAGCTCTTCGATACATAATGGATTTGAGGCACAGTTTGGTGAGATAATTCAACAGAATCATAGAACGTGCTCTGTAGTGTGCAATTGCTGCGAAGCATATGGAACAGAGATGGAAAATAGAGACCTCAATGGAATTATTACGATACCCTATAAAGATAAAAGCATAATAACTGGAAAAACGTATCAGCTTATGCGTAACGAGGAGTGTTGGAAAGATGGACCATGTGGGGGTTGTATCTTTATGGCAGATTTTGATTTCCGACCTAAAAAAGAAAAGACATTGCGGGTTATTAAAAAAATAAAACAGAACAAGCCCTGAGAGTGACCTTCTACTTGCATTTGCATAGAATAAAATCTATAATGGGATAAACAGTTTATGAACTGTTTAGAGGTGACAATATGAAACAAAAAAGACTGGAAAATATATGTCACGAAATACTATATTATGTAGAAAACGATCGCGAAATCAGTGAAGAAATGGTATTGGCTCTGGC
>OGCY01000257.1_pt1 | contig 18830 bp, 19 predicted proteins | sample 1570311 | NCBI WGS metagenome assembly OGCY01 (sample SAMEA2582165, study PRJEB24529) | metagenome | biome: Human gut stool | place: China | collected 2011
TTATAAAGAAAAAGCGCATATTCGATCACCACCGGAAGATTCTTCATATCAAAAAATAATTAGAATGGAGAATACAAAATGAAAGATATAAAATATATTATTGCAGACAATGTGAAAATATACCGAAAAAAACAAAATTTAACACAAGCTGAATTGGCGGAGTTGGCTGATTTATCCCTAGATTCTATAAAACGAATAGAGGGAGGAAAGATAACGATTTCATTGGAGAATTTTATAAGAATTGCTAATGCGTTTGAAGTTCCGTTATCATTTTTTGTGTATGAACAGATAAGTATAATGCTTGAAACGGAAAGAATGCTTTGTATTTTAAATAAAAAGAATGATAAACAAAGAGAGTATTTGTTACATATGTTGCAGGAGATGGCTGACGGAATGGAAAAACTCTATGATATTAGTTAAACTCCAGTAGTATAAAAATAAAGTGGTTATTTTCTGCTATAATAGGTCATTTTCTGCAATGCATATTGTTTGAAGAAAAATAAACCATTATTATTAATGCAAGGTAAACGTAATTTACATAAAATTACAAGGAGGTTTTGCTTATGTCAAGAATTACGGATTATAGTTTTTTATTTCAAACGATGTTCGGGACATCAAAGACAAATTTAGTTAACAATATTCAGTTGTCCCAAATAAACAGCAGTTCTATACAGGCACAATTAAAAGCAGCAGGTATTGACACAAACAGTAAGCAATACAAGGCGGCACTGAGTGAAATGATGAAGAATGGAAACGGTGCAATGCTTACGAATGTTCAAGCAATTAAAAATCTGATGAGCCAATATGACAAAAATGGAGATTGGGTTGACCCGAATACCGGATTAACAGGTCTTGCCGTAACTGATGAAAACAGAAACAGTTATAAACATATTATTTCTATTCCAGAGAGCTGCCGGGAAGAAATGTTTGAACTGGCAAAGAAGGAATTTTTAAATGAAAACGGTACTCTGAATGGTGATACTACAAAAAGGGAAAGTGTATATACCAATTTATACAGAAAAATGGACAAAGATGATCGCTTATCAGCAGGCTGGACAATGGAACAATATGAACATCAATACAGACAGGCATTTGCAGCAGCAGCAAAAGCTGCTGATCCTACATGGAAAGCTGGTAATCCCATACCCTCTGGTGCATTGGATGGCATTACTAGGGAGTCGGTTGAGAATGGTGGGAATTCAGTAGATATAAAAATATAGCATGTTTTTTATGTGGCATATATTTCACTTTCAAAGGAGGTTGTTAATATGAGAATTTCAGAAAAAGCTAAAAAGACGGTTTCAAGAAAAGCGTTTATGGCAGTTGTTGTAAGTATGATGGTTTGCTTGTTGTTTGTAACACCAGTATTTGCAGCTTCAACTTTTTACAGTAAGACTACTGCTAAGTTGAATGCTATTAATGGAGGAAAATCAACGACCAGTAGTTTGTCGTCTGGCAGCATAATTGGATCAGATGCTTCAATCACACAGGTTAAATTGGCAATCAATGTTTCAAGTGGAACTGATCCATATACTCTGTGGATAAAGAGTCCAAATGGAAGTTGGCATTCTTATACAGGTCCAACATCTAGTACGATATGGTATTTAGATGATTTCGATGGTGAAAACCCGTCTGGTACGTGGCAGATATATATTGTGAATTCAGGAGTGACAACTCATGGAAACATATATCCTGTTTCAACGGTTACAGTAGGACTGACTGCGTATTATAATTATAATTAAAGAGCTACCGGTGTTGTTAAATTAAGAAATGAAGTATATGCCATAAATAAAGTCCTTTTGAACGGAACAGTAGGTTTGGTACAAGGGGACTTTTTTGTATGTTCTTATAGCGTATCATATTTCCTGGATTTAAAAGGGAGAGTAAATTGGTTTTGAATGACTGAAGAATCAAGAAAAATATTACAGATTACGATTGAAAACATTTGATCGGAAATTATATTAAAAAAATAAACGGACAGTCTGAAAATATATTTAATTTCAGGCTGTCTTTTTATTATGGGTTTGAATACTAAACAAAGGTGGCACATATCAGCCATAAATAGTGCATTTCAGCACTCTGAAAACCACTCCCTTTCAGTTATGATAATTGCAGGCTTGAAAAAGCCATGATTTGACAACTGAATAGGACATGCATACACCTGATTTTATTTTCGCCTTTATCCGTCTTTGATTGGTAAAGGTGGCAGAGTCCCGTTTCGTGCCATGACTTGCCTGCAAAGGTTGACTTTGTTGCCCGTGAAGGTAAAGAGCAGAGGATTGTGCCTACCGGAGTAGCAGCCGGAGATAATGAGATAAAACAGCACCGGAATTTCAGCGAAAAGCATTTTTCGGGAGTGGCTGCCTGTGGATTTCGTCTGGTTGGGCATGACGGAGGTGCAGTGCGGGATGAAGCCGTCCCAGTGTATGTTACCCGGTTCGGGGATTCTGCTAAGAGGCAGATTTTGGAGAATGGCGGTCTTGTGCCGCTGTTCTCTGAAATAAAGAAGTTTGTGCTGCTTGAAGGATAGATTATTTAAGAAGTTATCTTTTGAGATAAGGGGGCGGGTGCACCGCATTCTTATCTCAGGAGATAACAGCCGGCATATCTTTCTGTAATAATCTAAGAAAGAGCAGGTAAAGAGAATATGTGCAAGATAGGCATTATGTTAGGTACAGCCGGGGAGAATCTTCCTTCGGCTATTTTATTTATGAACTCCAACAAATCGGAGAAGAACATCCGTAAAAAGGTTGCCAAGACCAGAGAGAAGTGTCTCTCGCATGGAATTATCTTAGGACATGATGTGGTCATTTGCAAAGGACCGGACAGGGATGTTGACCGTGATGCAGTCAATCTCTTGATTTCCTTTTTGATGACCGGACAGTATGATATGGTGGCGGTGGACAAGCTGACAGATTTAACGGAAGATGTATCCGATATGGAGGAACTTATGAAGGATGCTGCTAAGATTGGTGTCGGCTTCCTTGAATTATCCACAATGGACTATTACGAATACAAGGATGTAAAGTCTGCCCCTGACAATATTATTCCGATATGGGACGGAGGTACAGACTGCTGATGAAAATCAGACGAGGAGACATACTTTATGCGGATTTGGGTGGTCAGTATCAGGGAAGTATGCAGGGAGGTATGCGACCTGTGGTTGTTGTCAGCAATAACATGGCAAACAAGCACAGTACCGTAATTACGGTAGTCCCTCTCTCCACCAAAATCTTTAAAAAGAAAAACCTTCCAACTCATGTATTCGTATCGGCATACCGAGCAGAGGGATTAGAACAGCACAGCATAGCCCTCTGTGAACAGGTGACTGCCCTTGATTATGGCAGGATTATTGAGAACATGGGAAAGGTTGATGAGGAAACCCTCGCAAGGATCACCGAGGCGGTGCAGGTACAGGTGGGGGTGTTTGATAAGTATAACAGATAAAAGATAAAAGATACGACGTATTAGAGCCGGGCAGTTTGTCCGGCTTTTACATACAGAGGTTTGTATGTCATAGGACAATCTGCGAATTGAATAGAATGAAACAAGCAGAAGATAGGAGAGCTAAAGTGTTAGATATATCAGAGGAAAAACTTGATGCAATGGCGGCTGTGGATATTCGGACTGTGGATATAAACACGCTGACAGATATTCGGGATATCAAAATTGACACAAAACTGCCCGTAGAAGAAAAACTGGTTTCCTTTGCAAGACAGACAAATAATATCTATGTCCATCGTATGGGAGACTATGTGGTTAAGGTCAGATTTCAAAAGGAGGGAGCCAGTATAGACGATAAGATGGAGGAATACCTGCGGCATTTAGCAGAAATTCACATATAGTACATTTTTGATAAAAATCGAAAAAGCCTTGAAAGAATCTAAAAGTTATGTTAACCTAAAATCAGGACAAATCAAGGAAACTCTTGAATTTTAGGTTTATTACAGCTTAATAACTTAAAAGTCAGGAGTGATCAAATGAATAAAAAATATTTTCTAGCAGCCATGTACCTCCGTCTTTCAAGGGATGACAGCGATGTCGGAGATGTGACAGACAAGGATGGTAGACTGAAATCCGAGAGTAACAGTATCGGAAATCAGAGAGAGCTGATCAGAGCCTTTATCCATGAACAGCAGGATATTGAATTGTATGATATTTATGTTGATGATGGGTTTTCGGGCAGTAATTTCGACAGACCAGAATTTAAAAGAATGATAAGCGACATCGAAGCAGGAAAGGTGAACTGTGTCATTGTAAAAGACCTTTCTCGTTTTGGACGTGACTATATTGAATCCGGGAGATATATACAAAAAATCTTCCCGGCTCTTTCTGTGCGTTTTATTGCGCTGACAGACCATTATGACAGTTTTCATGCGGATGCAGGGGAGAGTGGCATTGTTCTTCCGGTCAAAAACTTCATTAACGATTCCTATTGCAGAGATATTTCCACAAAAGTGAAAAGCCAGTTTGAAGTAAAGAGAAAGAATGGGGAGTGTATTGCTCCGTTTGCCCTTTATGGATACAAAAAGGCAGATAACAACAAAAATCAGCTTGTGGTGGATGATTATGCAGCGGAAATTGTGCGTAAGATTTTTAACTGGAAAATGGAGGGTGTGGCGTTTTCAGCCATAGCGGATAAATTGAATGAACTTGGTATCCTTTCACCCAAAGAGTATAAGAAATCCACAGGTGCAAATTACAGAGGGGGATTTTCCGGTGCAGTAAAATCTATGTGGAGCAGTGCCACGGTAAAGCGAATACTGACAAATGAGATGTATCTCGGTCACATGGTGCAGGGGAAAACAGGAAAGATAAATTATAAGCTGAAAAAAAGTGTGGAAAAACCTGAAAAAGATTGGGTTAAGGTGGAAAATACCCATGATCCGATCATATCGGAAGATGTTTTTCTAGTTGTCCAAAATTTGTTGAAGGTTGATGGACGGGTGAGTCCTGTATCAGAGAAAAACAGTTTTTTTACAGGATTATTGTTTTGCGGAGATTGCGGAGAGCAGATGATAAGGCGGATAAACCGCTATAAGAATACACAGATGGTTTACTATATCTGTTCCACCAAAAACCGGGGTGAGGGCTGTACCAGACACAGTATACCGGAAGATGCTCTTAAGCAGCTTGTATTGGAAATGGTAACGAAATTTGCAAACTGTTTTTTGCAGGAAAAGCAGATGTTTGAAAAAGCTCTGGATATGGAAACAAATTTTGAGTCCATAGTCCATTATGATACCGAAATTGCAAGATTAAAGGAAGAACAGGATAAATATTATTCTCTCTGTTCGGGCTTATATGAGGACTTGAAAGAAGGGATTATCACAAAGAGCGAATTTGAACGTTTGCACAGCGAGTTTAAAAGGAAAACCGGAGAATTTGAGGAAGCACAGAAAAAACAGGAGCTTATGATTAAGGAACTGTTTAAGAATGGTGTCATCTCTGCAGCAAGGCTCAAGACCATGCAGGACTGTGCGGAACTGAGAGAGATAGACCGTTATACTCTTTGCAGTATGGTAAAGAAGATTTCAGTATATGAGAACCACAGAATTGAAATTGAGTTTTATTATACGGATCAGTATCGCATTATGCGGGAAGTCAATAAGAGAATAAAAGACGAACAGAAGAAAAATTGTTTGGCAGAAAGGAGTGCATAAGAATGGGCAGAGTATCCAAAAGAAAAACAGCAGGCGTTCAGACAGAACAGAATGTGAAAGTCAGACGATACAGAGCTGGTATCTATGCAAGACTTTCAGCGGATCATGATGAAAGAAAGAATGAGTCAGTGGAGGTTCAGATTGAGATTGCAAGGAAATATGTAGAAGAATTTAATCTGAAGAATACGGAAGAAATTATAGACATTATTGATTGTTATTCCGATTTAGGAAAGACCGGCAGCAATTTTGAAAGAGAGGGCTTTCTTAGGTTATTGCAGGATATAAGGCTTGGTGAGATAAATTGCGTCATAGTAAAAGATTTGTCAAGGTTTGGCAGAAATTACCTGGAGGCGGGCAATTACATTGAGAAGATATTTCCGTTTTTAGGAGTACGCTTCATTGCAGTTGCCGATGGGTTTGATACCGGAAAGGAAGGCAATGAGAATAAGCAGATGGCTTCCGAAATCAAGAACCTTGTAAATGACATGTACGCAAAGGATTTTTCCAAAAAGGCTAAGCTGCATTTAAAACAGAGGAGAGAGGAAGGCTCTTATGTTGGCGGTCCTCCACCTTATGGATATATGGCAGAATGGAGCGGAAAACGGCGTAGATTGATACCGGATGAAAATACGGTGGATATTGTTCGCTTTATATTTGAGAAATTCGTTGAAACGGAAAGCTATACTGCGGTTGCGGATGAACTGAACCATAGACAGATCAATCCCCCTTCTCTGTATAAGAAAACAAAAGAAGTTTACTATACACCCGAAGCAGGAGCATATAAAGGGTGGGATAAGAGCGCAGTGGAGAGAATCCTGAAAAGTGAAACCTATACAGGAACTTTGGTGCAGGGAAAAACCAGTATAACCGCAAGGGATGAGAAGAACCGTATCCATAAGCCGGAAGATGACTGGGTGATTACAAAGGATGCACATGAGCCATTGGTTGACAGGGAGTTATACCAGAAATCGGTGGAAATCAGAGAAAAAATGAAGGAACGCAAAGCTTCTTATAATCATCCAACGAAGGGATATCCGATTGGGGAAAACATTTTTGATGGTGTACTGTATTGTGGGGTATGCGGCAGAAAAATGACAAGAAGCAGCTATGTAAAGCACTATGCAGACGGGGAAAAAGCAAGGCTTGACGGATATTTCTGCTTAAACAGCGGACAGACGAAAATTAAAGTGTGCCCGGACTCTAACCGTATTTCAAAGAATGAGTTGGTGGATATATTGTTACCTCTTATCCGTATGGAATTTGCAGTTTTACTGAACAAGCCAAAGCATTACATGGAGTATGGCAAAGAAAGAATTGCAGAGACGGTTAAGAAGGCGGAAGCAAGACTAAGAGAAACAGAGACAAAGTTGAGACGTTTTCAGGAGAAAGAAAGCTGTGTATATATGGATTACCGTGCTGGGAAAATTCCACAAAAACAATATGTGGCATTCAAGATGAGGCAGGCAGACATACTGGAAAATCTGAGAAAACAGCAGGAAAGTCAGAAGCAGGAAATAAGAGCATTGGATAAACTCTCCGGAAAATATATGGCAGCTATTAAAGCTCTGTTAAAACTGAAAAGTGGCAAAGAGCTTACAAAGGATATGATAGAGGCGTTTATTTCAAAAATATATGTTTATCCGGGCAAACGTATAGAGGTTATATTTACCTTTACAGCAGACTGTATGGAAGGGGTGAAGTAGAATGAAGCGTTTGGCATTATATTTACGGTTATCCTTAGAGGACGAGGGAGAAAAGGACGAGAGTAATAGTATAAGCAATCAGAGAAAGCTGATATATGAGTACATACATCACGATTCCGAATTAAGCGGGTATGAGGCTGTGGAGTTTAGTGATGATGGCTTCTCCGGCGCTAATATGAATAGACAGGGGATGCAAAAGTTGTTAAAGGAGGTAAAGGCAAATAATATCATATGTATCATTGTGAAGGATATGTCCCGTTTTTCAAGAGATTATATTGAGATGGGTACTTATCTGAACCAGATATTCCCTTTTATGGGCATTCGTTTTATCGCTATCAATGACCATTATGACAGCAGGGAACATCACGGAAGTACCATAGAGATTGATACCGCATTTCAGACACTTTTATATGATCTTTACAGCAAGGATGTATCGGTTAAGGTAAAGGCTTCGATTGAAAATAAGTGTGCAAAGGGAGAATATGTTTTCGGACAGGCTCCATTTGGATATGAAAAAAGCAAAGAAATAAAAAATGCTGTTATCGTGAATAAAAAAGAGGCAGAAATTGTGCGCTATATCTTTTCCCTTGCGGTGCAGGGGAAAACTAGCACACAGATAGCAAGACAGCTTTATGAGGAAAACGTACCTACCATTACTCAGATGCGTAATCCGGAAAAGAAATATACAGACGGTAAGGTCCATTCATGGAGTGTAACTGCTATCAGAAAAATATTGAATAACCGTTTTTATCTCGGAGAAATGGCATATGGAAAATCGGTCAGAAAGTCCGTAGGAAGTCAAAACGGTATTGCTGTACCGAAAGAAGATTGGAAAGTAATTCGGAATCACCACGAGGCACTCATTTCAGAAGAAATATATGAGCAGGTATCGTCATTCAGACTGGATTATTCTACAAAAAGAAACAGAGAGAAGCATCCGCTTACAGGGAAATTGTATTGCGGTGGATGCGGTTATTCCATGATTTATAAACCGCTGCACGAAAAGAACCGTTACAGGCGGTTTGAGTGCCGAAAACATGCTCTGTTGCAAATTCCGGATTGTTGCACTTACATGAATGCTGATCTACTCGAAGAAACCGTATTGATGATGCTGAATAAAGAGTTAATGCTTCGTGGAAATGCTATGAAACAGAATGAAAGCCTATCTTCATTTCAACGGGCAGGCATCCAGTCATTGAAAAAGAAACTGGAGGAATGCAGACAGGAACAAAAGCAGATTCGGGCAGAAAAGGATAATTTGTATGAACAGTATGCTTTGAAAGCAATCAGTAGTGAGGAGTATCAGAAACGTTCAAACGAGCTGACAGAGCGCTTATCTTCATTATCTGTAAGGGAATCCGATACAGAGGGAAAGCTTTCTGTATTGGAAAGCGAATACCAGAAAGCAGAGGCTGATATGAAGCAGATTATCCGGTATTCGCATATTGAAGAATTGACGCAGGAAGTGGTTGATACTTTTATTAGAAGAGTTTATGCTTATAAAGACAAAAGGATAGAGATTGAGTGGAATTTCAGTATGGATTGCGGAGTAAGTCAGGCAAATGGAACTTAGCAATAACTATTCATCAATTTTTACAGAACTTAGCAACTATTTCACATTAATCCAACGAAGTTATGCAGGATGGCGAAATTTTTATTTGAAAAAAATGAAAAAAGTTCTTAGCAATAACTTGACATCAACGGGGTATGGAACGCTTGACGTGTATCAGGCATTTTTGAATCTGCGGGGGTAGGGGAAATCTACCGTGCCATCAGGTCAATGACTTCCGCAATATACAGGGTGTGCATATCGCCGTCCTCATACCATTTTTTGATTTCCGGCACAAGAAATGCGTCTTCGGTCAGTCTTGTGGCTGCCATCTTGCGGCAGAGAAATACAAAATCGCCCTCATCCACGTAAGGAATTCCGTGACGGTAATTTAAAGTCAGCCCAGCTTTTTGCAGCTTATCCGGCTCATTTCTTCCGGAATGGGAACCACAGTAGTTTAAGGCCTCCTTGTGGGAGCTGTCAAAGAAGGTGACGGAGAAAAATTCATCGCGGTCAAGAAATTCTTTGGTGTAGCGGGAATCACGGACAACAATGTAGACGACGTTTTTGCCCCAAAGGACACCGACACCGCCCCAGCTTATCGTCATGGCATTTGCAGCAGCGCGGCTGCCGGCGGTAACAAGTGCCCAGTCCTTGCCAAGTCTTGTAAAGGGATTAAATTCGACCGCATCAATGGAAAGTGGCTGAAATGTATGCATCATAAATAAACGCCTCCTGGTTCTTTTTCTGGTACATTTGTACTAATTATTATAAGATTATTCCGGATTGTTGACAAGATATAACATGATTTTTCATAATAGGATTTGACAAGTATCTGCCGTTCAACGTACAATGGAAACTAGGAGAGCCCCTGCCAGAGAGGGGAGATTTTTAGGAGAACAGGAAAATGGATGAACAGAATAAAATTGCAGTATTGATTGATGCGGAGAATGTGTCAAGTAAATATGTAAAATTAATTATGGATGAGGTTGGGAGCTACGGAGTTGCCACATACAAGAGATTGTATGGAGATTTTACAAAGCCGAGTGTAAAATCATGGCTTTCAAAACTTCAGGAATATGCCATTACTCCGGTATTCCAGTATAATTACACACAAGGGAAAAATGCATCAGATTCGGCACTGATTATTGATGCGATGGACATTTTGTATACGGAAAATGTCAGTGGATTCTGTCTGGTGACGTCGGATAGTGATTTTACCAAACTTGCAATGCGGCTTAGGGAGTCCGGCATGATTGTAATCGGAATGGGAGAGCAGAAAACGCCGTCGTCGCTTGTCTCCGCCTGCGAGAATTTTAAATACCTTGACCTTTTGTCACAGGAAAGTGGAAGTGTTCCGGCAGGAAGTCTGTCACAGGAGAATCGTTTGGACGAGACAAAGAAGGAGAGCAACGGAATTCCAAGCCGTGCGGAGATTGAGCGTGAGATTCGTGCAATTATTGAAGCAAAAACAGAGGAAGAGTGGATTAATCTGTCTGAAGTCGGAATTACGCTGTCGAAGCGTGTGCCGGGCTTTGACCCGCGAAACTATACGTACCAGAAGCTGCGTCAGTTGATTGAATCATTTGACGCGTTTGAGACAAAGGCAATTCCGAACCCACATAATAAGCTGTTAAAGATTGTCTATGTCAAGGAAAAGGAATATTCATAAAAAGTTTTCAAAATGAGTTTTTGATAAAGGGATACCAGTTGTGGCAAATGCCGCTGGTATCCTTTTTATGTTTTTGATATAATAATTATTGACAAATAATATTATATAATATATAGTATTAAAAAGAAAATAATATTATTTTGCAAAAAATATAAAGGAGTGAGCATATGGTATTTAACACAGGTGCCGCACTGCTAGATGCAATCGTGTTAGCGGTCGTGTCAAAGGACGAGGAGGGAACTTATGGTTATAAAATCACCCAGGATGTGAGAAAAGCCATTGAGGTGTCCGAATCCACTCTGTATCCGGTATTGCGGAGACTGCAAAAGGACGGCTGTCTGCTCGTCTATGATGTAGAATGTGGAGGGCGCAACAGGCGCTACTACCGGATTACCGAGGAAGGGCGCAAAAAATTAGAAGAGTACCGCAATGAATGGCAGGAATACTCGACAAATATTACAAGGTTATTTATGGGAGAGGAGTTTATGGCATGAATAAGGAGGAATTCTTAAGGCAGTTAGAGCTGCTTCTGGAAGACATATCTGCAGAAGAGCGGGCGGATGCGATGGCATTTTACCGGAGCTATTTTGAGGATGCCGGAGAGGGTAATGAAAGAGCGGTGTTAGAGGAGCTTGAATCCCCGAAGAAAGTGGCAGAAAATATTAAAAAGAATCTGGAAACAGGAACATTTGCAGTGGGAGCGCCTTATAGCGCCAATGCGGGTGCAGGCACCGGGACTGCACAAAAGACAGCAGCACCGCAGAATGATAATACGATGGCAATCATTGTTGGTGTGCTGGTGCTCGTGCTTACAAGTCCTATCTGGATTGGCGTGCTTGGAGCATGGTTTGGAATTTTTGTTGCAATCATTGTAACGATGGCTGTATTGCTGATAACAGGTGTGGTTCTGGCGGGAGTCGGTATTGGGAGCCTTGTGACAGCACATCCGATGGTCGGACTCGGACTGATTGGTGGAGGCTTTATCGTACTTGCCATAGGCATTCTTTCCCTGGTGGCAGTCGTTTGGCTTTGCGGCAGATTTCTACCGTGGCTGATGAAAAAAATTGCCGGATTGTGGAGAAAGCTGTTTGGCAGGGGAGAGGAGTGTGAAGCGTAATGAAAAAATTTACAAAAGTATGTCTGATGATTGCGGCAGTGATGGGTGGAGTTGGAATATTGCTCTGCGGAATTGTCGGGGCAGCCGGAATGAGAAGCAAGCCGGGAGAGGTAAAGCAGGCACTTGAAGAGACGGGCGTCTATGATGACGAAGACGGATTTCATATCGGCTTTACGGATAACTGGCTTGGAAAATTGATTACACAGGCGGTAAATCACAGCAATCGTTATCAGATTTCGGAACTGGCAAGAGGAAATGAATCTGCCGAGGAGACATTTGATACGGATGCAGTGAAATTTCTGGAGCTGTCGGCGGATATGGGGGATATCACCGTAAAGACGGCAGATGGAACGGACAAAGTGAACGTTTCCATGAAATATGGATATAAGAGATTTTTTTCCTGTAAAATGGATAAAAATACGCTTGTAATTTCATATAAACAGACCGGTTCTGTAAAGGAGGGCCCGGAGATTACCGTGACCGTTCCAAAGAAATTTGCACTTGAGGAAGCGTCATTTACCGCGGATATGGGAAATATTACGGTGGAAAAGGATGCACTTTCCTGCCGGATTATGACACTTACCGCAGATATGGGAAATATCGGCATAAAGGGAGCAGATGTGGAAAAACTTTCTGCGACGGCGGACATGGGAAATATTACTTTTTATGGAAGTGCATCGAAGACGCTTTTTGCGGATGCGGATATGGGAAACATTGACCTGTTTCTCTCTGATTCCTACAAGGCATACAATTATGACATTTCCTGCGACATGGGAACAGTGAAGGTCAATGGGGAAAAGTATGGCGATTATGATGGAAAAACGGTGATTGAAAATGAAGGAGCCGGAGCTGACATGGAGCTGAGCTGCGACATGGGAAATATTACCGTAAAATTTGAATAGATTTTTCAAAGAAAAAGGACATCGGAAAACAGATTTTGTTTTCCGGTGTCTCTTTTTTGACAAACTGCATGGCAGGCTTTAAAATGAAGGGAGTAAATAACTGGAGGGTGACGAATGAAAAAGTATATTGTAGTTTTATTGTATGTGCTATTGATTCTGACATTAGCAGGAGGACTTACCGCAGTGTTTTTTCATCTTGCTTCAAAAGACACATCGGATAAGGCGGTTTCTACAGGAAGTACAGAGATAGTTAAGAGTACGGAGCTATCCGGGGATGTGGCGGAATCCGGGAACACAGAGAAAAGTGGAGATGCGCAGGGGAACGGCATTTCTACCACTGAAAGCACGGAGACAGCCGGAAATGCCGATGGTTCAGAAGAAGAAACAGAGGGCGCGGTGACCTTGATGTTTGCAGGAGATGTGATGCTAGATGGTGTTCCAAGTGCAAACTATGACGCATACGGTATTACGGGAGTGGTTTCACAGGAATTGTTAGACGAGCTGACCGGGGCGGATATTCTGATGGTGAACAATGAGTTTGCGTGGAGTGATAGAGGAACGGCAATGGAGGATAAGGAATATACCTACCGCTGTAATCCATCTTATGTCACGATTCTAAAGGAACTCGGTGTCGATATCGTTTCGCTTGCGAACAACCACACGCTTGATTTTGGAAAAGAGGCATTGTCTGATACGTTTACGACATTAGATGGAGCAGGAATTTTGTATGCAGGAGCGGGTGAGTCAAAGGAACGCGCCGAGCAGGTTCAGGTCATCGAAAAGGGCGGCAAAAAATTTGGATTTATTGCGGGTTCGCGGGTGATTCCTGTTACGGACTGGAATGTTGAAAATGCACAGCCGGGACTTTTTACGGTCTACGATTACAGCAGGCTGGTGGAGCTTGTGGCGCAGGCAAAGGAAAGCTGTGATTTTGTGACGGTATATCTCCACTGGGGCATTGAGCGCGTGGAGTACCCGGAGGAGTATGAGCGCGCGATGGCAAAGGCATGTATTGAGGCAGGAGCCGATTTGATTATCGGCGGGCACGCACACTGCATCCAGGGTGTGGAATTTATCGAGAATGTTCCGGTTTTTTATGCGCTTGGCGACTTTATCTTTTTGCGGCAGACTTCTCATTCCGCGGTTGTTTCCGTTATGGTGGAGGCAGATGGCACGGTATCTTACCGCTACCTTCCAACGTATACATCGGGCGGGGTTACACAGCTTTTGGATGAGGCGGGAACGCAGGAGACATACCGCTATGTGGAGGGAATTTCCTGGGGAATGACCATCGGGGAGGATGGAACGATTCAACCATAAAATTTAACTATTTTTAGCTTAAAATTAGTTTACAGACTGGCAAAAAAATGCTATGATAAATCCATCGGTAATGAATTGAAAACAGGGAAAAGGAGAAGAACGATGAACTATATGGACATTTACAATGAATGGTGTACTGCCCCGTATTTTGATGAGGCAACAAAAGCAGAATTAGCTGCCATCAAAGGAAATGAGGCGGAGATTGAAGACCGTTTTTACCGCCAGTTGGAGTTTGGAACCGGAGGACTTAGAGGGGTAATCGGAGCCGGAACAAACCGTATGAACATTTACACGGTACGTCAGGCAACACAGGGACTTGCAAACTATATTTTATCCCAGAACGGACAGGATAAGGGCGTTGCAATTGCACATGATTCCCGTATTATGTCAACCGAGTTTGCGGATGAGGCAGCATTATGCTTAAATGCAAACGGAATCAAGGCATATGTGTTTGACAGCCTCCGCCCGACACCGGAGCTTTCTTTTGCAGTCAGAGAGTTAGGCTGTGTATCCGGAATCGTAATCACGGCGAGTCATAACCCAAGAGAATATAACGGATATAAAGTATACTGGGAGGACGGCGCACAGATTACACCGCCTCACGATAAGAACATTTTAGCGGAAGTTGCGAAGGTAACCTCCTTTGACCAGGTAAAGACCATGGCAAAAGAGGATGCCGTAAAAGCCGGATTATATCAGGTGATTGGCGTTGCCATTGACGACCGTTACATGGAAGAGTTAAAGAAACAGTCCATCCATCCGGAGATTATCAAGGAGATGGCAAAGGACATCAAGATTGTATACACACCGTTACATGGAACCGGTAATCTTCCGGTGCGCCGTGTTTTAAAAGAGCTTGGTTTTGAAAAGGTGTATGTGGTAAAAGAGCAGGAGCTGCCGGATGGCAATTTCCCGACCGTTTCTTACCCGAACCCGGAATCTCCGAAAGCATTTGAACTTGCATTAAAACTTGCAAAAGAAGTGGATGCAGACATTGTACTTGCAACGGATCCGGATGCAGACCGTCTTGGCGTATACTGCAAGGATACAAAGACAGGCGAGTATGTGACCTTCACCGGAAATATGTCCGGTATGCTGATTGCAGAGTACATCCTGCGTGAGCGCACCGCAATGGGCACAATGCCGGAGAATCCGGCACTTGTAGAGACGATTGTTACCACCGATATGGCAAAGGCAATTGCGAAGGCATACGGCGTGACTTTAATCGAAGTGCTGACCGGATTCAAATATATCGGAGAACAGATTAAGTTTTTTGAAGAACAACATACTTATCACTATGTATTCGGACTCGAGGAGAGCTATGGTTGTCTTGCCGGAACCTATGCGAGAGACAAGGATGCCTGTGTTGCGGTCATGATGCTCTGCGAGGTGGCTTCCTGGTGCAAGAAGCACGGAAAGACACTTTGGGATGAAATGCTTGATATGTATGAGAAATACGGTTACTACCGCGAAGGTCTTGATACCAAGACACTTAAGGGAATTGACGGAGCTGCCCAGATTCAGGCACTTATGAGCGAGTCCAGACAGAATCCTCCGAAAAAATTAGGCGGATTTGACGTGCTCGCTGTGCGTGATTATAAGGAAGATACACGCACGGATATGGTGACCGGAGAAGTGACAAAGACAGGGCTTCCGACCTCCAATGTTCTTTATTATGAGCTGTCCGACAACGCATGGTGCTGTGTGCGTCCGTCCGGTACAGAACCGAAGATTAAATATTACTTTGGCGTCAAGGGCAGCAGCCTTGCAGATGCAGAGCAGAAATTAGAAGCGCTCAAAAACGATTTGGTATAAAACCAGGGGGGATTTTTTACACATGAACATTCAGTTTGATGCAGAAAAAAAAGTTTTTAAACTCGACACGGCAAACACAAGCTATGTGATTGCGCTGGTGGATGAGGAAAATTTTATCGGTCACGCATACTATGGGGCAAAAATCAGTGATACAGATGTTTCCTATCTGATGCGTACCGCAGAGCCACCGTTTGTACCATCCAAAAATAACCGTGACAGAAGTTCCTTCTTTGACGCTTTTCCGATGGAATATCCGGGAAATGGTGTGGGAGACTATAGAGAGAGCGCCGTTGAGGTGCTTGACGACAATTGTCATACGGCGGTGAACTTCTGCTATACCGGTCACAAAATTTATCACGGCAAACCAGCACTTGCCGGAATGCCGGCGACTTTTGCACCGGAAGAAAAGTGCATGACGTTGGAGCTTTTTGCAGAAGACCCTGTTTTAAAATTAAAGGCAGTTTTTTTATACAGCATTTTTGACGATGTGGATGCGGTTGTGCGAAGTGTCCAGATTACAAATAAAAGGGAAAAACCGTTACATCTGACGAAAGTCATGTCGGCAAGCATCGATATGGATGCGAAAGATTTTCAGATGCTGACGCTTCACGGTTCCTGGGCGAGAGAACGCCAGATGGATTTGCGTGATATCGGTTACGGAAGACAGAGCGTGTCCTCGAGCAGAGGCGAGTCCTCCCACCAGGAGCATCCGTTTGTGGCACTGGTATCCGAGACTGCAACAGAAGAGCAGGGCGAGGTATATGGCTTCCATTTTGTTTATTCCGGCAATTTCTTGGCACAGGTGGAGAAAACACAGTTTGATTCCCTTCGCGTGATGATGGGAATTAATCCGAAAGATTTCTGCTGGAAGTTAGCGTCCGGAGAAACCTTTGTGGCACCGGAGGTAGTGCTCAATTATTCGGCAGCCGGTATGGGAACCATGACCAGAAATTTCCATGATTTGTACCGTAATCACCTGATTCGCAGCCCGTATAAGGACAAAAAACGTCCAATACTGATTAACAACTGGGAGGCAACGTATTTTGATTTCAACACGGAAAAACTGCTTTCCATTGCAAAAGAGGCAAAGAAATGCGGCATTGAAATGCTCGTTATGGATGACGGCTGGTTTGGACACAGAAGCGATGACAACACAAGCCTTGGCGACTGGAAGGTCAATGAACAGAAATTAAATGGTGGTTTAAAATATCTGGTAGATGAAGTCAACAAGATTGGTCTTAAATTCGGTATCTGGTTTGAGCCGGAAATGATTTCACCGGATTCCGACCTCTACCGCGCACATCCGGACTGGGCAATCGCACTGCCGGAGCGTACACCGTGCCGTTCCAGAAACCAGTTCGTACTCGATTTGTCGAGACCGGAGGTTGTAGATTATGTCTATGAGGCAGTTGCTTCTATTTTAAGAAGTGCCAACATTGCCTATGTAAAATGGGATATGAACAGACAGCTTACCGACCTTGGAAGCGTATATCTGGACAAAGATCGTCAGGGTGAGCTTTGCCACAGATATGTGCTGGCAGTGTATGAGTTACAGGCGCGCCTGATGAAAGAGTTCCCAGACCTTCTGTTGGAAAACTGTTCCGGCGGCGGAGCAAGATTTGACCCTGGAATGTTATATTACAGTCCGCAGATCTGGTGCTCGGATGATACAGATGCCATCGAGCGCTTGAAGATTCAGGAGGGAACCGCACTTATTTACCCGTTGTCCACAATGGGAGCGCATGTTTCCGACTGCCCGAACCATACCGTTGGAAGAGTGACGCCGTTTGCAACCAGAGGAAATGTTGCATTGGCAGGAACATTTGGCTATGAGCTTGACATTACAAAGATTCCGGCGGAGGACAGAGAGCAGATTCCAAAGCAGGTGGAGCTTTACCATAAGTACAACGATTTAGTGCGTGGTGGCGATTATTACCGCATCGCTTCCTATGCAAAAAATCATGCTTACGATTGCTATGAGGTTGTGGCAAAGGACAAATCAGAGGCACTTATTACATTTGTTCAGGTATTAAACCGTCCGAATTATCACAGCAGACGGATTCAGATACCGGGACTTGACCCGAAGAAACGTTACCGCAACGAGGAAAGCGGAGAAATTTATTATGGAGACACACTGGCAAATGCCGGAATTAACATTTTAAATCCATGGGGTGATTTCCAGTCTGTGTTAATCCATCTGATAGAAGAACACTAAAAGAAACAGGAAGGAGTGCGGAGAATGGCAAAAGCAGTAAAACTTGCGGATATTGCAGAACGTCTGGGAGTCAGTACCGTTACAGTATCAAAAGCGTTGTCGGGACAGAAGGGCGTCAGCGAGGAACTGCGCGAAAAAATCAAAATTCTGGCGGAGGAAATGGGATACCGCCAGCCCTCTGCCTCCCGGAAGGAAAAGGAACAAAAGAGTTACAACATCGGAGTGCTGATTGCGGAACGCTATCTTGCAAAATATGATTCCTTCTACTGGCAGATGTATCAGCAGGTGGCAATCAAGGCAGCACCGAAATCCTGTTTTACCCTCATGGAAGTCGTGACAGAGCCGATGGAGAACGGGAATGAAATGCCGCAGCTTTTGAGAGAAAATAAAGTGGACGGCGTTATTGTAATAGGCTGGTTGCTTGAAAAATACCTCAAATTCTTAAATGACAAGACAAAAGTGCCGTTTATTTATCTTGATTTCTGTGATGAGAAGCAGGATTCGGATTCGGTTGTTTCCGATAGTTATTATGGAGCTTACCGGATGACCAACTATCTCTTTGAGATGGGACATAAAAAAATTGCGTTTGTAGGAACGATTCTTTCAACCGGCTCTATTACAGACCGTTATTACGGCTATTGCAGGTCATTGCTTGAACACGGGATGCAGGTGCGGGAAGACTGGGTGATTCCGGACCGGGAACCGGAGACCGGGCGGATGTATCTGCCGGGGTATTGCGAGCTTCCGGAGGAAATGCCGACGGCATTTTTCTGCAACTGTGACCTGACCGCGAGTATTATGATTCATAAGCTGCAGGAGGCAGGCTATGATGTGCCGGGCGATATCTCGGTGGCAGGTTACGATAATTACCTGT
>OGCY01000259.1_pt1 | contig 18658 bp, 20 predicted proteins | sample 1570311 | NCBI WGS metagenome assembly OGCY01 (sample SAMEA2582165, study PRJEB24529) | metagenome | biome: Human gut stool | place: China | collected 2011
CAAAGATCGCAAACAGCACGATCAACAGGCTAATTGCGATCTTTTTCATTGATTAGTCCTCATTAATTCGGCTAGCTACCGCATTTTGCTGATGTTTATATTTGGCATCTTTACGGCTGGTGTAAGGGCGCGCTGCCGGGCCGCTTAACACTTCGAAACTCAATGCCCCAATCACCATATTAGGACGCAATGCTAAAGGTAATTTTCCGGAGTTGTAGAATTCCAACACAATTTTACCTTCCCAACCAGGATCGATACGATGTGCGGTAACATGTACCATTAAGCCTAAACGAGCAAGTGAAGAACGACCATCCAACCAGCCGATAATATTAGCAGGGAGTTTCACAGACTCTAATGTGGTCGCTAACGCCAACATACCTGGGTGCAAGAAGAAGGCTTCATCATCACCGATAATGATTTCGTCACTCATGACTGATTCAAGTTGAGTTGACACTTCTTCTTTCGGACCGCTTAAATCAATATAAGGGGCGGAATGTTCACGAAATACGCGAAATGAATTGCCTAAACGCACATCGATGGTTGCACCATTGATTTTGTCGTTGTCAGGACGAGGCGTTAAAGAAATAATGCCATCATCTAGATAGCGTTCGATATCGGTATCGCAAAGACGCATGATTTTTCCTATTTTTCGTTTAATAAATGAAGAATTTGAGCTTTTAACATATTAATCGCAATACGGTTTTTACCACCGCGAGGAATCACGATATCCGCATATTGTTTTGATGGCTCAATAAATTGTAAGAACATTGGACGAACGGTTGCGCGGTATTGGTCAATAACAGATTGTAATGAACGGCCACGTTCTTCCATATCACGTTGTAAACGACGGATAAAACAAATATCTGATGGGGTATCCACGAATACAGAAATATCGGCTAATTGGCGAACTCGCTCATCAGTAAGCAATAAGATGCCTTCTAAAATAACAATTTTTTTCGGGGTGAAGTGTTTGGTTTCGCCCGTTCTAGTGTGATCCACATAACTATAGACAGGAATATCTACGGCGGTTCCGTTTTTTAAGTCTTTTAAGTGTTGAATGAGTAAATCTCTATCCATTGAATTGGGATGGTCATAGTTTGTTTTTATGCGCTCACTCATCTCTAAATGGCTTTGATCTTTATAGTAACTGTCTTCAGCAATAATCCCAATTTCTTGGCAACCTAACTCGTTGCAAAGTTCTTTATGAACGGTAGAAGCGATGGAACTTTTGCCTGAAGCGGATGCACCAGTGATGGCGATAATAATACAAGATGAGTTTGACATGGGACGTCCTCAAAAAACGGAAGTAAAAATTATTGGGATTATAAAGAAAAATCAGCTTAAATTCACCTTTCTTTTTTTATTTTAATTTTTAAAATTTGTGAAGTACTTCACGGAAATTTTTTTCGTTTTCGCTTACGATGTGTTCGTTTTTATTATTTCATCAGTGTTATTTATGAGGAGTGTACGATGAAAATGAATAAAATTTCTCTCTCAATTTCAACCGCACTTTTAGCTGCAGGTTTAATGACATCATCTGCCGTCAATGCTCAAGGGCGTTTGGTGGTGTATTGTAGTGCGACCAACATTCTTTGTGAAACGACAACGAAAGCCTTTGGCGAAAAATATGATGTGAAAACCTCATTTATTCGCAACGGTTCAGGCAGTACTTTCGCAAAAGTTGAAGCAGAAAAAAATAACCCGCAAGCAGACGTATGGTTTGGTGGTACATTCGACCCTCAAGCACAAGCGGCTGAATTAGGCTTAATCGAACCTTATAAATCTAAACACATTGATGAAATCGTAGAACGTTTCCGTGATCCAGCGAAAACCAAAGGACATTATGTATCTGCTATTTACATGGGTATCTTAGGTTTTGGTGTGAATACCGAGCGTTTAGCTAAATTAGGCATTAAAGAAGTACCAAAATGCTGGAAAGATTTAACCGATCCTCGCTTAAAAGGCGAAGTGCAAATTGCTGACCCACAAAGTGCGGGTACAGCTTACACCGCATTGGCAACTTTCGTTCAACTTTGGGGCGAAGAGAAAGCCTTTGATTTCTTAAAAGCATTACATCCAAACGTATCTCAATACACCAAATCAGGTGTCACCCCATCTCGTAACGCGGCACGTGGTGAAACAGCTGTAGGTATTGGTTTCTTACACGATTATGCACTTGAAAAACGTCAAGGTGCACCATTGGAATTAGTAGTACCTTGTGAAGGTACTGGCTACGAGTTAGGTGGTGTAAGTATCTTAAAAGGTGCACGTAACATCGATAACGCAAAATTATTCGTGGATTGGGCATTATCTAAAGAAGGTCAAGAGTTAGCGTGGAAACAAGGTGATTCTTTACAAATCTTAACCAACACCACAGCGGAACAATCGCCAACTGCGTTTGATCCAAATAAACTTAACCTGATCAATTATGACTTTGAAAAATACGGTGCAACAGAACAACGCAAAGCCTTAATTGAAAAATGGGTTCAAGACGTTAAATTAGCGAAATAGTGTTTAAAGTGCGGTTGAAAACCATGAGATTTTTGACCGCACTTTTGCCATTTTAGCCCCACTAAATAGTTTTTTACGTGGGTTTCTACGATGAGCGTCTAGGCTCATCTTATTTTATAAACACAGGAGTGAACCAATGAAAATGTCTAACGTTGCTTTAGCACTTTCTGGAGTTGTATTTGGTGGCGTGTTACTAAGCTCTTACGCATCAGCAGCAGAAGGCCGTTTAGTTGTTTATTGTAGTGCACAAAACACGATGTGCGAGCAAGAAACCATGGCTTTTGAGAAAAAATACGGTATCAAAACCAGTTTTATTCGTGGTGGCACGGGCACAATTTTAGCCAAAATTGATGCTGAAAAAGACAACCCTCAAGGGGACGTGTGGTATGGCGGTACGCTTGATCCTCATTCTCAAGCGGGGGAAATGGGCTTACTTGAAGCTTACAAGTCGCCAAATTTAGCACAAATTCCTGAACAGTTTAGAGACCCCGCTAAAATTAAAGGCAACTATTCTTCCGCGATTTATCTCGGTGTATTAGGCTTTGGTATCAATCCAGAACGTTTGAAAAAACTCAATTTACCGATACCAAAATGTTGGAAAGATCTAGCTGATCCTGCTTATCGTAATGAGATCCAAGCAGCCGATCCACAAAGTTCAGGAACAGGGTATACACAATTAGCCACCTATATCCAACTTTGGGGTGAAGATGAAGCGTTCAAATATCTCAAAGAACTCAATAAAAACGTTTCCCAATATACCAAATCAGGTAATACCGCAACTCGTAATACGGCACGTGGTGAAACCGCAATCGGAATTGGTTTTTTACATGAATATTCTTTAGAGAAAGCAAAAGGTGCCCCAGTAGAATTAGTTGTACCTTGCGAAGGTACAGGCTATGAAATTGGTGGCGTAAGCATTATTAAAGGTGCAAGAAACCTTGAAAATGCGAAATTATTTGTGGATTGGGCGTTATCAAAAGAAGCGCAAGAGTTAACCTGGAAAAAAGGGGAAGCGTATTCTATTTTAACCAATAGCACCGCTGAGCAATCGCCTTATGCGCTCGATTTTAAATCTATTAATTTAATTAATTATGATTTTGATAAATACGGCTCAAGTGATTTACGTAAACGTTTGATCACCAAATGGGTTGATGATGTTAAATTAGCAAAATAAATGATGTGTACATAGCGAAATAATAGCTATTATATTATTTCGCTTTTTTCTTTTATGCGAGGTTGTATGAACGCAAATAAACTTCCTATTATCCAATCTGCCAATTTTTGGATAATTCTTGCAGTTATTGCATTTCTTATTCTGCCTTCCCAAGCATTAGATTATGGCTTGTTTGAAAGTACAAGCGATGAATACTTAGGTGCAATGGGGTGGTCTTCGTTAAATATTACGGCATTATGGTTTTTACCGGTTCTTTTATACGGTTTGATACCACTTCTTAAATTACCGAAGGATACGCAAGCAAAAGCTGAGCTTTATCTTGTTGCTGTGGCGACATTGTTTATCTTTGTCAGTGCGACAATTTATAAAGTCAGCATGGGTTATTCTGTGATTGTGTTGATCGCGAGTTTAACTGCATTGGCTACATTTTCCTTCGCAAAATTAAAAGTAATGCAAGGGGATAAATTTATTATTGCCTCTTTACTTTGCATTATCTTATTAATTTTCTTCTTCATCGTTTACCCAACATTAGCCATTTTTGTGTCTATGTTCTATGACGGTGATACCTTTGCACCACAACAAGTGATGAGAATTCTGACTCAAAGCTATATTGTACGTGTTATTAGTAACTCGTTATTCTTATCTGGCTTTGTAGGTATCGTATCAACGATTTTCGGTTTAGCTTTTGCGCTTTATACTACCCGTATTGCTCGTAGAACGGCATTCATTGGTAAAATTTTCTCTATTTTACCAATCGTCACACCGCCATTCGTTGTGGGCTTAGGGGTAACATTAATGCTTGGCCGTTCTGGTTATGTGACTGAGTTCTTATCCACAACATTTGGATTTGAGAACCATAACTGGTTATACGGTTTCAACGGGATTGCCATTGCGCAGATTCTTGCCTTTGCACCAATTTCATTCATGATTTTAGATGGGGCATTAAAATCTGTTCATCCATCAATTGAAGAAGCGTCTTACACCTTACGTGCAAATCGTTACCAAACGTTTTTCAATATTATTTTCCCATTACTACGTCCAGCATTGGCAAACTCGTTCTTAATCGTGTTTATCCAATCCTTAGCGGACTTTAGTAACCCGTTAGTATTGGGCGGTAGCTTTGACGTAATCGCGACACAAATCTACTTCTATATCGCAGGCTCACAATTAGATTATGCTTCAGCAAGTACGTTAGGTTCTATGCTTTTAATCTTCTCATTAGCAGTATTTATTATCCAATATATTTGGATTGGTAATCGCTCTTATGTGACTGTTTCAGGTAAATCCTATCGTGGTGATGTACAAGATTTACCAACCGGCTTGAAATATACCATCATTGGTATGCTTGGTTTCTGGGTACTCTTTAACTTAGCGTTATACGGTAGTATTTTCTACGGTAGTTTCACCGTAAACTGGGGTGTTGATTACACCTTAACCTTGAAAAACTATGCGATGTTATTCGGACAAGGCTTAAGCGATGGTGCATGGCCATCATTGATTAATACCTTAATCTATGCAGGAATTGCCGCGCCATTGACCGCACTTTTCGGTTTATTAATTGCGTATATTGTGGTGCGTAAAGATTTCCAAGGTAAAAAATCTCTTGAGTTCTTAACTATGCTTTGTTTTGCGGTACCAGGAACCGTTGCAGGGGTATCTTATATTTTAGCCTTTAACAATGCGCCACTTTACATTACAGGTACCAGCATTATCGTGATCATTTCAATGGTGATGCGTGATTTACCAATCGGTATGCGTGCAGCCATTGCAGGTCTTGGTCAATTAGATAAATCACTCGATGAAGCGTCTCTTTCTTTAAAAGGTAGCTCATGGAAAACCTTGTGGTTTATCGTTTTACCATTGTTAAAACCAGCGTTACTTTCTGCATTGGTCACCAGCTTCGTTCGTGCGATGACTACCGTAAGTGCGATTATCTTCTTAGTCACCGCTGATACACGTGTGGCAACAGCCTATATTTTAAACCGTGTAGAAGATGGTGAATATGGTGTTGCTATTGCATACGGTTCGATTTTAATCATCGTGATGATGGCCATTATTTTATTCTTTGACTGGATTGTGGGTGATACCCGAATTTCCCGTTCGAAAGCGAAAAAAATGAATTAACTCGTTAAGTTGTAGGTAAATATTATGAGTAATAATGATTTCTTAGTATTAAAAAATATCACCAAATCTTTTGGGAAATCCACAGTCATTGATAATTTAGATTTAACCATTAAACGTGGCACCATGGTGACCTTATTAGGGCCATCTGGTTGTGGTAAAACCACCGTGTTACGTTTAGTGGCAGGCTTAGAAAATCCAACTTCAGGTCAAATTTTTATCGATGGTGAAGATGTAACCAAATCATCTATTCAAAATCGTGATATTTGTATCGTATTCCAGTCTTACGCATTGTTCCCGCATATGAGTATCGGTGATAACGTAGGTTATGGTTTGCGTATGCAAGGCGTGAGCAAAGAAGAGCGCGCTAAACGTGTAAAAGAAGCGTTAGAGTTGGTTGACTTAGCGGGGTTTGAAGATCGTTTTGTGGATCAAATTTCGGGTGGTCAACAACAACGTGTGGCATTAGCACGTGCGTTAGTGTTAAAACCAAAAGTATTACTTTTTGATGAACCATTAAGTAACTTAGATGCAAACTTACGTCGTTCTATGCGTGAAAAAATCCGTGAATTACAACAAAGTTTAGGTATTACCTCACTTTATGTGACTCACGACCAGACCGAAGCATTTGCGGTATCCGATGAAGTTATTGTGATGAATAAAGGTAAAATTATGCAAAAAGCCCCGGCAAAAGAGCTTTATTTGCGTCCAAACTCTTTATTCCTTGCAAACTTCATGGGCGAGTCGAGCATCTTTGAAGGTAAATTGGAAAATAACACTATTGATGTGAATGGCTACAAATTGCCATTAAGTAATGCGGCGCAATTTAATTTATCGGATGGCGAATGTTTAGTGGGTGTACGTCCTGAAGCGATTTACTTAAAAGCAGAAGGTGAGGCCGCACAACAATGTGAAATTAAGAGTGCGGTCTATATGGGTAACCACTGGGAAGTGGTGGCAATTTGGGCAGGCAAAGAATTGCTCATTAACACCAAACCAGAAGACTTCAATGCTGATCTCAAACAAGCTTATGTGAATTTCTCTGAACAAGGCATTTTCTTGCTGAAGAAAGAGAAATAATATCAATTTAAAGGCGTATGGAAACATACGCCTTTTCTTTTAAAATCCTTTCAAAATTGCCCGCACTTTTCCGCTCATTTTTACTTTATCCAACAGAGGTGTATAATGTCTCGCTTTTGAATATAAACGATATGAGGGAGAAGCTCATGATTAAAATCGATACCTTACCGCAATTTTTACGTAACAAAGTGGCGGGAAACGATGCCTTTGGTCTCGTGGAGGGCTTGTGCCAATTATTACGTAGCAGCCCCACAGAAAAAATTTCTCCGACCTTGCATTTGTTTAAGTTTATCTTAAAGAAAGATAAAGAATTAGGCTGTTCTGTTTCGAAATTATTATGTGGTTGGTTATGTGGTTTACGCCTTTATCCCTTGTTTATTAGTAGCGGTATTCTTACACGAGGTGGTTTTGGACAGGAAATGAAAACGCGTATTTATGAGCGTTTTAACCCCTCTTTTAAAGATATTAATGATTTACGTGATATTTTTTATTTATTGTTTAGTGATAAAAATGATGCGCGCTGGATTGATGCCGTCCCATTAAAAACGTGGCGAGGCGTATTTGGCGTTTTAACCCGTTATACAGAACAAAAAGATCGGGAACGTTTAAAAAATCATATTGAAAGTGAAGGGTTATTTGCTATTGAAATGCTTTCAATTTGGATTGCGGCTGAAGATATGGATCCTGAGCTGATGCGAATGGAGCCCTCTCTGTTGAATGCAGATTCCCCTTTTGTCGCATTGCACCATGAAGTGGTGAATTGGTTACAGGCGCGCCGCCAATCAACCGTTTTTGATGATAGCCATTTACAGGTAATGTTTAGCCAATGTAAAAAATTGGTTGAGCGTTTGCAAAAACGTGGAGCAGTGGTGGGCTCTTCTTTAAATACGGCTTATTTATTGGAGCGTCTTTCTCAGACCTTAGAACGATTAGAAACCTTGATGGCAATTTTTGTTTCAAATCGCTATTTACCGCGTCGAATATTGTTATTAACGGGTTGTTTTGCCCGTGCAGCTGCAGAGCGACATAGTATTTCCCGACTATGGAAACAAAGCTCAGGATTAATTGCTCGTAGTGTTACGCAGAATGCTGGGGACCACGGTGAGCATTACATTACTCGAGATAAAAAAGAGTATTGGGCAATGTTTTACTCTGCGGCAGGTGGTGGTGTATTGATTGCACTAATGGCGTTATTTAAAACCTATTTAGGCAGCATTATTGATGATAAAGTCTGGAAAGGTCTTGCCGAAGGTTTAAATTACGGCTTCGGTTTTATGGTGATCTTTATGTTGCATTTCACGGTTGCAACCAAACAGCCAGCCATGACAGCTGCTCGTTTTGCTGAGGCAGTAGAGAAAAATCCACAAGGCAAAACATTAAATATGAAATTAGCCCAGTTATTAGTGGATGTATTTCGTTCCCAAAGCGTGGCCGTTTTAGGCAATGTAGTAGTTGCTATGGGATTAGCGGCATTAATTGCTTTTGTTTATCAACATCAAACAGGTGAGCCATTGATGAATTCAGAGAACATAGCCTATCAATTACACCGTATTGATCCTTTAGATGGTTCTTTATGGTTCGCAGCTATTGCAGGTGTATGGTTATTCTGCTCCGGAATTATTTCTGGCTATTTTGATAATCGTAGCAATTATTTGAATATGCGCATGCGTTTAGCACAACATCCGTTATTAAAAAAATTGATGTCTGAGAAGTCTCGCGTTAAATTTGCTAATTATATGCATGAGAATTATGGCTCGCTTATTGGTAACTTCTGTTTTGGTATGTTACTTGGACTTACCGGTTTAGTGGGATATTTAACTCATCTCCCGTTAGATATTCGTCATGTTGCATTTTCATCAGCGAATTTAGGATATAGTGCAGTCAGTGGACAATTTGCCTATCCATTCTTTTTACAATGCATTGCTTTTGTGTTGCTGATTGGCTTAGTGAATTTAGTTGTCAGTTTTTCATTAACGCTTTGGGTTGCAATGCGTTCTTTGAATGCGGAAATTGAGAGCTGGTGGCCAATTTGGTATGAAGTTTGCCAAATTGTGAAAAAACGACCATTGAGCTTATTTCTTCCCGTTCAATTAGATAAATAATCGTCTTAAGTGCGGTCAAAAATATCAACGTTTTTCGGTATTATGTAGCAGTTGCACAAAGATTTAATTTGTTGTTTCTGCTACATTTTCTTATCTTTTATGTACAAAAGGTAAGAATAGTCAATGACAAAACAAAAATCAACTTTGGAAAATGCGCTTGAAGAAGCGATTGAAGAAATTGAAACCGAAAAGAAAGAAATTGCAGCGCAAATCAAGCAACTCCATAAAGAATTAAAAGATCTTGATCGGAAGATTTCTGACTATCGCGTGGCATTAAATCATGCAAAAAGTCAGGAAGAACCGCCTTTACCTTCAAACCCCAAATTTAGAAATCTTCGTTTCCAAACTTCGCCTCAACAGTTGATTGCTCAGGTACTAAAACAAGAGCCTTCAAAATGGTTAAGTGTGAAGGAGATTACATATCTGGCGATGAAGTTAGATGGGCAAGAGATTGAAGAAGTCATACCGTATAAACAATCACAAACGATTGCTTGTACATTAAACTATTTAAAGTATAAATCGTTAGTGGAAAAATGCTTAATAGATAACTCACAACATTGGCGATTGAGAACACTTAAGCAAGGATAGTAAATAGCGGTAGAAATACCGCTATTTTTGTTTCCATTGCCAGTAAACATCATTTCGGCTGATTTGAATTCTATCAATCCATTCTCTTTTATGAAACTCATTCAGTTGTTTACGAACGGAATCAAGATGTTTTTCGGACGGTATATCAGGATTTTGTTCAATATCAAAAATGCACTGCGTAAGCTCGGCAATTGTAAAGGCTTTATTAGGTGCTTCTCGCATCATTTGTACGATATATTTACGAATTTTCCCTTTAAAGAGCTTATATTTGGAACGGTACACAAAGTTGTCCGTATTATAAAGGGCTACATCAGTTTCCTGTTGAGTAAGCTCAATAGCACGTTTTAATGTGGCAATGTTTGCATCAAGTAAGGCTAGATGATGTAATACCTGTTTACGTTCAAACTCAAATTCTTTGAGCTTCTTATCTAGGTTGTATGCCATATATCTACTGCCAAATCACTTCTTGATGAATAATTTTTCGTTGCCAATAACCGCACCATTCATTGTTATCGTTGGTGGTTTTCAAACATCGGCTCAATACATCAATAAACTGTGCTTTATTTGAGGTACGGCGATTGTCCTCACGGTACGCAATTTCATTAGCATAGTTAAGTAAGTATTCGTTGCTGATACGGTGAACTTGTCCGTAGTACATACGTTTGAAACGACTAAATAGACTTTCAGCCTGATTATTGGTGACACCTAAATCGCTGCGATATTCTTCTTTATGATTAACAGTACGTAAGTCATAGTAAGGTAATAAAACATCATAGGCAGTGCTTTCATCGGTATTGATTTGCGTATTCGGTTTAATGAACTTATCGGCAAAACTTTTTATCACCGATTGCGATTCCGTATGCGCCACAAAAACGTGAGAGCGTTTTGCCCCACAATGCAGCGCATTACTGGCTTTTTCTTCTGGCGAATAATGTTCACGTGCAACCATGACACAACGTTTATCAGGATTCTGATTTTCCTTTAAACGATAGTCAATGCGGTCAGATTTCTTATTTGCTTTACGTGGTGCAGGATGAACATAAGTACCGTCCATATCCACTACACCTGAAAGGGGTTTCATATCACGACTTTCCAGTAATGCCTTGCGGAATTTATGTGATAAAACAAATGCCGTGCGAGGATTAAGTTTTGCATTACGTGCTAATTGAAGGGAAGATAAGCCTTTGACGGCATTTACCCACTCCATTAAAGCATAGAGATAAACCTTAATTGGTTTCTTGCGATTGGCAAAAATTGTACCTGAAGTGACGCTAAAGGTATGATTACAATGTTTGCAACGCCATTGTTTACGTGTAGAAATATAATAAGGCTTGTGTTGCACCCCACATTTAGGACAAGTGATGAACTCTTTTCCACCCCATCTTAATTCACAAAGCAAATCATACGCTTCTTCTTCCGAGAGTTGTGCAATCTCGTAGGAAGAAAGCGTGCGAGCTTTGCTTGAGAGAAGGAAGTGTTGAGACATTTTTTTGATTTATTCCATATTTAACATTAAAATATACTCATTAGGGTAACTTTTATATTCTGAATATTACCCTAAAGAGCATAAAAAGTCAATATGGAATACTCAAATGAGCATAAGCAAAAGACTAAAACAAGTTATTGAAGATAAAAATTTGAATATCAAAGCATTCTCGGAAATCTCTGGTATTCCCTATCGTTCCGTTCAAAACTATTTGCGTAATGAAAGAGAACCGAACGTAGAAGCTCTAATCAAGTTAAAAGAAACGATGAACATTGACATTAACTGGTTGCTTACTGGTGAAGGGAAAATGTACCGCAGCTTGCCTAATGATGAATTAGAGGTAAAAGAACAAGCCCTTATCAATCATTACCGAATGATGTCGAATGATACGCAAACTGCGTTTGATATTTCATTTAAAATTTTATCAAAAACACAAGAGTAATCATAAAATTCCAATTTTGACAAAAAATCAGATACGAAACTACTGGATATGTTTTCAACCCCATATAAATACCCATTTGAATTTAATGGCTATTGCTTAATTCTATTTGATTGAATAGATAAATTTATGTAAACTTCATCTATAAATGAAGCAATCAAGGGTATTTAGTATGGCAAAAACTCCTGTTACCACCAAAGGATTTAGAATCAAGCGTAGCGATCCTCCTAGACTTTGCAATAGTTTTTCAGTCTCTAATGAGGGATTTAAAGATTTTGTGATTCTTGATTTCTTATATTCACCAGTCACTTATCAAATCAATTCAAATTTAGAAAAAGACAATATTGATGTAAATGTCGTGTCATCTGTAGCAGTTCCTGCTGATGTTGCTAAGCATCTTCATTCCGCTCTAACAGAATATTTAAAAAATTATGTTGATTAAAAATAAAGATAAGAATATTTTTAGTTTTACAGATATTAACTGTGAAAAAAAATTACCTGCGGTTATCAAAAATAATGAAGGTATAGAGAATGTAGAGAATAAATCTAAATATTTTATTTTTATTTCTAAAAATGATTCTTCTCATTTTTATTATATTTGCTTAAACAATCCTGATAAAGCACTAAAATCAAATAAAAGTTTAAATACAAAATCGGAATTGTTAAGTGATTTAAAAAGTGCATTAGGGGAACTCTCTACATATAAAAAAGACTGGGACGGCTATGGTGCACTTCCATTTAAACATGACGTTATACGAAACTCTCATTTATTGCTAAAGTCAATATTTTCGAAAGGGATTTTCCCGCTTGAAGCTATAGATGATATTTTTATAGAACCAGAATCAAATGGAGTTATATCATTTGATATAAGATATAAAAACCATTTATTAAATTTCACTAGTGTTAGTATCGGAAAAAATAAATTATCTTCATATAGTAAATATAATAAAAGCAATGATTCAGGTTTAATGTTTGAATTAGATTTAACTGATACAGATTTTTTAATAAATCAGTTGGCTAATGCAATTGTAGGTATTTATTCATATAAATATGTGAATTTAATTCGTCATTAAATATTTAAATTAATTATGTGTAATGAAGAAACATATCCTGTAGAAATTAAAGATGGCGAAGTAATTCTTAGAGCTGCATTCAGACCATACAATGCAAATAAAAGCGGTAAAATTAAATTGAATTTATTTTCTCCACCTAAAAATCTCAATGAGCTATCTTGCATGAGAAGTTCTATAATGAGTATTGAAGATTGCTTTAAAAAAGCTAAGGAGATTGCTGGTGATCAAAAAGAATTTCATGGTTTTGCATTAATAACAAATCACTGTGCAAAAAATTCGTTTCCTGAAGAAGACAAAACAATAGAAATTTATATTAAAGATAGTCGTCATCATTTTTTAGGGCATGCTGATTTAATTATAGGGATTAAATCTCTAACTGAAAGTGAACCACTATCTCCCTCAGATAAAGTAAAGCTTGATGATATAAAATCTAATCTTCATAGGCATGCTTTATTTGTAACTCATAGCGGAGGAGTTGATGATAATCAAAAGATTCCTTGTGAGAATAATGAATTATTATCTAATTTCGTTGTTTACAATAAAGTATTAGATATTATTAGTACATAATTTATTCAGTGAAAAGAAAATCGCCACTGTTCTAGTGGCGATTTTTAATTTATTTGTTGGATAGCATTTTTAATGTGTTTTTGAGTGTTAAAATTTCATCATCTTTTTGAATAAGCAATTTATTTAATAAGCCTTCTTTTTCTCTAGCGTGAGAAAGTTCTAACTTTAATCGCTCAATCTCAATCAACATTTGGGTTTCACCGCCACCTTGATAGACTGAACCTAGTGGCGATTCAATTTGAAAACAGATATTCTTACCATCTGATTGCATTAGCTCAATTACATCAATATCAAAGACTTGGGCAATTTGCTCAAGTTTATCTAAGTAGATTTTACTTTCACCACGCTCAATTTTAGCATAGCCATTTAATGACATATCCAGTTTTTCAGCCATCTGTTCCTGCGACCAATCCTTTGCTTCTCGGATCTTTCGAATCTTCTCATTGACACTCATTTTGTACCTGTAAAATTTCTTGAATACCCACTACTAGGGTAGTTGATAGAGATTACCAGTTGCTACAGCGAAACAACCAGATTATGTATTATAGCTAGGTTTAATGCGGGTTCTTACTGAAAATTTCCCTAAATTTCTTATATTAATCATTATAGGTTTTTTATTATGAATAAGCTACTTCTATCTTTATCTACAGTATTCGTATCTACAAACGTTTTCGCTTTGTCACCTTTAGAGCAAGCTAAAGTAGATACCGTTGCAAAGGTCTATCAAACCAATGATTTAGAACGCTACTCAACAAAAGAGTTTGCAGATTTGCAAATGAAAGCGGTAGATATTCATAATGAAAATGAATATGAATACGGCGGAACATGCCTTTCCGAATTTTGGATCTATGGAATGGTGAGAAATCAAGTTGAAGTAAAACCTATCATAAAAATTATTAAGGAGCAGGTAAATGTCACGCTAAAAAATAAGAAGAAAATCATTAATTTAGTCTATCAACTGGAATGTGAAAACAACCAATGTTTAGTATCAGATGTAATTACTGAACAAGGGCGTAGTTACAAGAAAAGCTTGGCTTCTTGCATCAAGAAATATCAATAAGGAAATGTTATGAGAAAAATATTTAAGGTAGTAATGCTAACCTTATCATTAACTTCTTGTGCAGAAGTTACAGAGGGACTTCGAGATATTTCACAAGGTACATTTGTGAAGAAAAGAGTTGGCAATCCATTTAGAACGGAGCAAACCACTGATTCATCTTTATATAACAGTTTGGTTAATCTATCTCAAGGTAAAGCAGTAGGTTCATCTATAAAGATGGAAACATCCGATCTTATGCTCTTTAAGGCATTAAACCATAATACTTTAATTCAAGAAAATGAAGTAAATTATGACTACGACCAAGTTGAATTATTAAGTAATGAATTAAAACGCCATAAAATCTTTGTTAAAGAGAGTAAAGCAGGTGAAAAATGTTCATCTCCTTTATCAAATAATCAAGGATACACATCATCAACTTACGAATTTATGATTAATGGTAAAAAACTATATATCCTTCAATATGGAAGTGTTTGTGGAAGTTGTTTATATAAACCCATTGTAATTACCAAGAATCAGCCTTGCAAAGTCCTCAATACTCTTTAAATTTTAGGTATAACACGAGAATGTTTAAAAATTTGCTTAAAGAATATCAAGAAGGATACGTATATCTCTTTTCTGATAGAAGTTTCTATAAGAAGCTTTGGATTATTCCTTTATTACTATTTTTTCCATTTATAAAGTATCCATTCGGCATAATATTTATTAAAGGATGGCAGGTTCAGATGGTTGAAGATATTATGCTAGATAAGCCGTTGCAATCATTACAAATAAAGAAAATAGTTCTGAAAGGGTTACAAATAACAGGAGTTACGATTATATATTGGATGGTTCCAACAGCTTTTTGTTATTTATTAGGACTAAAAGGTATTCTAGGATTGTTCTTAGATATACTAGAATTTATACAAGGCGGATTAACAGGCTATCTTACGGATTACATTGAGGATTATATTGCAACATTATTTATCTACTTTATATGGGGCATGATCTCAAATCCAATTCTTCAATGTGGAATCATTAGATATGCATTAACTGGAAAATGGTTAGAATTATTAAATATACCGAAAAATATCTTATTTCTAATGGCTAATTTACATAATTTCTTAAAATTTTATGTTTTTTATCTAGTCACAGTATTGCTTTTAATAATCCTTGATTCGTTATTATTATTTATAGCGTTTCCTATTGAGATTTTGTTGCTACCATTTTTACTTGTTCTCTATTATGGTTCAGTTTCGCATGAGTTAGGGCATCTAGCAAAAAATGCATTTCTCAAGCAGGTTAATAGGAAAAAAGATTTAACTGCTGATAATCCAACAGATTATATTGAAAATAAACGTTCACATTAAGAGGATGAGTTATGATTGAAAAATCGTTATTTACATACTTTATTGAAGCATTTACTAAAAACTATGCAAACTTTAAAGGGCGTGCTAGACGAAAAGAGTATTGGGGATTTACTTTATTTTATGCGTTAATATTCGCTATTTTAGGTGCTTTTGCTTTTACAGGTATTGGAGTAATACTTTTTTTAGTAGTTTTTGTTGTTACCTTACCACCTTCAATATCCCTAACAGTCCGTAGATTACACGATATAAATTTATCGGGTTGGTTTACTTTATATATGTTAATTATGCTAATTCCTGTTATTGGTGAAGCGATTGCAATCATCATATCAATCGTCATCGGAGTTGTGCAAGGTAGTGCCGAATCAAATAAATTTGGCGAAAATCCTGTAATATCTAATAAATAATTACGGACACTAGCGATAACAAATAATAGATAAAAGCAACTTCGCGAGGAATTGCTTTTTTTATTTGACGAAAAATCTTCAAAGGACTATATTTACGCTGATTTGCAGGGAAAACTTACTACAAATTATAGAATTAGCCAAAGAATGCAACTTTATTCAATCACCAATTAATACACATTAACAGGTGTGTAGCGAATGTTTAGGTGGCAGAAAATTTCATCTTGTAAATTTCCTGTTTTAACAATCGCAATTTCACTCATTTTAAATGAGCCTTCCACAAGTTCCTTGTGGGTAACGGTATTCGAGGCATAAACGCTTTGAGCCGATCTGAATTTTTCAGATGGGCGTTTTTTTATGTCTGGCGTTTAGCAAATCTCGGATGCCTTGTACTACACAAGGAAATTCGCAATGGCTCAACATTATTTACTTTCAAGCAAATCAAAAAACATCAATTTAAAAGATATTTTACGCCTTACAGAAGAAGATGCTTTTCACCTTTTAAAAACTCACCGTTGGGGAAACCATAATAATGTTCGTGATGTATGCTGTCCGCATTGTGGTATTCGCCACGAAGCCTATTTCCTTCCTTCTCGTAAACGTTGGTGTTGTAAACATTGCAAACGCCATTTTTATATTACAACAAATACAGCCTTTGCCTTTCATAAAGTTGATTTAGTCGATATTCTTGCTGTCATCTTAATGATGATAAATAGCTCAAAAGGCATTAGTGCGATTGATGTTAGTCGTCATCTTAATTTGAACTACAAAACGGCATTTGTACTTTGTGGGAAAGTTCGCGAAGCTTTATTTAAAACGCGCGATTTGAGTTCATTGTCAGGCGAAATTCACGAAGATGGAATGTGGATCAACTTTATCCTGCGCCCAACTAATTTTCGTAAAAATAATCATAAACAACGTCAGCAAGCTGATGAGAAAGGTCGCAAATATCCTAAATTTAGAACGACTAAACGTTGTCTATTCGCTATTACACAACGTGCTGCAAATGATAGTAATATATCTGGAGCAAATCGTACCATTGTTGCAATGGATTATACCGAAAATGCGGATACTGTTTTTGCATTAAATCAACGCTTTGTCAAAGCAGGCAGTGATATTATGTGTGATGAAAACCCTGCTTATAAAAGTCTTGATTTTCATTACACCCGTTGGTCGGTGAATCATCAAGAGGCTTATAGTGCGAAAGGTGTAAACAACAATCTAGCAGAATCCTTTAATGCTAGAATGCGCGACTTAATGCGTGGCACACATCATAAAACCGATAATAAATATGCCTTGCACTATGCTAATCAAGCCGCATTCTTTTCAGATAACCGCCGAGAATCTAACGGGAAACTTTTTGAAGATGTCCTCAAACGTTGTTTATGGGTTCTGCCATTCAAAGAATGGGTTGGTTATTGGCAGGGTAATCATCGCGAAGGTGAGCTTCTCGGTATGAAAGCCTTTGCACCTAACGAAATTTCATCACACTACTTTAAGCGACTTGAAGAACAAGCTGCATACGATGAAATTCTGATGGCAGCATAGAACCGAATAGACGCTAATAGACTAGATAGAAAGAAATAGCTTACCTGAATGAAGGTTGAGCGGAATAGCTACGCCTTGAATTTGAAAAAATGGAAAATTGATGTGAAAAATTGCTAGATTGAAGTTAGAATTTGAGGTAAAAGAAATACCTTTCACAATTTTTCTTCGGAAAGGCATTCAAATTTATGCGGTAAATTAGTCAATTTTCGGTCTTTGTGCAACTGCTACATAATACCGACGTTTTTGACCGCACTTTCTTTTCGACAAATTTAATTTGCGTTATCATGTTGCTCATCTAATGCTATAACTTTATGAATTATTCTAATGAAACCCACATTTCTTGAACTTCGTCACCTAAGAACCTTGCTTGCTTTAAAGGAAACGGGCAGTGTCTCGATGGCGGCAAAACGTGTTTATTTAACACAATCGGCACTCTCTCATCAAATTAAGTTAATGGAAGAGCAATTCGGTTTACCTCTTTTTGAGCGTAAAAGTAATCCATTGCGTTTCACGGCGGCTGGCGATCGTTTGATTCGTCTTGCTAATGAAATTCTTCCGAAAGTGGTTGATGCAGAACGTGAGCTCGCACGCGTAAAACACGGTGATGCAGGGCAATTACGAATTGCAGTAGAGTGTCATACTTGCTTCGACTGGTTAATGCCAGCGATGGATGAGTTTCGTCAGCATTGGAGCTTAGTGGAGTTGGATATCGTGTCAGGTTTCCATACCGATCCTGTAGGATTGTTATTGTCTCATCGTGCAGATTGGGCGATTGTCTCCGACGTTGAACAAAATGATGATGTTTTGTTTAAACCGCTGTTTTCTTATGAAATGGTGGGGATTTGTTCTAAAGATCATCCATTAGCCAATAAAGACGTTTGGCAGGCGGAAGATTTCGCTGAAGAAACTTGGGTGACCTATCCTGTGCCTGACGATATGTTAGATTTATATCGTCAAGTGTTGAAACCAAAAGGTATTAATCCGCCTCGTCGTACGACAGAGCTAACGATCGCCTTGATCCAGTTAGTGGCGAGTCGTCGTGGTATTGCCACTGTGCCTTATTGGGCTGCCTTGCCTTATTTAGAAAAAGGGTATGTAGTGGCACGTAAAATTACAGAAGAAGGGTTGTACAGTAACCTTTATGCAGCAATTCGTAAAGAAG
>OGCY01000262.1_pt1 | contig 18498 bp, 15 predicted proteins | sample 1570311 | NCBI WGS metagenome assembly OGCY01 (sample SAMEA2582165, study PRJEB24529) | metagenome | biome: Human gut stool | place: China | collected 2011
AAGTACCAACAATATTGGTTTGAATAAAATCAGCCGCTCCCGAAATAGAACGATCGACATGACTTTCTGCCGCCAAATGCATCACTGCATCAGGCTGATATTTTTCAAAAATGCTCTCTATCGCCTTAAGATCACAAATATCAACTTGCTCAAACGTATAGCGAGGATTATTTTCTACCTCTTTCAAAGCGGATTGATTTGCCACATAGGTTAGCTTATCGATATTGATAACGGAATCTTGAGTCTGATTAATGATATATCGAATAAGGGCGGAACCGATGAAGCCGGAACCGCCGGTGATGAGGATTCTTTTGCTCATAAAAGGAAGCTCAAATTATTCAGATGTAGTAGCGCTTTCATTAACCATGAAAGCATAAAATAAAAATAGAACAAAGAAGTAAAAAATATTTCCTGAATTATGGGAAATAAAAGCTTGTGTTACACAATAACTCATCGTAGATAATATATGAACAATCCCCAACGTTGTAATAAATTTTATTCGTTTATTATTTTGCTTATTTTTTTGCTTGGTATAAAAAACATATAAAGGTATAAAAAATATACCAAGAATCGCTACCCCACCAAGAATGCCTTTTTTGGCTAATTCATCAATAAATTGATTATGTAAATGTGAATATACTATAAATTCATGAGAAACAAGCCCTTTCTCGGCCAAACTCATCTTATAGCCCGCTAACTCACTTAAACTCCACCCACCAATAGGGTGCTCAATAAAAGCATTAAAACCTATCTTCCACATATCTAATCGAGCACCAACACTACCATCTTTTAGGCCTTCAAAATAATAGGCTAGGTTATTTTTTGCATCCAAAATCCTATATACAAATTGTTCATTCATACTTAGTATAATAGCGCTAACGAAAACACCTAAAAGTAATACAATAAGTCGTTTTTTAGATATTATATTCTTATAGATATAAAGTATCATAAGAAAGATTAAAGGGAGACTAATCCAGCCGCCACGAGCAAAAGAGAGCACACTAGCCAAGACTCCAAAAATCGCACCAATAATAGCAAGTAAAGCACATTTATTTTTCTTTAGTTCCAATAAATAAAATGAAGTAACCAAACTAAATAAACCTAATGACATTGTAATATCACCAGATTGAATTTTCATTTGCTCATAAAAAGCACTTGGTAAATGCAAAACATAATATTGATAAAGTGCAACCAAACCTGCTATAAACGCTCCTAAAGGAATACTATAGAGCAATACGTCAAATTTAACCGAACTATAAACTATAAAAATAATTACAGAGAGAAATAAAAATGCTCTTAATGGATTATCAATTAGATTAATTTTTTCCCCATGGAGGAAAATAAAGAAAAGCGAAACTAAAAAATAAAAAGTAGTTACCATAAAAATAGCTTTATTCTGCTTCACTATTGCTAAGAAACTTACTCTCTTATAGAGTAAATAACATAAAAATAATACACTTAAAACTAATAAGGCCGTCGAACCGTAGTTATATCCTTTAGGGAACATCAAAAGTAAAGTAAAAAATAAAAATATAGATGCATTAATAAATAACTTAGGGAAAATTCCTATATTAGGCATAAATCTTAATCCTTATATAATACATCTACAATTTCTGTAGTCGGGTTAAAGCCTGTAGGAGCATTTAGCAATGTTTGACGAATAGCCATATAATTGGCATCTTTGCAAGAATTCTCTAATTCAGACAACACTTCAGATAATTGTTCAAATGGTAAATAAACCTCTTCAGCTGTCATAATACGGGGATGGGTTGTTTTACGAACATTATCTCCGCTAATTAACAACTCTTCATACAGTTTCTCTCCTGGACGCAACCCTGTATAAGTAATTTCAATATCACCTTTCGGGTTGTTTTCATCCTTAACTGAGAGCCCTGATAATTGAATTAAGTTTTTAGCTAAATCTACTATTTTAACTGGCTCACCCATATCTAAAATGAAAACATCACCACCCTTTGCCATTGCTCCAGCCTGAATAACAAGCTGAGCTGCTTCAGGAATAGTCATAAAATAGCGAATAATATCAGGATGTGTAATAGTAATAGGGCCACCTTTTAGAATTTGTTTTCTAAACAATGGAATAACTGACCCTGATGACCCCAATACATTACCAAAACGAACCATGCTGAAACAAGTTTGGTAGTCTTTCAATTGCTCTGATAATGCCTGCAAGCAGAGTTCAGCCATACGCTTGCTCGCCCCCATTACATTTGTTGGGCGAACAGCCTTATCTGTTGAAATGAGAACAAAAGACTTAACACCATGTTCTGCTGCACATCTTGCAACATTATATGTACCAAACACATTATTTTGCACACCTTCAATCATATTATACTCAACCAAAGGAACATGCTTATATGCTGCAGCATGATAAATAGTATCAATGCTAAAATGAGATAAAACACGATCTAATCGTTCAATATCTTGTACATTTCCTAAAACAGGATAAATCTTAGTATTTACAACATTATTTTTCTTGGCAATCTCTAATAACTCTTGATGAATGGAATAAAGAGAAAACTCTGAAACTTCAAATAAAATTAAAATATTTGGCTCATTTAAAATAATTTGACGACATAATTCAGAGCCAATTGAACCACCAGCTCCTGTTACCATTACTACTTTATGAAGAATATTCTTTTGCAATAAATCTTTATTTGGTAATACTGGTTCACGTCCTAATAAATCTTCAATATTAACCTCTCGCAATTCATCAATTTTTGCATTTCCTTGCAAGATTTCTTCCATATCCGGAATGGTCTGAACCTTAATTTTTAGAGGAATTAAACTATCAATAATCGCCTTACGCTCACTACGTGATGCACTTGGAATCGCAAGCAAAATAACTTTAACATTATATTTTTGAACAAGCTTTGAGATATCATTTGGCGAAAATATTTTATTCCCCAAAAGATAAGTACCATGTAACTTCGCGTTATCATCAATAAATCCACGAATTCGGTAGCGATAAGTATGTTTAAGTAACACAGCTAGTTGACGCCCTGTAGTACCGGCACCATAAATCAAGACAGATTCATTATCTTTATCTAAAATTAAACTAACATAATAGCGAATCAACATCCTTGCACTACCACATAGCAAGAATACATAGGAAAAATAAATAATAGGTACAGTTCTAGGTATATCCGAACCGATAAAGAAAGAAAAGAAAATAAGGCTAACAGCTGAAACGAAAGCTCCTCCAGCTACCATTGCTAAAGCCTTAAAAGAAATATAACGCAAGACTGCACGATAAAGCCCTAATTTAATAAACGTAAAAAGAGTTATCGCAATTGTGCATAATAGAGTTGTCCAAATTTCAGTATCATCAAATGCAACTATTCCACCTAATCGAGTCCAGTAAGCTAGAAAAAATGCAGATATTAATAAGACAACATCAATAAAAAGACTAATTACTCTCTTTTTAGTTCTCGACATTCCAAATACTAGAGAATAAATCATACAAATATCCTTAAGTTAGTAAAATTGGTTAAATAATCTACCTAACAATCTTCAACAATGTTAGAAAGATTATTTTGAAGTATTCTGATACATTTTTATTCTGAATGTACTTCATATTATATTTAATCTTCTCAGGCATGATCTCTTCAATATAAGTCTTTTCAGGATCATTAGACTTCCCTAAAATTTCATTTTCATCCATATACTCAATAGAAGCATAATCAGTAATCCCCGGCTTTACAGAAAGTACTTTTTGTTGTTCATCAGTATAAAGTTCAACATATTTTCTTACTTCTGGACGAGGACCAACTAAACTCATATCGCCAAGCAATACATTAATCAGCTGCGGTAACTCGTCAAGTTTATATTTACGAATAAAATAACCTGAACGGGTAATTCTCGGATCTCGACCTCCTACAGTGATTAACCCCTTTTTATCAGCATCAACTACCATAGAGCGAAACTTAAACAGACCAAAATCGATACCATTCTGTCCAACTCGAACTTGCTTATAAAAGACAGGACCTTGTGAATCAATCTTAATCCAAATGGCTAATACAATGAAAATAGGGGCTAGAACAACTAGCCCAACTAAACTTAAAATAAAATCAAAAAAACGAATCACTTTTACTTAACCTTATTATAGGCATTAACAACAGTATCAATTACAAATTTCACCTGCTCATCTGTTAATTGAGGATAGATAGGAAGAGAAATCTCACACTTATAGTTATTATATGCTTGCGGGTAATCTTCAATTTTATACCCTAAGTTCTTAAATAAAGTAAGCATTGGCATCGGGATAAAGTGAACATTTACAGCCACTTCACTCTTAGCTATTTCATCAATCATCGCATCTCGTTGCGCTTCAGTAAAATCTTTAATACGTAAAGCATATAAATGATATGAAGTCTCTTTTTCACCTTGTTTTGATGGTGGCAAAATTGCCCAATCATATTGTTTAAATGCTTCACCATAAGTATCAAAAACACGTTTACGTTCTTTCAATAAATCTTCGTAAATACGAATTTGTGCTAAGCCGATCGCCGCATTCACATCTGCCATATTAATTTTCATACCTAGGCCAGTAATATCGTATCGCCAACCACCGGCTTTACTCTTAGAGAAAGCATCTTTAGTTTGACAGTTTAATGCCATTTGGCGAAGCTCTCCATAGAGTTTAGCATTATCAAAAGGTGCTGGTAAGTTAATACAAATTGCACCACCTTCAGCTGTTGTAACATTTTTTACGGCATGCAATGAGAAAATAGCAATATCGGTTTCACTTCCTGTTCTCATACCCTTTTTGTACCAAGCACCTAAAGAGTGTGCTGCATCATTCAATACTAAAATACGGCCAAGTTTTTCTTGATTCTCGCTTTCAGCCTTAAAGAGCGGTCGAATTTCTGAAGATTTTACTAAATCCATAATTTCGTCATAATCGCAAGGGAACCCAGCAATATCAACAGGCATAATAGCTTTCGTTCTTGGTGTAATTGCTTTTTTAATCGCATCCAAAGAAATATTAAAATCTTCTGAAGTATCTACCATTACTGGTTTAGCTCCCACATGCAATACCGCTAAAGCTGTTGCGCTATAAGTATAAGCAGGCACAATTACCTCATCGCCTTCTTTTACGCCAAACCAACGAAGCATCATAATCGCTGCAGAAGTCCAAGAGTTTACACAAAGCACTTCTTTGGCCCCTGAGAATTGTTTAATTTCTTCTTCTAAAGCTTTAACTTTAGGTCCCGTGGTAATCCAGCCTGAACGTAAAGAATCTACAACTTCATTAATTACATCTTCATTAACATATGGAGGAGAAAATGGAATTTTCATGTTTTTATCCTTTCTATCTAAATAATTTATATAATAATTTTTTCACAAAACTTGGAGAAATAGACATCAAAAAATAAGCAATTGCGTAGATATCTGCTTTAACACCATAATTTAAATCTCTATTTATATGAAATAGGCGGAATTTTAATAGCCCAATTGTTTTTTTCCAATTTGCTCTACGCTTATAAAAGTCGGAACTGCGTCTGAATCTCAACCCAATATAGTCTATATTTGCTAACTTACAGTTATTTAGAAAACCTTGATACCATAATAATGTATCTTCGGCCATCACTAAACTTGAAAGATATTTTACTCCTTTTTCAAAAAATCGTCTTCTAAACATAGTTGTAGGATGAGCTATAGGATCTCTCTTAGAAAAGAACTTCCGAAGCTCATCATGTGTTTGAGGATAAATAACTGAATCCTTAATTATTTCATTTTTTTCATTTATTTCCTCTAAAAAACACCCCACTGCATCAATATCCGTGTTCTTTTCAAGAAATTTAATTTGTTTTTCAAAACGCTCTGGATTAGAAATATCATCAGTATCCATCACTGCAATATAATCACCTTTGCATCTTTCTAACCCTATACTTTTAGCACCACCGGTCCCAAGATTTTTTCCTAAAGAAATAATATCTAAAACCTCACCAAGCTTCACTTTCCAATCTTTTATGACATCATATAACTCTAGCGTTAAATGGCCATCCTCAACCAATACAATTTGATCTGGTTTCATTGATTGATTATCCCAAATACTTTTCATTGCTTGATCAAAATATTCAGGTCTTTCTTTATGATAGACTGACATTAGCACAGATAACATATCATTCTATTTCCTACTTTTATATAGTTTAACTAATACATTAAGAATAAAAACAGCATTTCTAAGACCTGTGTATTTAAGAATGAAATACACTATTTTTTTCTTATTGTTTTTTGTGTTTTTTGCATATTTTATTAACCATTTATACTTTTTAAATAATTTCATTATATCATTTTCATCAACAAAATCTTTAATATAAGGAATAAACTCTAAGTATGAATATGATAGATAAGTATAAGTTTCGACTTTGGTATCAAAATTAACATCATTTATAATTTTCTCTATACTAAAGAATAGATCTTGTATATTTTTTCTCGTAACTTTATAACTAATGCTACCAATCCTATTTTGCCGATACATATAAACTGGATTATTATATATAGTATAGCTTTTTACATATTTAGACAAATTGAAACACCAAATAACATCTTCACCAGTTATGTTTAAAGGGAAAAGTAAGTTGTCATTAATATTTTGATTTCTTATGCACTTATTACAGGCAGAAGGATACCATATCCCTTGATTAATTAGCTCCATGTAGTCAGACTTGAAGTCCCCTGACAAATTAATTTTATCTAGTTTAAATGGATATTTTGTAAAATTATTTGTAGAAAAATAATAACTCCATGGAAATATAATTAGATCAATATCTTTCTGGTTTTCTATGATTCCATTTAGATCGTTAAGAAATTGGTAGTCTCCCCAAAAGTCATCACCATCTAAGAATAATAAATAATCACCTTTTGCAATCTCTATTCCCGCATTTCTTGCACTAGATAATCCGCCATTTTTTTTAGTAACCCAATTAATTGATTTATGCTTTTTCGATAATTCTTGGCATATTTCCAATGTAGAATCTGTAGAGCCATCATTGACTAATATAACCTCATAATCTCTAAATGACTGTTTTATAACACTATCTACACAATCCCAAAGATAGTCTTCTACATTATAAGCTGGAATTATAATACTAAATCTCATGCTACACCTTATCTGATTTATTTTTAATTACGATAAATATATAAAATAAAGATACATCAAATGGGGAAAACAACCCTAAAGTATCAAGTGAGTATCTTATAAATAAACAAAAAGTTAAAAACGAAAATAATGATTTATTAGACTTTATAAATATATAAAAGAATAAGACAATAAAAAATATTGTATGAAACAATCCATAAAGAATGTGTCCATTCAAAAATGAGTTATGTGGATTATTACTATAATGAAATACCATCGGGAGGTTCTCTTTTATATTGACTCCAAAAAATATCTTAAATCCATCTTTTTCTATTGCATTAATATATTCCTTTACAATTTCCAACCTCTCTGCAGATTCAAATCCAGAAGAAAAATTTGTCTGCTGAATAAAGTAAGAATAAATATTATTATAATTAAATAACAAAAGCAAAAATGAAATAAAAAAAATAAAAATCACTGTTTTAGAAGAAAAATATCTAATAATAAAGAATAATAAGATCAAAAAAGACAATATAATTCCTGATTTGCCATATAAAAAAGAGCAAAAAACAAATGTAACAACGGGATAAAAAATAGATACCCTTTTTCCAGTAGCTTCTCCAATAGCCAGTAATAAGATTAACAAACATAAACATATTGCACTAACAATGTTTCGACTACCTATAGCAAGAATATGATTAAAAGCATCTACATTAGTAATTCCTAAATTAATAAATTCGAAAGACAGCATACCTAAATAAGCAATAAATAACCATTTTACATATTGATATGCATTAGATAAACTATATATAGATAGGGCAAATATATATGTGAACACACCTTGAAAAAGGCTAGATAATATATTATAAATCTCATATTGCTTTGAGTATTGTTGCGATAGCACACCAAAAAATATAAAGAGAAATGAAAAAACAATTAGATTAATAAAATCGTTATTTTTTATTCTTAAAAAAGGAACAGCAACAACCCCTAACAAAAAAAATAACAGCAGGTAGTTAGGTTCATTAAATTTAAGAACCATAAAATAAGCTAAAAATTGTAAAACAACTATTATTGATAGAATGGTGTTTCTAGACATACTTTACCCAATATAAATAATCTTTATGTTTGCTTTCTTTATAAGCTCATATGACTCTACAATAGCAGGATTACTATCCATTCCGATATCTCTGACAAAAATAGAAGTAAGAGAGATATTTTTGCAATTCATCAGCGTTATTAAACTAGAACTATAAAAGGAGAACAGATCCAATTCACCTTTATATTTGGTCAAGTAATCTTCTAGAATTAAATTAGTTTCTACATAGTTAATCCCATTTATTTTATAATCTTCTCTTGGATGAGGAAAATAGTAATCAATATTAAATTCTTCAAAAATATATCTTACAAGAGATATATAATCTTCCTTTTTCATATTAATCATTTCAAATATAGGTTGCCCAATAAAAAAACTACATCTTTTACCGTTGCTTTTGTTATTCTCATTAAATTCCAAATCTGAAAGATATATTGGAACAATAGGCTTTGATAAATCATTAAACCTAGGAAAAATAGAATAATGAAAAGATATATTTTCCTTTATATTTTTTTTATCTATCTTTATTCCCATTATTATATTAAATAAAATCTTCTTAAATTTAGGCGTATATTGAGAATTTATGGCACTACTATTTACAAGATTAGCCATACCATCATCAAATGTAACTATTTGTTTAAATTTTACTGTAGACAATACTTTATGAATAAATGTAGAATTTATATTGGCAAAAAATACTAAGTCATAATTTGTTATTAGAAAAAATTTTATTTTAAAAATAAAAAGAAGATATTTTATTCTGTTCTTATAATAAACATGAAAATAATTAGATTTCTCTACTTTTTTAGAGAGTCTATTAAAGTAAAAACGATCTTTTTCACTATCTCTTTCTGAAATGAAAATTAATTGAAATTGCTCATCTTTCCTTTCTTCAAGAATTTTTTCAGCAATTAAGGCTTGTAATGGAGTCATACATATTATGAGATTCACTTTATTTAACTCTACTCGTAATCATATACAATATAGGTAAAATCCCTAAAGCACCTAAAACACTCGCATAAGGAATATAAACCACATCCGTAAAAATTAACCCTCCCAATGCTCCCAAGTAAATCATTGTTGATAATACGGAGCAAAACGAAATTTCTTTAGTTTTTCCATGATAAAACAAATAATTTACTAAGAACAAATAAGGGATAGTTAAGCTCGTCGCGAGTAAAAATACTATAATGTAGTATTTTACCCCGATAAAATGTTTGCCTAAGAAGAACAATAGCCATTGTTCCGGAACAATTAAGGTAACAAGTGATGGAATAGGCACAATCAATAATGAAAGTAACGACCATCTATGTAAATCTTTTAATTTAACACTACCTTTTTTTAATTTCTCAAACAGATAGGGAACAAGTGCTTTATTTACCGCTAAAATAAAAACTGATAAGATAGATGCAATTTGTGCTCCCATTGCATATAAGCCTAATTCTGCTTCGCTAAATCGGTGGAAAATAAAAATTCGGTCTAATTGCCCTTTAATAAAAAAGCTACCGTGATGAAATATCATCGGAAAACCAAAAGCAATAACATAGAAAAAAGCAGTTTTATATTGTGCAAAGTTAAATTTTTTTGCTTTATTCCCTTTCTTATAAATAAGATAAGAAAGCAGTCCAACAAAAACATTACTGAATAAAATCGCTAAAACTCGTTTTTCTACTAACTCTGTTTGGTAAATCTCCAACATTAAAATAGTCAGTAACGCATTGGTAACTGTAGAAGATATTTGTATAAATGTATATGGAATTGCTTGTTTTTGGCATTGCCTAATGCTTAGTTGAACATTAAGAAATACTTGAAATATAGCACTTAAAACTAAGTAGAACATAATTTCAGATTGCATAAACCAACAAAAAATCAAGCCTATACCACCAATGATGAGTGTATAAGAATAACCTATATTTACGACTAAGTTTAAAGAACGCTTACCATAAACATAAAAATAGCGTGCCACTGCCCCATCTTGACTAAGCCCGATAAAAATAACAAATAACGCTAAGAAGGTTTGATAATAAGATAGCTCCCCAAATCCTTCTAGACCTAATTTATGGGATAAATAAGGTAATAATAAAAAAGGCACGCATTTTGCTAATAACTCTCCGATTAAATAAATAGAACTATCTTTAATTAAGCTCATTCTTTATTCCTTACAGATCATTAAATCGTTTAGGTTTATCTTTATTCTCACCAGCTAAGAACGCTTTAATCAGTTCATAAGCCTTTTCTGCTGAGTTTCCCTGATAATAAGGGTTTACCATTTCAGACAAATGTTTTTGGAAATCATCAGATAATAAATGTTGAATCCCTTGTTCAATAGATTGTCGGTTACTTTCTACATCAATAACTGATTCGCCACGAACGCGTCCTTCTTGCCTTTTCCCAATATTTACTGTTCCTACTTGTAAAGAAGGCGCTTCTAACAAACCTGATGAACTATTACCTATTAACCCTTTTGAATATTTAATTAAAGCTAAATATTCCTCCGGTTTTACCGATGTGAAAAATGCAAATCGATTTTCATCTGTATAACTTTTTACTTTGGTAAATATGACATCAGAATGCGTGTCAGAATTAGATCCAATAAACACAAATTGATAATCTGACTTAAAGGAATCTAATGCTAAAAGAAGCTGATCAACTTGATCTTCTACAGATTGCCCAGTAATAGTTTCAGGATGAAATGCAACCATAAAATACGGTTTATTTTGCAAATTTAACTTAGAAAACAACCGCTCTTTTGATGGCAATTCTAAACTTAGTCCATTTTCAGCCCCAAGAGAGCCAATGTTATGCACACTCTCAGGAAGTTCGCCAAGCTGAATCACTCGTTTACGATATACTTCTGTCGCTGTGAGATGCAGTTTTGCCATTTTTGTAATACAGTGGCGAATAAACTCATCATAATTGCCTAATGTTTGCTCGCCACCATGTAAATGAATTAATGGAATGTTATGCATTGCAGCAGCCGTTGCAACAGAAAGTATCTCGTAACGATCACCAAGCACCATTACTGCATCATAATGATTTTTCTGGAAATGTTTTCCAAAGAGATCGAGGGTTTCAGCCATTGAAGTTAAAATCGTTTGGTTATTTTGGCTATCAAGTTTTACTGCTATTCTCTCAGCAATATTAAACCCATCTTGCTCAATCACATCTACGGTATTTCCATATTGAGGAGCAAGGTGCATAGCGGTTACAATCAATGAAAAATCCAACTTATTGTCTTCTTGTAATCGTCTTAGTAAGCGCTTAACAATACCGTATTCAGCACGTGAGCCTGTTACATAGGCAATTCTTTTTTTAGTCATAGCTCTGATTTGATGATCTGTTCCAATAACTGATAGCCTTGTTCATTCAAATGTAAGCCATCATTAGTGTAATCTAAGTTTAATTTGCCATAGTGATCACTAAATCTGCTATCTAGAGCAATCCATCTTGCAGATTTAAGATTTTCTTTTAGAAATGCGTTAAGTTCTCTAATCACTGCATTATTACGATCAATCCTTAAGGCCACAGGGGTAATTTCTAAGAAATAAAGCTGAATGTTATTATTGATTGCTTTTAGTTTTTCAATAACTTGCTGAATGTCTGATAAAATTTGCTCTTTTGTCCAATCAGCATACACGATATCATTAGTTCCAAACATCAAAATAGCTTTATTACCTAAAGATTTAATCAATCCTTGATCTAGAATCAAATCAATATATTGTTTAGTAGTAATCCCCGCAATAGCTAAATTATTAACGGCTTGGTTGTTAACTTCTTCAATATTCCAATAATCTAAAATTGAGTGACCAATTAAGCTGATTTCTTTTGTTTGATTAAAATTTTCTTTCTTAGCAGAAATTGTTTTTTTGATGGTTTCTAATAGGATTTTATCTTTATTACGTTGCTGAAGAATAAAATAGAAATATTCGAAATCAAGACGATCATCAATATCAACTGAAACTTCTTTAGCCATAAAATACGCAATACACTTCTCACCATAGAAGTGTTTTTGCTCTAAATAAGCCTGAGGTTTTGCAGAAAAAATTGCCCCATTTGGCGAATACTCTGGATGATATTGCTGACGAGCATAATTAGAATAATCTAATTTAAAGTTTTTTAAACTCTCATCCTCATCAATTGGACGGGTTAATGTTGTTGGTTTATGCGCATCAGATACAGAAACTAAAAAATCAAATTTATCAAAATGTGCTTCAAATTTTTTATTCGCTTCTTGAATATGTTGAGCAGTTCTTAATGGTGAAGTCGGTTGCAGCAATACAAAATAATCATAATCAACATGACTATATCGATTCAATACATCTTCAATTACGACAAAAGAACTTGCTTTATCTGAGGATAGCTCGGCAGAACGTTTTATAAACTCAATCGGATAATGAGAAAGTAAATCAATATATTCTTGAGAATCTGTACTTACGATAATCTTTTCAAACTCTTCACTTTCTAATGCAGCCTCAATACTATAAGCCATTAGAGGTTTACCATTTGCAAATAAAACATTTTTATTAGGTAACCCCTTTGAGCCTGATCTCGCTGTAATAATTGCAATTTTCTTCATAATTTTAACCGCTCTTATTCTTGATTTGAGAAACGACTATCTTGAATTAATTGATCTTCTTCAAAATCCATTTCCGCATCTTTACCTAAAATATCATACCAACGCATCGGACTAATACCATTTCCTGGACGTTTAGTGGTCAAATTCTCAGTCGTATAGGTTTCACCTTTTTTAATTGGGCGAGCTGCAATAATGGATTTACGAGCCACAATTTTGTTTTTAGCTTCAGAAACAGTAACAATTTTCTCAGAAGAACCTAATGATTTTTCGACAGCTCGAATTCCTTCGCAAAGCAATTTCAATTCCTCTGGTGTCACAGATGCTTTATGATCTGGACCTTCAAAATTTTTGTCTAAAGTAAAATGTTTTTCAATGAAAGTAATACCATACGGCACAGCTGCAAGCCCTGCAAAATAACCTACAGAATGATCTGAAAAACCCAAATTATAATCAGAGAATAATGTTTTTAACTGATAAAACGCATTTAAATTTACATCTTCATAAGGGGTTGGGTATTCAGTATTGCAGTGAAGAATAGTAATCTCTTCTTTCTTCATACCATTTTTTTCTAATATAGATAAAGCATCTTTGATCTCTTCAATAGTCGCCATTCCTGTTGAAATTACCACGCTTTTTCCTTCAATCGGCAAACTAGCAATTTTCTCTAAGTAAGGTAAGTTAGTTAGTTCTCCAGATGGAATCTTCCATACTTTTTGCTTTTCACTAGCAAGAAAATCAATGGATTCCATATCAAATGGCGTAGAAAACACTTCTAACTCTAAAGAACGTGCATAAGCTTCTAATTTACGAAACTCACCATAAGAAAGCTCTAGTTTACGAGTCATTTCAAGCTGACTATCTGCAGTACCTGTAGTTACTTTTTGGTATTCCGCTTTCGGAGCATATTTTGAAATCAGTTTATCTGCTTTAAATGTTTGAAATTTAACTGCATCAACACCACATTCCTTTGCAACATCTATCATTTTCTTTGCTAACTCAGGATTTCCATTATGATTACAACCAATTTCAGCAACAATAAATACTTGACTCATTTTTATTCTACTTCCTTAATAAATTTTGCTGGAACACCAGCAACAATGGTACGAGGTTTTACATTACGAATTACAACTGCACCCGCACCAACTACAGCACTTTCCCCAATTCTCAGTTGGCCAGTGATCACCGATGAGCTTCCAATAAAACAATAATCTTCAATTATAACATCACCATTTAATGTACTATTTGTAGAAATATTACTGTGATCACCAATATAACAACCATGCTCAATTAATGACTTAGTATTGATAATAACATTATCTCCAATAGTAACACCGCTATTTACTATGGCCATTTTTCCTACAAAAACCCCGCTACCTAGAGAAGAGTTGTTAGATACGACTGCCGTTTTATCAATGATGTTAATAACGTCACATTGATATTTCATAAGCTTTAAATATTTATCTAGGCGATAAGTGTTATTTCCGATACTTATAAAAAAACTGTAATGTTCCCTTTCTTGGAAATCATCAATCGTTTTAGCAAGAATTGGATAACCTAAATGACTCGTTCCTTCTGGTTTAAAATTATCAATGAATCCACAAAATTCATATCTTGATAAATCTAAAGAATCTAGTACAGATTTTGCATAGCCACCTGCGCCAATAAAAACTACTTTCTTTTTCATTATTAACGTTTCTTAGTACTTTGAATCAATGAACTCAACAAAATAATAAAACTAGAAATTATCAAACCAATAATAAACCCAATTACAATAATTAATCCTTTTTTTGGCTTATCTTTAATCACCGGATAGTCTGGCTCACTTAAATAATAATATCCTCTGACAGCACCTTCTTTCTCTACTTTTTTCTCTAATATATTTAATAAATTAGACTGTTTTTCCATATTGTAATAATTCAATGGATAAACTAAAGGTGCATTTTTCAAGGTATCAACCTGAGCTTGCAAGTACTTTTCTCCCAACATAAATAAATATGTGCCATCACTGAGTTTTGAATCACTAAACGGTACCTTTGCATCGCCTAACAATACTTCTGGTACGCTTACATTACCACTTAAAGATTTGGAATAATCTTTAATCCCAGCTGATTTTGCGATATCTAATGCCGTTGTAAGGTTTTCTAACTGAATTTGACGCACAGTTTCTGTATCTCGTTCAATCTTGTTTTTCTGAACATCTAATCCACTAAGCACCAAATTAATATTCGCGAGAAAGTCTTTTTTATTTTCAGCAAGCACCCATTGGTTTACAAATTGGATATAGTCTAATAATACATCCTGCGCTTCTTTTGGTGTCTCAGCAGCAAAACTAACATTCACACCAATTGAATTTGGATCTTTTTTAGGATCTGGTACGGTAACAATCAAATTTTTATCGACCAAATCAGATAACAGCTTCTGTTTAGCTTCTTCAGAATTAGCATTTTTAGCTGCATAAGTGTTAAACCAGGCAGATTGAGAAAAGAATGCCTCTTTCAAGCTACGTGAAAATAAAGCCGTTTTAAAGTCATTAAATACCTTTTCTGAAACTTTATCTTGAGAAAAATCTTTGATATCTAGAATAGATGCGTATTCACTACGAAATGATAAATAATCGCCTAAATTGGCCACCTTGGGCGCAATTACTACTGATTTAGATGTCCATTGCTCTTTGGCTGTAAAAGCATAACCTGCCGCAATGGCGGTACAAACGAAGGCTGATAAAATAATCCATAGTTTTTTATTCCACAGATTTTTAACTAATTCAACTAAATCAATCTCATCCGACTCATTTAGTTTTTGATAACGACTATCACTCATTATTAATCCTTTCAGGTCAATTGAATATACTATAAACTTACTGCATTCTACCTGAGTTCCCCCATGCTAACAAGGGAATTAAAATGATCTTAATGAAAAATAACTAATCGTAATAACAAAATAAGTTATTGATATAAATAAAAAAAGGAATCACTTGGCAAGTGATTCCTTTTATACATTAAAATCAATTAATTATATATCAATTAAGCATAATACATCTCAAACTCAACTGGATGTGGTGTCATATTTAAACGTTCCACGTCTTTACGTTTAACGCTAATAAATGCTTCGATAAAGTCTTTAGCAAATACGCCACCTTGAGTTAAGAACTCATAGTCTTTTTCTAATGAATTCAACGCTTCTTCTAGCGAGCTTGCAACTGCTGGAATATCTTTTAATTCCTCTGGTGGAAGATCATAAAGATTTTTATCCATTGCATCGCCTGGGTGGATTTTGTTTACTACACCATCAAGGCCTGCCATCAATAATGCAGCGAATGCAAGGTATGGGTTTGCTAATGGATCTGGGAAACGCGCTTCAATACGGATTGCTTTCGGGCTAGTTACTGCTGGAATACGAATTGAAGCAGAACGGTTGCTTGCAGAGTAAGCCAGCAATACTGGCGCTTCAAAACCTGGTACTAAACGTTTATATGAGTTCGTACTTGGGTTAGTGAATGCATTTAATGCTTTAGCATGCTTAATAATACCGCCAATGTAATAAAGTGCGGTTTCAGAAAGACCTGCATATTTATCACCTTGGAAAATATTTTTACCGTCTTTGCTTAATGACATATTACAGTGCATACCCGAACCATTATCACCTGTGATTGGTTTTGGCATAAAGCAAGCGGTTTTACCATGTTCTAATGCAACGTTTTGCACCACATATTTATAGATTTGAGTTTCATCCGCTTTCAAGGTTAAGCTATTGAATTTCGTTGCAATTTCATTTTGACCTGCAGTCGCCACTTCATGGTGGTGAGCTTCTACTACTAAGCCCATTTCTTCTAAAATCAAACACATTTCAGAACGAATATCGTGTGCTGTATCAATTGGAGCAACCGCACAGTAACCGCCTTTTTTCAATGGACGATAAGCGTTGTTACCACCTTCGTATTTTTTATTGGTGTTCCAAGCTGCTTCAATGTCATCAACGGCAAAAGAAGCGCGGTTCATTGATACATCAAAACGGACATCATCAAATAAGAAGAACTCTGGTTCAGGACCAAAGAATGCTTGATCCGCAATACCGGTTGAACGCATATAGTTTTCGGCACGAATGGCAATTGAACGCGGGTCACGATCATAACTTTGCATGGTCGTTGGTTCATAAATACTACAACGAATAGAGAGAGTTGGGATCTGTGCAAATGGATCGACTACCGCAGTCTCAGCGATTGGCATTAAAAGCATATCGGCTTTGTTAATGGTTTTCCAACCTTCAACAGAAGAGCCATCGAACATTTTGCCATCTTCAAACATATCTTCATCGACAAGGCTAACCGGGATAGAAACACCGTGTTCTTTACCTTTAATGTCGGTGAAACGAAGTAGCGCGAACTTAATATCGTTATCTTCGATCAGTTTGAATACGTTGGCAATTGCATTTGCATTTGGCATAAGGAGTCCTCTATTTTGCTATGTATATAATCTTTATAAAAATTAAAAGAGTATTATAACGCAACCGCTTGCCTTTTTCATAAGATTTATTTTATCCCCTGGCATAGCAGAGCAGCGAAATATCGTGTATAATTTTTGCCCTTTCGAGATTCTCGTAGGGTGAGTTTGACTCACCAATTTAAACTACTTGGACTATTCGGTGGTATAAAAATTCCACCCTACAAAACTTAAACTTTAAGAACGTAATAAATGAAAAACGACATTGATATTAATAAATTGCGCAATATCGCAATTATCGCTCACGTTGACCATGGTAAAACCACCCTCGTTGACAAACTCCTTCAACAATCCGGTACATTTGAATCAACTCGTGGTGATGTTGATGAACGCGTAATGGACTCAAACGATCTTGAAAAAGAACGTGGCATTACCATCCTGGCAAAAAATACCGCAATTAATTGGAATGGTTATCGCATTAACATCGTAGATACCCCAGGACACGCCGACTTCGGTGGTGAAGTAGAACGTGTACTTTCTATGGTGGATTCTGTACTTTTAGTCGTGGATGCCTTTGACGGCCCAATGCCGCAAACACGTTTCGTAACCCAAAAAGCCTTTGCTCACGGTTTAAAACCAATTGTTGTTATCAACAAAGTTGACCGTCCAGGCGCGCGTCCTGATTGGGTGGTGGATCAAGTATTCGATTTATTCGTTAACCTTGGTGCAACCGATGAACAATTAGACTTCCCTATTATCTATGCATCTGCATTAAATGGTGTCGCAGGTCTTGAGCACGAAGATTTAGCAGAAGATATGACCCCATTATTTGAAGCGATCGTTCAACACGTTGAACCGCCAAAAGTAGAACTTGATGCCCCATTCCAAATGCAAATCTCACAATTAGACTATAACAGCTATGTGGGTGTTATCGGTATCGGGCGTATCAAACGTGGTTCAATAAAACCAAACCAACCTGTAACGATTATTGATGGTGAAGGCAAAACTCGCCAAGGTCGTGTGGGTCAAGTATTAGGTCATCTTGGTTTACAACGTTATGAAGAAGATGTTGCTTACGCAGGCGATATTATCGCGATTACCGGTTTAGGTGAATTAAATATCTCGGATACTATCTGTGATATCAACGCCGTTGAAGCCTTACCTTCATTAACCGTGGATGAACCAACTGTAACCATGTTCTTCTGTGTAAACACCTCTCCGTTTGCAGGTCAAGAAGGTAAATATGTGACTTCTCGTCAAATTCTTGAACGTTTAAACAAAG
>OGCY01000268.1_pt1 | contig 18002 bp, 19 predicted proteins | sample 1570311 | NCBI WGS metagenome assembly OGCY01 (sample SAMEA2582165, study PRJEB24529) | metagenome | biome: Human gut stool | place: China | collected 2011
TTGTTGCAAGCCCTATACAATCTATACCACTGGGCATTTTCATATTTTTCTCTTTCTTTTCTATCAGTCGGCATATTCGTATATATTTGATCATATTTTTGCATAACATCAGCTTGTGTAAAACGATCATCCCTTACACTTTGTTTCATTTTCGTAAAAATTGTGTAGCCTGGCAATTTCCCGATATGAAAGTATGCAATCTTTTGTTTGATATTACCTGGAATCATCGAATCCAACAAAAAAACATAAATATATATTATTGATGATATTAAGGCAGATTCTATGGCAATAGACCAGATGTCTAAATTGCTATTAACATCCTCTGAAAAAATCTTACTAAACATACCTGAAAAATATAAAACCAATAATATATTCCCTATAACATAGTTTTTTAATTCACTATTTCTATAATCCTTTATATCAGTCATTTTCATTTAGCCTCATGCATTTTTAGGTTTAAATGAACCCAAATAATGTCCATAGCTACTATCAGATTTTGATTTATCTTCTAAAAAATCTGTGTCGTATCTATATGACTCTTTTTCAATATATACATCCACATAATCTCCCGAACAATCAAATACTATATCCCCTGCTGAATTTTGCGTAATCGTATTGTATCCAGAATAGTAATTCAAATATTGAGATGGAGCTTCACCAATTATTATAATATGTGGATTTAGTTTCTTCAAAACATCTTCCGAAACTTTTCCGGAATCTCTCCCATGATGCGGAGCAAATAAAATATCAATTTCTGGCCATTCTATTTTTTCTTTAATTTTTTCTAAAAAGTCATGTTCCATATCCCCCATCCACATCATTTTAACATTATTTTCAACTGAATATGTAAAAATCGGTGAAATATTATTGTATTCTTTTCCTTCTTTTACTTTCTCTAATGCGTCTTGATAATCCTCATCAGAAGTAATTGGCCATAAATAATTTATTCCTGCACAGCCACGCTCCTCGCTCGATACATTCATCCATTTTCTTCTACAGCCTTTTGAAACATAATATGCCTTATCTGAATCCCTTAATTCACAATATTTTTTAAAACTATCCGTTTCATCTTCCTTTATTGCTTCATTTTCCACACAATAAAAATTTACTATTCCGACTTCTTCCACAAAATCCTCAATGCCTTTAATATGATCTTCGTCTGGATGTGTAGATATGAAACGAGTAATTCCTTTTTTATCTGCTATCTCTTTCATTTCTTCAAAATTTGTTTCTTTATTCTCATCATCTGAATAACAACAATCAATCGTTGTAAAATTATCAGAATTATGATCGATATAGAACATATCACCATCACCAACAGAAAAAGACTTAACTATACTCATTTATAATACCTCCCATTCTTTCATTATCTCGGTCCCATAAATCTATCACCATTCAGGTGTATCATATGCTCCGGCATTTCAGCAATCCAGACCTCTGTCTCCCAGGCAAGTTCCTCTGCAAACTTTTTATATGTCTTAAAGTCCAGAAAAGCTGTTACAAATATTTTTCCAGCCGTAACATCTTTTGTCATTTCTGCTATTTCCAATATACGTTTCGGATCCATCGGACCGACCGATGTTACCGATTCCACAAAATAAATCCAGTCCTTATCTTCCCGGTACAGCACAACATCCGGCATCTTATCGTGTAAAGTAATTTCAAATCCCAGTTCTTTCAATTTTTCTACATTCTTTACCAGATCTTTTTCTATTGTGTCTCCGACGTATAAGCATTCAGAATTTGGAGCAAATCTCGGTGCAAATTCCTCAATAATGGCTTTTTGCAGTTCATTATGCTTACCTGTAGAGAATTTAAAACTTTCACCATTTATATTTACCGGCATCATTGTCATCTTCTTTTTAGAAGCATACAGATCAATTAACTTCTCATGGTAGCAAAGAAATCGCTTTATAGATTCCTTCCACTTTGGAGTTCCCATAGTTCTTAGTATTTGTACTGTTTCTTCCGTCAGTCTATACCTATAATTCGGACTGTTAGTTGCCTTTCCATTATCCTCTATCAAGGCTGCCGTCCGGAATCTGTGCAGAGCCTGTTTTCTAAATGTTTCTCTGCTGTTTTCCGCATAGCTCGTGTCATAAAATGTATTAACAAACTGAATAATATCATGAATGCGAATCCATTCATTTGTTGCTTCACTCCATGACATATCTGGTTTTACTCCCACCATTGCCAGTATCACATAGCAACATATATCCGCTTGCTGTGCCTTAGGCATACCTATTGTTTGCAGAAATTCCCTTGTTTCTTCTATTTTCTTACCCACAGTACCCCTCCAATATCAAATTGCAATTTGCCTCTGAATAGTCCCTACTTTTAAGCACTTTTCTTCCCATTTCCTGAATATCCTCTAAATCCGGCACAGGCATTGCATTGATCTCTGTTGAATTAACCTGCGTAGATCCGTTCAAAATGCGATAATATTCATCGTAAAGCGTTGAATTAAACAATACATACAACCCATACACCAGACATTCCGACATTTCCGTTAATACACCATCCACAAAATTAATTTTATTCTGTGTACTTATCTTTTTATATTGCGGAAATCTTTTTGCCAGGTACACGCCACATTGTAACCTTCGAGGTTCTTCCTTTGCTGTAAATCGTTTCACAAACAGATAATTCTTGTTATCCTGCATCAATCCCTTTTGTTCTGTCACCACATATTCATGTTCTTTCTGTATTGGGAACTCTACCTTTCCCTGTTTTATATGCTGCGTATAAAATAAAGGAATCGCTCCTTCTTCTTCCTCGTCCCGCAAAATTTCACGATTACGAAAATCCACCGTTAACCCTGTTTTCATTTTTACTCCAATTGCAGGCAGCGTTTTATCAAATTTATGAAGTTTTCTCAAAACCTCTACTTCGTTTTCATCTGTCACAAGATAAACATAATAATCCTCACCAGCTACAACCAAATCATACGGGACTGTCAATGAAGTAATTTCACCAAAGTCACTATTTGATTGCGAAGATGTAATGGTAACGGTTTCTGGCGTTTTAACCGTTTTCCTCACCTTAATAATAATCGTTTCCTGCAATACACTCTCTTTGTCAAATACCTTACTACGGCTAACAAAAAGATGTATATGTTCCAGTTTACCTACTGTCAGTAAATACTCTCTGAAGCGTTTAAAATATGCTCCGGATGTCCATGATCGAGGAATAATATATACCATTTCCCCATCCTCACATAAATTAAACAGTCCCATAGAAGCAAAAATAAAATACAAATTCGGTGCCCCGTAGCATACCTCTGGCATTGCTGTTGCTTCTGGAGCATCTTTAGGGATTTTCATATATGGCGGATTACCAATTACAAAATCATATTTTTTAGGATTATCATTTCCACCTATCATATGATTAAAATCAAGATACTGACTAAGAATATAATTGTCTTCGATTATATTAATGACAATCTTTTTTCCAGATTTTTCCTTGCAGTATTCCAAATTTCGCTTTAACAATGGTAACACGTTATTATCATTCTCATAACAGGTAAGCTCAATTTCCTGAATGGAATCTATCGTTTCTAATCTTTCAATGAAGGCACATGATAATATGCCTGAACCTGCTCCTGCATCGAGTACGCTTACCTTACTCTTTTTTTCATCAACATTATATAAACTGGCCATAAAACGGGCAGTCTCCATACTCGTAAAAAACTGTCCATACTTTTTACGCTCTTTTTTCGGCATACTTTCTATATATTCGTTTGTAAGCTCTATAATTTTTTCCAGCATATTCCACCTACCTACAAGCCTTTTGTTTTTTTCATTATACTATAATTCAGTTCCTTTTTCAATTCGCATTTGCAAACGTATGTTCTTAATTGTTTTACATTTTTTAAGAAGGGCAGTCTGAAGTTAAATGCAATACTAAATTCCAGAATGCAAGAGTTAATTCCATATGTCTTGAATTTAGTCTTGCATATATATTTGCGCTATTGATTGCCACGCCTATTGCTCTATATAATGTACATGCAGCTGATTGCCTGCCTGTGCAGATTGGAGTGACAAATGAGAAAACAAGGCAATCAGAAACATTTAACATTTGAGCAGCGTGTGGATATTGAAAAAGGGCTTACCGAGAATAAGAGTTTTGCTGAGATTGCAAAACTCATCGGTAAAGATCCTTCCACTGTATCCAAAGAGGTGCGGCGCCACTCTCACGAAAAAGAACGTCCGGATGCAGGTTATACAAATCCACCCTGCACGAACAGAAAAGGCTGCAAGATGATCTGTCTATGCGAAGAACAGTGCGGAACCCTCTGTAAAGTCTGCAATAGACCTTCCAAACGCTGTATTGATTTCTGCCCGCAGTATGAAACACCAACGTGCGAAAAACTTCGGAAACCGCCTTATGTGTGCAATGGATGTGGAAAAAAGGGACATTGTCTTATGCCGAGGAAATTTTATTCCTCAAAGTATGCTCACGATGAATATCGCAGTCTTCTTGTGGAATGCAGAGCTGGTATCAATCAAACACCTGAAAGCATTCAGACAATGAATGATCTGCTGGTTCCGCTGGTTAAGGAAAAACATCAGTCCATCAACCATATATACGCTACTCATGCAGAAGAGTTAGGATGCTCCAGAAGAACCCTTTACTCTTACATTGATGCGTGTGTATTTGATGTCCGCAATGGTGATTTAAGACGCGCTGTACGTTATAAAAAACGTAAAAAAGCTACAAAGAGCAGTGCACGGGACCGTAGTTACCGCCAGGGTCATAATTACGAAGACTTCCTAAAATATCTGAAAGAACATCCTGGTACGAACGTGGTTGAAATGGATTGCGTTGAAGGTAAAAAAGGAGAAGGAAAAACACTGCTGACTTTAACATTCAGGAACTGCAATCTCATGCTGATGTTCCTCTTGGAACATCAAGACCGGGAGTGTGTACTGAAAGTGCTGACACATCTTGAAAAAATCCTCGGTCAGGAGTCTTTCAAACGATTGTTTCCAATAATTCTTACAGATGGCGGAAGTGAATTTTCTGCCAGGGAAGAAATGGAAACTTTCTGTGATGGCTCGCCAAGTACGGTGGTGTTTTACTGTGACCCGTACAGTTTCTGGCAAAAAGGAGCATGTGAAAAGAACCATGAATATATCCGATATATCATTCAGAAAGGGAATTCGTTCGCAGATCTAAATGATAAAAAGGTACAGTTAATGATGAACCATATCAACAATGAAAAAGAGACAGTCTTAATGGGCACAGCCCATATGAACTATCTCTTTTACTCCTGGACAATAAGCTGCATGACGCATTAGGATTGGTTTCAATTGCACCTGATGACGTTATGGTCTGCCCAGATCTGATAAAATAAGTAGATAAGCACAGGCAGATTTCACTGCACCAGAATTTAGTCTTGCACATGAGGCATGTGGAATTTAGTCCTGCACACTATTTTCAGATGCCCTGTTGGCATGTCCAAAAACACAAAGACTGGGTGCTTATAAATCCATTATAAGGCAAATATATGAAGTTGTTAAGGAACAAAATGGAATTTAGTTCTGCAATTTACAGGGGAGATCCATGCCCGGAATTTAGTTTTTCATTTAAGTAAGGGCAGTCTGAAAACTGCCCCTTGCTACCGCTATTCATAAACAAATTCATTCAGCACAAGCTCCTCTGCACAAGCTCGGATATTATTCATTCTCCCTACCCATGCCATCTGCTCCTGCATTTTTAATTCTTCTGTCACTCCTGCTGTTCTTTCATCTGCTCTACCAGTCTGTCCATCATCTGGTGACACTCCTCATCAATCTGATGCAAATGCTCGTTTAACCTCCCAGCAAGCACCAGTTCCAGATACAGGCTCTTCCGATGCTCTTTCAGATACGTTCTCCGCATCATTCCATACTTTCCAATCGGATACTCCGTCTCCTCCGGCAGATACAGGTCTGGATAATGCATACCGTCCTCTCCAAGCGAGTAGCTGATTCCATTTTTTGCCATAATGTGTTTCTCCATGAATTTGTCCTCCTATCTTGCTCCCCGGTCTTTCTTCTGACTTCGGGTACGCTGTGTGTTTTTCTGTCCCTGTTCTATCTTCTTTCTGTTTGCCGCCAGTTTTGCTCCGACACCATGTAGCTGCTGTTCAGGCTCTTTTCCGGTTTCCTGTTTCCACTGTGAGATTGCTTTCTGATACTGGCTGTACTCAGACTTTGCAATCTGGAAGTCTTTCAAAAACTCCTGCACATTCTGGTATCCAACTCGCTGTACGATCTTTGGAAGATAATCTTTCATGTCTCTAATCTGGCTTGTCAATTCTGTAACTTCTTCCTGTAATTCTTTTTTCTTTTTACCTTTGAACCAGCCTTTAACTTCCGACAGTTCTTTTTTCTTAGTGGTACGCTGCTGCTCTTTCTTGTAAATTGCCGTATTTTGCTGTTCCAGTTCACTATGAACCTTGAAATATCTTGGATATTTCGATGCCATCCTTGTCATTTCCGGTTGCTTTGGCTCTGGTTTTTCCTGTTCCTGTGCTTTTGGCATCGACTCATGTGCGTCTGCTTGGGTATTTTCTGTATCTGACACTTGTGTTGCTGTTTTCTCAAGCATTGTATCTTCATCTGTCTGATTTATTTCTTCTTTCTGGACAGACACTTCCTTGTACTTTTTCATAAGAACTGACTCAATCATCAGCTCCAGTGCAGCAATCGCCACTGTAACGAATCCTGCAAATAATCTTGGTTTTCTCCCAATCTGTGAAATAGCGCCCTTAATCGGCTCCGAAATCTGTTTGCGTTTCACTTCCAAAATATGTGGCTCCGACACACCACTGATTAGTGCCACATCAACTGTCCGGTTCCATTCCTGTCGTTTCTGATTATCTGATTCAATCTCTTGTGCTTTAGGATTATTCTTTCCGATTTTCTTAGTTGCAAGATAAATACCGCCACGCTCAAAGACTTGCAGCTTTTGTTTATCGTCCTTCACATACAGATTCATCAAATCTGTATAGGAATGCTTCACTTCTTCCAAAAACGCATTGCTTTTAAAGTCCTCATCCTTAACGGTAAATATTCGCTTCTCGTAAACCTCGCCCTTCTTCACAATATAGCAACCTTCCCGAATCTGACCATCTTCCCCAAGTATCTCTTTCTTAGTACGGACATGCTTTCTATTTTCATCATAGAACCTATTCCGGCTGGCAATCTTGATGATCGGTTCATCCAATAATTTCCGTTCTGAAAAGATTAAATGAATATGATAATTCGTTTTCCTTTTATTATGATGCAATGCCGCTATACATTCCGTCCCATAATTCTGTTTAAAATGCTCCGTAAACAGCTTTAATAACATGTCTGGCTGATACTCCACGAAACTCTCCGGCAAGGCAATAATCAGTTCTCTGGCTTCGATACATTTCCCTTCTGTTCCGCTTTTTGCAAATTCTTCCTGATTGCATTTGGCAAGTTCCCGCCAAAATTTTCGTTCTGTAGTCTCATAGACAGCATAAAGATTTTCCTGCTTTGCATGACTGGATATATAAGTGATTCGACCTTTTACGTTACTTAATTTTGTCATTTGAATAAATGAATTTCTTGCAATAGGCACTCCCTCCTCTTTCTTTGGCAAAGTAAATTCTGCCATATCTTTTGTGAGTGGATGCTTAGGCATCCGTTTACGAACTCATTGCCGTATCCGGCATTTAAGCTCCCGGCAGGGCGAAATACGCTGAGCATAAAACGTAGTTTTGTGCGATGGGTATATTTCGCTCTCAAACGCCGAGGGCTTTAGTAAGTGCTTCCGTCAGCCGTAGCTGCCTGGCTTATGCTTTTTATCTTGGGCGTATCCGCCCATTTTATTTGCCCGTATCTGGGCTGTTTTTCATTCTGGATCACTCCGGTACTCTCGCCCGGACATACTCCAGATCGCCGCAGTATGGTGTTCCCACCAGATACCATTCCATTACAGGATTCATCTCCATTCTTGTCCGCACCCACTTATCATCTACCAGAACTTCCATGCACTCTCCGCAGTGAAATCCCGTGTCCACCCATAAATCCATGGACAACAATCCATATCTGCCATTTTCACAGTTGTAACCTAATCTTCCTTCTCTCATTGTGTGGGTTCTCCTTTCCAGATTTCTCCTTGTCTGCTATATACAGGAGCGTGCCACACTCCTGTTCTTACCATCAAAGCATAATTACCATCGAAAGCTCTCCGGTACTCCCCTCCTGTCCAGATATTCTTTTCTCGCCTGTTCCCGTTCTTCCTCTGTTGGAGCAGTTTTAAACTTTCCATACAAGTCATGCATTACCATCTTGTCCAGTTTTTTCTCCAGCTCCTGCTTGATTTCTGTCTCACAGTCTGTATCTTCCATTAAATGAAATCGAAGTAACTGCATGAATAATTCCTGTGATATTTGCACGTTTTTCATCTTATCCCATCCTTTCCGTGACGGTCGTGACGATAGTGACGATGTTTTCACTACCGGTACGCTATCTAAAATACCGTCACCATCGTCACATATCGTCACGCTGATTACTGATAAAGGTTAAACAGATTCGTCTGACCTCATGTCCACGCTCTGATTTATACTGGATTCCATATTCTACCAGCAGACGTTCCAGACTAACATTCAATTTCCGTGACAAAGCATTCGGCTGCATCTCTACTTGCAGAAGCTCTGTCAGTTCTGTTGCTGTTCCAGTCCATTCCGGCTGTTCTGCTGTTACCAGTTCTTTAATTTTTTCCAACACTGGGTCTTCTGGCTCTTTCCAGAGTTCTGTTTCCGTCTTGGTCAGCTCCCAGACACATCTCTTCCGGTTGAAATTCAGCCACAACTTCTGATCCTGCTGGTCACGTCCTGCCACTTCCAGAACTGCCTTGTTATCTGTCCGCTTTTCTTTCTGCATGACAAATGCCCCATCCGCAGCTCCCAGCAGTCCGTTCGTGCCGGAAATCATATCAAAGCTATCTGAGGATTCCATTTTTCTTGTGTGATGCACCACCAGAAAGCAGATGCCATAATGGTCACTGAATGCTTTCAGCTTTGTCACAATCTCATATTCACTGGCATAGCTGAATTTATCTCCGCCTACTTCCCGGACTTTCTGGAGCGTATCAATGATAATGAGTCTTGCGTCCTTATGCCCGGTCACAAACTGTACAAGCTGCTGCTCCAGTCCGGCGTTTAACGATTTGGACTTTGTAGCAAAGTAGAAGTTCTCACTCCCCTCCATTCCAAACATCTGCGATAACCGTTTCTGTAACCTTGCATAATCATCTTCCAGTGCCAGATAAAGAACAGTTCCCTGTCTTACCGGAAATCCCCATAAGGGAAGTCCCTTGCTGATGTGATATCCGATCTGTGCCATAAAGAATGATTTTCCGATTTTCGGAGAACCTACAAAGAGATACGTTCCGTTATACAAAAGTCCGTCCACAATCGGCAGCTTCGGTGGGTACGCTGTATCATATAATTCCATCATGGAAACGGTTTCCAGTTCATCCGGATTCTTTTTATTTGCTGATTTTGCTACATTTTCTGTATTATTTGTGGCTTGCAGATTGCCCTTACCGGGCAAGTCTGCTATACTTTGGTTGGTTTTTAAATTTCTTAATGGCTGTTCCCCATCTGCGCCAACAGATGCTACCGGAGCAGTCATTTTTTCTTTTGTCATCAATCCTCATCCTCCTTCATTCCGTTCAGTGTCTCTGCAACTAACTGCAAGGTGTAAAGCAGTTCCTCATTTTCCTCTGAAAACTGCTCAATTCGTTTCAATTTCTCATAAAGCTCTGTCATCTGGTTTTTCAGTGCCTTATATACTCTCGGATTTCCCTGCACTACAATGTTCCGGCACATCAGCCTTCTCACAATATAGTCCTGCTTGGTAAGTCCCGAAAGCCGGACACACTCATCAATCTGCTTTGCTTCTTCCTCAGACACCCGGAAGGCAACTGTTTTATTCCTCCATCTGCCCCTGTTGTCAAGTTTTCTCTCCATTTACTCGCCCTCCTTTTTCATGCGTTCCATATCCAGCTTTTCAGCCATTTCCGTCTGAACGGTTGGAAACAGATGTGCATATTTCAATGTGATTTTCTCTGCTTCATGCCCCATACGCTCTGCTATGGCAAGCACTGTAAATCCCATGTGGATCAGCAGGGAAACATGACTGTGACGAAGTGCATGAACCTTGATCTTCTTTAATTCGGCTTCTTTTACGCCACGACGCATCTCGTGATCCAGATAAGATTTTGTTACGGTAAAAATGCGGTCATCCGGCTTCACTTCATACAGCATTTTCATATACTCCTGAATCTCTTCGCAGAGAAACTTCGGCATTTTGATTGTTCGGTTGCTCTTTGCTGTCTTTGGTGTGGTAATGATATCCCTGCCCTTTGACCTGTGATACGTCTTGCTGATCTTTACAGTCTGTTTCTCGAAATCAAAATCAGAAGGGCAGAGGGCAAGCAGCTCACCGGAACGGATTCCTGTCCAGTACAGCATTTCAAATGCATAGTAAGAACGTGGCTTATCCATCATCACTTCCGCAAACCTCAGATATTCTTCCTTCGTCCAGAACTCCACTTCCTTGCTCGTCTGTACTTTCATACAGCCTGCACGCTTCGCCGGGTTATAAGGCAGATTGTAAAAGTTGACCGCATGGTTGAAGATTGCAGTAAGCTGTGCATGAATTGTTTTCAGATAATCTCCAGAATACGTTTTTCCCTTTTCATCCCGATATTTCATCAGCTCATTCTGCCATGCAATTACATCCTTTGCTTCAATATCTGCAATCTTTCGTTTGCCGAAGTAGGGAAGGATTTTCTTCTCTATCACATGACTTTTGGATTCCCATGTACTTTCCTTCAGCCTTGCCTTTTTATCCTCTGCATAGATTTCATAGAAGCTCGCAAATGTCATATCCAGCTTGGATTCCTGTTTTAGCAACTGTTCTCTCTCCCATGCCAGTGCTTCACGCTTCGTCTGAAATCCTCTTTTCTGTGTCTGTTTCCGTTCCCCGGTAAAATCGGTATAACGGAACACCACCCGCCACGTTCCTGTGGCATTATCTTTGTATACAGCTATTCAATCACTTCCTTTCCCTTATTCGCTGTAACATACTTTTTTACGAAAATAATTCGCATCCACTCTGCCCCTGACAGTGATATAGCCAAGTGCTTCCATCTCATCGTTCAACTGTCTGACCAGCTTATAGGCATAAGATTTTGATACGCCTAATGCGTCTGCTACATCCTGGGCAGTTAGAAAATTTTTGTTCGTCATACGCTTCATCTCCTCATCTATTTTTTTCTTTGCCATTCTCCCTCCCCCGTTCCTGACAAGTTGCCCTGCTCGGTACTTTGTCGTGTTTCCACCTTTGACACGCTCGCTTTCGGTTATCGCCTGTTCTTCCAGTGGTATCAGTTCGGATGGTCATTCAGTTTTTTCTTAACTTTTTTTGTTTAAGTTTCTGCATCTGTACTATACTAACTTTTTCGAGTTAAGTCAATAGGTTTGCATAAAAATTCTTAAATTTTTTAGTTTAAGTTTTCTTGCTATTCTCTTTTATCTGTGGTACACTCAGCTTAAACAGAAAAGTTTTATATCATCTGGAAGGAGATTCAGACAATGGCAATCGGAAAGCGTATTAAATTTTTTCGGAATAAAAAAGGCATGACACAAAAGCAGTTCGGGGAGATGCTTGGTTTTCTCGGCAAAACTTCCGATGTGCGTATGGCACAGTATGAAGCAGAAGCAAGAATCCCCAAATTTGACCTCTTAAAGGAAATGGCTGGCATCCTCGGTGTAAGCACCCATGCCTTAAACGTCCCGGACATCGACAGCTATGTTGGTCTTATGCATACCTTTTTTGCATTGGAAGATATGTATGGACTGAAAATCAAAGACATTGACGGTGAACTCTGCCTTTGTCTTGACAGAAATAATCCATCCTATCTTTCCATGTTCGATATGTTCCATGCATGGCAGCAACAGTCAGCAAAGCTGGAAAACGGTGAAATCAGCAGGGATGAATATGATGAATGGAGATATACATATCCGGCACTGGATACATCCGGACATTATGCAAAAGTTCCTTCTCAGGAACTGAGCGACCTGCTCATCAAAGAACTTGATAAAGAATCAAAGAAAAAATAGACATCAAAAAAACCTTACCGATATTCAGTTTTCATTCTGAAAATCAGTAAGGTTTTTCTATACATAACTAAGATATTTATTTTCTGAATAAGTATGAACTGTTGCCAAATCGTTGCCAGTTCTTAAACAAATTTGCTTGGAAGTATTGATTTTACTGGATTTCTTTTGGCTATTCCCTTATTCAAACTCGCAAATAAAATCTCGTCACTATACTTTTTAGTATTGGTATTATGGTCCTATTTGGTTTTATATGTGTTCTACTGTCCTAAATCTATAGGCTATACTGAACTGTGTTATCAATTTGTTATCACATCTCTGTTATCAATCAAAGATTCTCGTGATATCCTGATATCGGTTAACTACACGATAAATCTCTACATATTCGTTACCGACCTTATAGATAATCATATACTCTTCCCATATCGCATATTTATAATCTGTCCGAAAACTGACCCGTTTGGAAAATCTGATCCCATTCCAGGAAACATTTGAAGATTTTTAAATGTACCATAAATATCTTTTATCGTTTTTGTAGCATATTCTTCGTTATCTTCGACAATGTACTCCCTCATTATTAAATACATGCCAAAAAATTTTTCATATAATCCGAAATATATTTCACTTCATTAGAATCAATAAACTGCTGAGTATACAATAAGCTTTCTATTTCGGGGACTTGAAAACTACTACTGATTCTCCATAAACACTTTTCACTTTGTCCTGACTCACAATATTTGCATTTAGGGATTTTTATCCCACACACTAATTTTAATTCCTTTGCTTTTTTCCTCAAATAATCACACCAATATGTAAGAAACCATTTTCCCTTTGCAATATATCTTAAATCATCTTTTGAAATATTATGTAATACTGCAAATTGATCCAAATCATCCATTTTATGTCTAATTAATCCCCACTTATAATTTTTACTTCCTCCAATTACTGCTCCTCCCTCGCATCCATATTCTATATCTGCTTGATAATCTGGTTCGCACCTCTTTTTGAGGGCTTCCAGTGAAAAATAATACAATTGATCAGATTGTATATTAAATTCCTCTTTAAGATAATCTACAACATTTTGTGTTATCATAGATCCTGAAGCTCTCGTTAGTTGTTCTACTATACTTTTAATAGTGGAGTCCGTTATAAGATGTGTCTCATATGAATAATATTTCAATACCAATAAATTTTCTATCTCAGGAACATTATTTAAATATTGTCGAACATCTCTATCTATTATCCCCATAATATACATTTTAAGGCTGTCATCATTATGAATTAAGCTCTCTGCCTGCGTCATAGCATTGATCACTTGTTCACAACCTTCTGCATATCCCTCTATCGTTTCTACAGCACATATATCAACATTTAAATCATTAAGCGTCGCAATATTGTCATAGAATTTAATATCATCTTGTCCTTCCACAATTACAACTGGTTTATTACACATTAATCCAGCAATAATCGTTTCCTCCAAATCATATCTCATAATTTTACCTCAATTCCACCAAATACTTAGAATTTGCTCTTGCAATTGACGGACTATGAGATGCAACAATTATTTCCGCATTTGGTGCTAGTTCATTTAATAATGGCAATAACTTACGTTGCCAAATCATATTAAGAGATATTTCTGGCTCGTCAACCATAAAGAGTTGTCTCCTATTTCCTTCTATCACAAAAATAGTAAGTAGTACCAACAGATGTCTCTCCCCACTAGATAATGAGCCTATTTTATGAGTTTCATCCGATGATCTAAATCCTACATACACTTCTTGTGATGAAATTTGTAAGTATTTATCAGGACCAATATACTCATTAAAAATTTCCGTTAATCTATTCACAGCTTGTATATATTCCGATTCCTTATTAAGTTCTTTTGACATATTAACAATCAATTTCTTTAATAAAGAATTATTCCCAGTTTCAGATATTGGATCCCTTTCATTCACATTTTCTAATATATCTATAATTCTATTGCTAAGTGTATTTGTGCTTCCAGATTTCAAAGCCAAAATAAGCCTATCTTTATTATTCAAAAGTAAATTTTGATAATCAGCATCAGAAATATCCACGTCCTCTAAACTATCACAGGCATCTGCCAATGTATCAAACAATGCCTTTTGTACCTTATCCACAGAAAGCACACGAGCAGTTCTATATCTCTCAATCAACAATTCTTCAATAACATCCATCGATACAGAATCAATATTCAATACCGGTGAGGATAAATCTAAAGTACTCTGTATTCTCCTTCCTCTCCTAACTCTTTGATTCATCTTTAAATTACGACTTAGAAAATGGCAAAATAGCATCAAATCTTTACTATCATCAAATTTTTCTCTATATTTCGTTCTAAATAAAGTATCATAAATATCATCTTCTGATATTTGTTGTAGAGAATTCACTATTCCTCTATTCACACCAAACAAAATACTGGACAATCCAAACAAAGGAGAATTTCTATATTCTTCCCAATCATAATACCACGTAATTTGTTCTATAGTTTCATTTTTTTCATCTTTTATTTTTATCCTGCGTTCCTTCTTATAAACAGATACTACATTTTCTCTACATTCCGTACAAAAAGCAATTGACATACTTAAAACTTTCTCTTGGCTAAAAACACTATCATTTTGCGACAAAAAGGCATTTATTAAACGCAATATGGTTGTTTTTCCGCATCCATTTTCTCCATATATGACAGAAACATTATAATCAGAAAATTTCACCTCTAAAACTCTATTTAATTGGTAATCTCTCTCAACTTTTACAGATTTCAATTTAATATTCTTCGATTTATTCACCTCTTCTTCAGATAACACTTTTATTTTCATATTCTATTCTCCTTTTTCCGGCGATTATCTGGTCATTATCACCACTTAAACTCAATCTATGATAATTTCGATAATCAAATTCTATGGCTTAAACCCCTTTAGGAATTGGTGGTATATCAGAAAATAATTTTTTTCATATCACTTACTGCTCCTACTTTAACCTATTTAGCCATTCCTGATTTTACACCAAACTATCCGATGCAAACTGTCCACCCATCATCATTTGCTTTAACGCACTAAGATTATACGATCCTGCTGCCTGTAACCTTCACTTGATTTATCAATTTCGCAACCAAAATCTTTTCATTATACTTTTTAGTATTGCTATGGTTTATTTGATTTTATATGTGTTCAACTGTCCTAAATCCATAGGCTATACTGAACGGTGTTATCAATCAAAAATTCTTGTAATATCCTGATATCGGTTAACTACACGATAAATCTCTACATATTCATTACTAACCTTGTAGATAATCACATAATCTTCCCATATCGCATATTTATAATCTGTCCGAAAGCTGACTCTTTTAGAAAGATCCGACCCCATTCCCGGAAACATCTGAAGGTTTTCAAATTTACCGTAGATTTCCTTTATGGTCTTTGCTGCATATTCTTCATTATCCTCAGCAATGTAATCCCGAATATTTTTCAAATCCTTTGCAACAATCGGATTGATCCGCAGTTTTAACATCTTATTCCCCCACAAGCGCTTTCAGTTCATCCAGATCCAACCAGCCTTCTCCGTCTTTCACTGCTTCTTCAGCTTCCTGCAGCTTCATCAGAAGCTTTTTCTCTGCCCGGTCACGCTCATAGTCTTCAATATCCATGACAACAAAACGTCCTCTTCCATTCTTGGTCAGATATACCGGTTCTCCTTTGTGACAGTTTTTCAGGACTTCGTTATAATTTCTCAAATCAGATACTGGTAAAATATTTGCCATATTCTTTCAGCTCCTTCCTTTGATTTCAAATTGTTTCTTCTACTTTTATTATACACAAAAAGCTGTAAAATTCAACGTAGATTTTTACAGCTCTTATCATTTCTATATATTTTTATCACAATCTATTTCAAATATTGAGCAAAAAACGCCTCCAGTTCTTTATTCCCTTTCAAAAATTCATACTCTTCTTTATTTTCAATTTCTGTAGCTAACGCACGAACAAAATTATTTCCGACTCCTGAAAAAGATTTTCCCTGTACTGTATCCGCATATCTGTAATATAAAGGTGATTCCACCATCTTCCATGGCTTCTGTGACTCCATCAACACTTCTTTTATCAACTGAATACATTTTTCTACATCCTTTCGATACCCGGCAATCAATAGATGTGGTACTACTTTACCGTAATCCCACAGACCAAACAACGACACCATATGTTCTGTGATTTCGGCAATCTCCTCTGCTTTACAATGATTTCCAGTTTCTTCTTCCATTTCTATCAACTTATACAGATAGCTTTGTATATTCGTAACTGTCTGCATCAGTTTTCCCTCTAAAAAGAACGCTGCAACATCTGTCCCTTCCTGGTGTGCTAATACATTCGTTTTCATAATTGTGGCATCTATCACAGTATCTGGAATTTTATCCAAAAAGATATTTGCTTCTTTATATTTTTCCATTTGTATATATTTCGCCGCAAGCATAAAAATACTGGAAATCCTTACCTTTTCATCCGGACTTTCAGCAGTTCGTTCCAGCCATTCAACAATCACATTATTACATTCCAACTTTTTCTCATCATCGATATCGGATAAAGTTAGCGCCGCATTTAAAACAGTAGCAATTGAATAAATCAACGAATCACAATGAGGATATTCCTTTATTTTATTTTTTCCCATCTCAAAGGCTTTTATAAAGCTATCCAATGAAACCTCCGAAAGCTCATTCACAAATAGTCCAATCTCTTTTTCGGTCAATTCTTCACGAAACGAAAATAATTCATTCATATCAATTTTTAATAATCGAGCAAGTGCCGGAAGTAATGATATATCTGGATATGTGTTTCCTTTTTCCCATTTATTTACCGCAGGAGTAGAAACGTCCAAATAATCCGCCACCTGTTCTTGTGTTAATCCCGCAGTTTTCCGATAGTTTTTTATCTTCTCACCAATTTGCATTGTTCCTACCTCCTGTTTATATTCTCATTATAGTATTTCTAATATGTGTTTACAATTGAGCCTTCGTTTAATTATGGCTTCGATTTCTTAACTACCGGTTAAAATCCGCGAGAAAAATGCTCTATTTTATAGTTCTACAAATCAAAATATCCTTAAATTTAATTAATTCAAGAATAAGTGCATCAGTACTCCAATTAAGAAGCAAATCATCGCTGTAACACCCGCACTGATAATAACCTTTAATATATTTTGATAAGGACGTTTTCCCACTTCAACTGCCTTATGAAGTTCATCCAATTTTTTTCCCTCCGTAAATGCAACAATTTCCTTATAGGTTTGTATATCATTTTTCTTTTTTAGTTTTTCAACCTTTAACGCCCAGTACTGTGTAATAATAAATAAAATCCCAAACGGAATATACGCATACCTTCCGAGCCACATAAACAAAGGTACTGCCGATATAATCAACACGGCCAAATGAACTGTATAGATGGAACCATAATAATTAAACTTTTTAATTTCTTGCTCGCTAATAATTTCTTTCATTTTCTCTATATCTCCTTTAATTAATTGATCGAGAGATACATTAAACAATGAACTAAGAAGTAACAAGCTATGAATATCAGGATAACTCTTTTCGTTTTCCCAATTAGAAATTGTCTGTCTTGTTACATATACCTTTTCTGCCAATTCCTCCTGTGATAGATGAAGCTCTGTTCGGTATTTTTTTATCTGTATACTCAGCTCCATATAATTTCCTCCCTTCGCAAGTAATTTGTTCTCCTGATCTGAGCCAAGAATAATCATTTTTTCATTATCTGTCTATCAAAGATATTTTGCAACGGTGTACAAAGGGAACATAATAAAAAACTTAATAATGGACTGCCAATCTTACACA
>OGCY01000270.1_pt1 | contig 17879 bp, 20 predicted proteins | sample 1570311 | NCBI WGS metagenome assembly OGCY01 (sample SAMEA2582165, study PRJEB24529) | metagenome | biome: Human gut stool | place: China | collected 2011
TCATTGAGCGATCTGTGTCTCTGCAGGTGCTTGTGCTCGAGCGACGGCATTTTTACCCTTCTGATAGTAACTCGACACCGTTGTGCCATTGCCATCTTTGCTATCAGTGCCGTTTTCTGCAAAGGCTTTGGCATTACTCCAACCCTTTAGATGAGCCGCCATCAATAACCCTGCTTTATGCTCAGCATTACCCGTATAGCTAGCACCTAAATATTGTGCATTTTTATTGAGTAGTCTAATCATCGCTTCATCTTGCAACTTTTTAGAAGCTAAAAATGCAGATTGCCCATCTCGCACATTCCAGTTGTTACTATCCTCTAAAAAGGCTTTGTGTGCCTCTGCATTTGAACCATTGGCAAAGGATTTACCATATTTTTGCACCGCTTGTTGGTATTTATCCATTGATACCAACCCAGCATCAGCTAACGCCGCTGCACCCATTTGGTAAAGCCCCAAATAGCCATATCCATTCACAGCATCTAATCGACCACCACTTTCGCTACTGATGACCTGTTTCACTAAGGCTTTCGTTTGCTCAGAATTCAGCCCTTTTACTGTTTGCACGCCTTGATAGTCTTCAAGAGGTGAAGCAGGTAGCGCCTCCCAATTTCCTCGTCTGGCAATAGTGGGCTTAATGTTGCCCGATTGGATTTCATTCCAGTAATCTTTACTCGCCGCTGCAGTATTGCCGTATTTTTCGCCTTGCACGAAATCAGATACCCAACCTTTTTCTGTATAAATAGCAACGTGTCCGTAATTATGCCCCGATTTACTGTGAGACGGCATACTCATTACATCACCGATTTTAGGTTTGTAGTCTTTGTTATATTCAATCTCCCTAAAGCCTTGCTTACTCTCGATGAGATTGCGTGCTACATCTTTGCCATGTCCTTGCACTTTCACCCCTTCAGAACGTAAAGCATTATTGACATATTCAGCACATTTCTTCAGGCTTTGTGTTGCGGCGTGTTCAACCGCATAATTCGCTGCATTTTGCATGGTTTGAGCACTATTAAATAACTCACCTGATTTCTGGGCAGAAGTAATCGATTTCTCATCACTTGGATCGATGCCACCTGCAATATCGAGTGCACCTGTTGCTCGTTTTCCCACATCATTGACATAATCTTGCCCAATTTCCACCGCTTGATCGACTTTTTCACCAAACCAAGCGATGCCATCTTTACTTAATTGTTTTACATCTTCCCAAGCTCCCGAGAAATCAAGGCGAATAATCTTGAGTAGAATTCCCAATAAGCGATCAAATACTGGCATTACATAATCAATAATATCTCGTCCAATATTTTTAAATCCTGTCGCTAATGATTTTAATGACAACTCACCTTTATCAGTAAAACCTTTCAGTTCCAGCCAATCTTTTGCTTTTTGTACCAAATCCCCCCAAGACTTATATCCTGTTAACAGATAAGTAAAACCATCAACGAGGTTATCTAATGAAAAAGAAGCTTTATCAAACCAATCAATAAACACCCCCCAGTTAAACAGAGATTGCCCTCCCTCTGCCCATTTTTGATAATCATCATAAAGCAAACCAAATGCAGCGGCTAATCCGCCAACCACTAAAATAGCAGGCATCCAAGGTAATAAAAATGAGATTGTTGCAGCGGTTGCTTTCGCAAGCATAGGTAATAACAACATCCCAATTCCTGTTGCAATACCAGCAAACACGCCTTTAACCAAGCCTTCATGTTTCATTAAGAAATCAAAGAATTTTGTTGTACTTTCTGCCATTTTTAGCAATACGGGGGTGATCGCATTGCCAATCATCGTTTTCAGTGCATCAAATTGTTGATTGAGATATTTTGTGGCTGCGGTCAATTTACGGCTTGTTTCAATATCTTCTGCATTTGAACGATATAATTGGCTTTGCTTTTTCAAATAGCCTTCAACCACCTCTCGACCTTGAATAAGCAAATTGAATGTGCTCTCATCAATGCCAGTTCCTTTAGCCAAAGTTAATGCTGTTGAGCGATCCATCGTCTGAAAGCTATCGGCTAACTCAAGCATAATTTGGGTTAAATCTTTTGCTTTTCCGCTTGGTTCAAGCAATTGAATCCCCAAAGCATTAAAGAATTGAGCAGATGATGTATCCCCCATCACAATCAAACGGGTCATAGCATCAGAAAGAGAGGAAAGCGAGCTAGTCACACCATTCGCACTTCCACCTGACATCTCTGCTGCACCTTGCCATGCTTGTAAGGTTTCGCGAGAAGTGCCCATATTTTTAGCGAGGTTATCTAACTCAATATTGGCTTTTGCTGCATCGTCTGCCAATTTAGACAGCCCCAATAATGCAATCGCTGCGGAAAGTGATTTTGCTGCCTTAGTAAACTTATCGAATACTTCAAGCATATTTTTAGCCGCAATCTCATTTTTCTTATCTTGCTTTTCTTTTTTATCTAACGACTTTTCTAAATGTTTAATTGATTTTTCGGTTTTCTTTGCAGAACGTTCTACTTTTTTAACCGCTTTTTCAACATTCTCGGTCGCTACTAGGGCTTGATTTGCTTCTGATGCAAAATCACCTGTAATACCAAGTTCAAAAAATAATGTATCAATTACATTAGCCATCTTTCTGTGCTTTCCGTTGGTTGTAATGATCTACGCTCATAATCTCAATTAAATCTAACGCATCTTCCAAACTATAAACCGTTTGTAATTCATAGAGTGTTGCCATTTTTTGAGAAACTAGCGTACCGACTGTATAACTCACATTGATATATGCCTCACCATCCGTAGGCTTCCCTACCCCTAAATCTGGATATCGGCGCTCTGCAAAAAATCGATATGCAACATCAATGCTTCTTTGCGAAGTTTCCAAAGTGTGGTGAAATCTCGCACATCGTTCATTGTTAAATCTAACTGTCGAGGTTGACCACCTTGTGGCACAACATTGACACATTCAAGCAATTCATCAAGTAAAGGGATTGCTCGTTCTTCTGCAATGTTTTGTAAAGAAGACAGTAACATTGACGTAATGCCAAGCATACCTGCTTTTGGATCTGGCACTTCCACCCCCGCATTGGCTAACGCAATTAATGCCTTCATCGCCCAACGATCTGCTTTTGCCACTGGCATCTCGGTAACTAAAAATTTCGTACCTGCATCACGCCCTTTTTTGATAGTAATTTCTTTAGATTTTAAAGCCATTTTGTTGCTCCTTATGTTGAGATAATAAAAAACCCGAAGTGTGTCCAACGCTTCGGGGTTTTGCTTTAAATATCTTCTGAACCGTTTACCACGATTTTGAATGAATAAGTCACCGCATTAAGCGTCTTACCTGCACTAATACCAGATGGGATAGACACCAAGCCACCCGATGCTGAATAGCGTTTACGCACAGAAGGCAACTCTACAGAAAATTCAAACGGGTAAGTTTCTTGGTTAGACACAATTGAGTTCACTACTTTGTCAAAAAATGACAAACTTGAACTATCTGGTTGTAGCTGAATGTTGAAATCTGCTTCAAACGGTGTAAAAGCAATAGATTGTTTACCATCTACGCCCATTACCGTTTCACCAATTGCACCATCGCCAAAAGTAAAAGCGTTATCTGCTGCATAACCTTCCATCTGAACGAAGTTATCATTAAAACCAATTGCCTTAACTAAAAGCACGCTGTTAGCAGCGGTAATCGTTTTTTCTAAATTTGTACGCATATCTTTCCCTTAAAAAGAAAGCGGTCTAATTTGCAAAAAATTTTACAAATCAAACCGCTTGAAATTATTGAACGTTAATTGAATTGAGGTTAATGCTGTGAACGCTACCTCCATCGGCATACCAGAATTTCATCGGATAAGTTTGACGGTTAGCACGCGTTTGAGCTGTTGCCTTGCCGATATACAAGTAATAACCTTGAGATTCCACTAAACCCGCTGCGTCCATACCTGTCGCATTATTAATAAGTGCACGTTGCTGTTCGCTTAAGGTCACACCTTCTTGAATTGAGCCAAAATTCAACGCTTCACGAATTGGGTCGTTACAAGCAGCACGTTGTAAAGCCACACCAGAAGCATTGTATGGAATGCTTTTGCTATTTTTCAGCAAAGTAATCAAAGCTAACTGTAATTGACTATTTAAGCGAATTTGGTTCACATAAGAGTCAATCCATTTCCATTTACCTGCAATTTGACCTGGTGCAAGGAATAAGAAACGGTCGTTTGCTGTTGCCCACGCACCATAATAGTTATAGCCGTTTTCTTCTAAGATGGTCGCTGTTGTTTGATCTAGCACATCTGGCTTTAAGCCTGCTTGCCCTTTGAATTTCAATGTTATACGGCCTTGGCGTTCCGTGAAATCAATCGAAGCGATCGTGCCACATATAAATGCTGCCTTATCTAAACCACCATAAACTGCCACAGAGCCATCATAATCCGCTTCTTTTAACTTCGCCCCAAAACAGGTTGTACTGCCTTTTTGTGTTGCAGTAGCTTCCATTCCCCATCCGACATATAAAAAGCGGTTGTCTTGGTTTTTAGACCAATCCGCAAACGCCATTTTCTCGTCTAGCGTTGGTTCAAAGATGGTGGTGAAGGTTGCCCAGTTAAGCGTATTGGCAATCACAGACTGCATTGCGCTATTTGCTGTATCTGCACCTGCAGAAGGGGATAGCGTTGCACCTTTTGCCTCGGTTAAGCCCAATTTTTCTGCCACATCACCAGAAGCAAAAGAAATCTCAGAAGATGAGCCTGTTTGGGTAGATAAGATTTTGAAGGCTTGAAGTTGTGCATCAAAAGTAACATCTACGTCGCCAATCGCTGTTTTTAATGTTTCAGCTGCATTTGAAAAACTGATGACTTCGCTGAAATCAACTTGTTTATTCTTTTTCTCTGAACCATCAACGCTGATAGAAAGCACACCAGTCACTTTCTTAAGGTTTGCTAAACTTAATGACTTAATAGAGCCACCAAGCAAGAACGCACCTTCAGCCGCTGTATTATACGAGGCAAAGTAGATAGTACTTGGTTTAATGCTTGAGTTATCGAAGCCCAAGAAATAAACGGTTGCTACCTTGTACTCCTCTGACTCAAAACCAAAAAATTCACCCACAGCTTGAGCTGTTGCAAATTGCTTGACTTGGTTTGTTACCAAATTAGCATTTTTACTTAAAAAAACCGCATTCATTGAAAGCGGCGAGCCACCAGCACTTAATACTGCAGGAGTAACGCTTACAATATGCGATGCGGGAATTGATTGAAACATAGTTTCTCCTTCTCGTTAAAATGAATGAAGCTCAACAGCTTGAACTTCGGTAATAAATTCTTGACTATGCGTTACAACTGGGTTGTATTGCAGATTTGCTGTTACCGTCCAACGCTCTTCAAATTGCTCCTCTTCGTTAGTAAAAGGCAGATAACGAGGATTATCGGCATATAAAGGTTGGCACATTTTCAGCTGTTCGCAGGTGTATTCATCTCGCCAAATATTGGCAAAAGTTCGGCTAAATTCACCCGCTTGTTCACCAAAGAAATCCAATTGAATTTGCATCTCAACTGATTGCTGAACATCGGCTTGTCCATCTTCGAACGAATAACGGTGCAAATTTGTGGCGAGTTGCTGTTCGTGAATGATATTCATTAGAATGAAATTACCATTCGGTAATGGCACGTTATTGCTATACCCTCGGATCACGTTCTCTTCGGGTAATAAAAAAAGCCCAAGTAGTAACGCTCGGACTTCTTTATAAATATCGTTGTGTGTATTCTTTAATGCTGCCGCCATACAATCACCTTACACCATTGCGACCACGATTCCGCCACTTGTTTAATCAACCATTCAGAGGGCCCATTCTCACCAAAACTAGTAAAAATAAGTTTATCCGCACCTTTGTCTTGTAAACGGCGTAAAACGTGAAATTGCCCCGTGACATACACGTTTAAGTATTGCCCTTGCTGTTCAAGCGATTCAATTTTGGCTAAATCTTGCGAAGTGAGGCTTTGAATTTGAATGGTAACAGGCTCTTCAATGAATTTCGGTACTCGTTTACCTGTATCATCAACGGTATAGCCATCATTTGCCTTTAGCGTAGCGGGAATGTTGGGGTTAATGGTTGAAGTATATTTATTGGCAATGTTGCGTAGGTTCATTCTATTTGTTCCGATTTAAGAAGCGAGTAATCGCATTAAGTAACGAGGGTAATTGCCAAAGCAAAACCACCAAAGCAACGCAAGCAGTTGTTTCATAAAGACCGTATGTCATAATAATCTCCTTGAGCAATGGGAAAATGTTGTCTATAATTTCTGTCAAAATTTGTTTCCTTTTAAGTTGTGTTAATTGGAAATAAAAAGCCCCGATATTTGCCTTATCGGGGCTTTGTTTTAGTGTTTTATTCTGACTTCTAGCCGTGCAAGGCGATCATCAAGAGATAAGCCATCCGTTGCATACTGTTTTAATGCTTCTGGCACTTCCTTACCTTTCGGCATATACCATTGTTTTTTCATTCTATCCCATCTTGCCCCGAGGGCTTTGGCTTCATCTTTGTTGGCATAGGGAACGTTGAGGTAAGTGGCTTTTTGTTTTTGCACTTTCGGTATATCAGGTTTCTGAGATAATTTTGTTCTAGCAATACCTTCAGCCTCACGTACTAATAAAGCACCATTTTCTGTAAGTTTATATTTGTAGCGATTTTCATCAACAGGCTCTATTAAACCAGATTGAACATAACGTTCAAGATTCTGGATACCTATATTTTGTCGAGCATCGAAACTCTCTCTTTGCCAAGAAAAATGAGCTATATCAACCAATTCATCTCTCATTCGCCCACCTTTTGCCTGATAAACAGAAATCCTTCTTTGATTCTTTTCAATTGTTTTTGCAAAATCTATTGCTGGTTTTTCGTCTACATTAGAAAAATTATATCCACCATCCTTTGGCTTCTTGTATTTACTAACAAGATCACGAATTTGTTGAGGAAACGATTTTTGCACTTTAGGCTCAGTTTTCTCTGCCGCCTCATTTGCCTTTCTTTGTTCAATTTGGGCTTTTAGTTTAGAGATTGGTTTTGCACTTTCTTTATTTCGCTCCAACACTTCCTTGTGTGGTGTTTTAGGTCCATTGAAACTCTTACGAACTTCTCCAATTTTATTCCCATTAAATTTGCCCCCCATACCCGCTACAATACGCCCTTCATCGTCAATCTTAACAGGTGCACCTTTGTGATTCGGTCCATTCGGTTTTACTGTGATCCACTTATCATCCATTGCCACAATGGATTTCTTCATTCTTTTTTCTAACGATGATAAACGTTGTTCAAATTCTTGGTTTGTCATAGCTTGCCCTTTGGTTGTTTTTTGCATTGATTGGTTTATAATGTGAGCATTGGTATATGGAGTAACTTCATCACCACGGGAATGAGTACGGTGATCGACAGTAGAACTAAATGTAGCAGACCCCGGTTTAGCTTTATCTCCATACACCTCATATCCTGTTAAAAGCCACGCATTACCGCCTTTCTCTTTTGTTAGAATCACACGTTGAATTTTGTTATCTACTGGTTTTCTATAATTAAGTTCTAATCGCTGTGTACCGTTTCGTTCAGACTTTTTAGCTTCTCCTTTTGCTATCGTATCAACAATATCATTGATAAGCATTTGAGTGACTTGTTGTTCTGACAAACTATCTTTTCTCATTCTTGCTTCAAAGATATGTGCAATGCCTCGTCCTCTTGGCTCCCCAAATCGATTTTTCCCTTTAGTTACACCATCATCCCCCCAAACAAAATCGACCCAGCCGAATTCATTGTTATACATTGCCCGCTTAACATCAGCTTTATTTAGAATTGCCTGCGTCATTCTTTCACGCCCACGAGTAATATTCGCTTTCACGGACTTCATTGCTGATTGTGAGCCTTTGGTAAATCGTCCTACTTTATCGCGTTTATGCTCTTCCTCTTTCCACTCATCACACGCAAAACCGAAAATTCGCAACCATAAGCGGTCTACGCGTTCGTTTACTGATAATTTCATCACTACCACCAACGAATAGTCGTCATTTTAATAAAAGGACTCGTATACACTTTCATTTCTAATCTCTCTTTAGGATGTCTTATTTCAGGGTTATTTTTTATCAACGACATCCGATGCAATTGAAGACGAAAGTCGCTTGGTATCAATAAGCGGTTTAATAGAAATGGATTTAGGTTTTCTTTTTCTGCCATTCTTACCTTTATGTGCTTTACGGTTACGGGCTATTTTGGTAGAAAGAGCTAAAGGGGGCGTTGTGAGTTTACTTAAGGTTTGAAATACATCGCTCTCAGCTCTTTGTCCAAGTCATGCTAAAACCTCTTCTACACTTTTCCCCTGCTTTAATAAACGCCTTACCACATTTTTCCAGTTATCTTGCTTTTCAGCGATCGTCGGGCGAAAAAAAGGACGAGGAGGAATATGATTCGTTGGTGAACCATATTCATGAATAGCCGCCACATAAGCCACAGGTGTGCCATCATCATAATGTTGCTGTTCAATAATGCCTATGCGAGCCGCTTTGCTTTTAGTAGTTTTCATTTCTGCTATTTTCTGGCGTAACGTTGCTTTAAACCGCTCCAAACTCACACAAATACCCCACCTACTTTTCGAACCGCAGCACGCTCAGGTAATCCACCCACGACTTGCCCACCTGAACCAAGCTGTTTGAGCAACGCCCACAATTGCAAACCATAAGGAGAAGAGGCAAGCCAGAACTCCCAGCCATTTTTCGTGGTTGGAGTCGCAAAAGAGACACTTACACTCCCTTCACTTGCTGAAGAAACCATACCAGAACCGTTATTTTCAGCTGCCTTTCCGCTGGTATAGATAAGGTGGGCCATCATTAAATTAAGAGCATAATCATAGGTTTTGCCGCTGAGCGACCACCCTTTGCGCAAATGAAGACTTGAGGCATCCGCCCACATTTCCAGAAAGTCATCGGGGTATTTTTTATCGTCTCCAAATACGGGGATCATCATTCTGAATGCCTCAAAGTCCATTATTTTTTTCCTTTTTTGATTTTTTCACCGTCCACTACATCTTGTTCAGTGAGTGGAGTTGCACCATCGCCCACTTTCATATCGCCAGCGACTTTTTCTGCGTCTTCTTGCTTACCGCCAGCCTGTACAACAAGGTAGCCATTCGCCATCTGTTGTTTGAAAATTGGATTTTCTTTTAAGAGAGCTAACTCTTCATCGCTCACTTGTGTCGCCACACCAAGCGGTGTAATTAAGTATTTATTTGCCAACCCTGTGCCGCCTTTAATCAGCACCTCTTTCACTGGTACAGATAAACCGCCTGCAGTGCGTTCATAAAGAGTGTAAGCGTTATCACAGGTCATCGTTGAGTAAACGAAATTCATTCTTCTTTCCTCTGGAAAATAAAAAGGCTCATACGAGCCTTTCTAATGATTAAATACCAGATGCACGGTAAATCGCATAAGGGCGTTTACACATTACACCTGCGGTTGCGTTGGTATTATCTTCTACGGTGCGCTTACCTTGCGGATCAACACCGAGTGCCATAAATTGTGCAGGTACCATTTGCACCCATACACGGCGGTCATCATCTGAACTGTCGCCAGAAACTTCATCCGCGTATAAGTAGAACGCATCAACACCGCCATTCACGCTAGATAATTGAGGAGCAGTTTCAATGCGGCAGTTTGGATAGTTATCCAATAACCATTTTTTCACCGTCATCCCGAATGCATTGGCTGTATTCAACAAGGTTTCGTGACCTGCTGGTAAGGCTAATGTTGTTGGTGTGTTCACTGCATTGATGATACCTTTTGACTGGCTTACTAACTGCGTGAAAGCAACGGTTAAATCGTTAATGATTTCTTCGTAGGTTTTACGTGCCCACTTAGTATCACCTGCTGCACCTTGTGCTACTGTTTTATAAGCGGGTAATGATGGGTCATTCAAGAAACCGTAAGTACGAGAGTTACCATCGTTATAACCAAAGAAACCGACATCATTACGGATAATGTTTAACGCCAACATTGCAGAAGCACGCTTTTGGTTTGCTGCATCTAAACGAGCTGCTGCACCACGAGCAGATTCTAATGAACCTACGGCAAACCCCGCTTCAAAGCGTTGAATAGTGCGGCGCTCATAGGTTGCATTGTAGCCCACTAATGGCACTGGTGTAGTATCACCGTATGGTACGGCTTTACCCGTCATTTCCAAGATACCTTGTACTACTTCTTCATCATGCCACTCGCCTACAGTTGCAATACCCGTCAATACATCGATTTGACGAGGTGCGGTTGCAACGTGAACGAAGCCAGGTAACCAAGATTGCAAGAACTGCACGGGGGCACCTGTTGAACCAGCAGTAATTGGATTTTGTAAGCTATCCATACCATAAGCGACGGCACCTTGTGATAAGAATTTAGCATCAAACCCGATACCCACCGCTTTTAATGCTGCATACTGAGCTACATCTTTCGTATCCATTGCAACGGCTGAACGTTGCTTCGCAATAGCTTCTGCCATTGCTCGACCTGATATAAAGCCGTGTTGAGTTGATTGTTTTACCATTATCTACCCTTCTTAATTAGTTAAACGAATTACAGTTAAACCGCCTTCAGTGGTTACTGGGAAACGATATACCACCGCATTTGGAATTAATACTTTGCCACTACCTGCAGAACTACCCACAGCCACCGTTGAAAGTTCGCCTGTCGTGGTATCATAAGCGACTAAATCACCAATTTTGCAAGAAGTTGCCACCTTAACCACTACATCGCCCATTGTAAGGAAATCCCCACGCTGATGGTCTGGTAAAGCTAACGTCGGTGCAAGTGTATCGCCATTCGTACCAAATAACGGATAGGCTTTAGCGTTCACAAGAATACCTGCAAAAACTCGACCGCTTGCAATCTCACCGCACACTTTTGCCACACCGGTTACATTATCTTTTGTGAAAGCATAGCCAACATAATTCGGCTGACTACCTTCTGAGTTTATCACTAAGGATTCTGTACGAGTTGGGCCATCTGTGTGAATATCACCAGGCACACCGAACCCCATTTCGATATTAACTTGTTTTTGGAATGTCATTTAACCCACCTTATTTGTTAATTTGACCAGTTAAAAAATTTTTACCCTCAATGACCGCTGCTGCATCTTGACCAAAAGCCACCGTGCGTTGTTTGCTGACAGGCTCACGATTTGCCAAGTAACCCGCTAAAGTTGCTCGTTCGAAACCTCTTGCCGTTGTCAGGTTTAACTTTTTACACGCATAAGCCGCTACCGCATCAGCTGAATCCATCGCACTTGCATCAAACGCACCGATAAATGGCTCAACTTTTTTTGCCATTGCATCACGATCGTTTAACCGTTTTGCCACTTCACGTGTGACCGAAGCCATATCCATCGCTTCGCCTTTGGGTTCATCTTTATCGTCAGCATTGTCATTACTGTTTGTAATGCTCGTGCCGGTATTGATAGATGGATCTAAAAAGTCCTCACCTTTACCCTTGCCTTCTAATACTTCAACACGATCAGCTAAATCTTCCAGCATTGACAAAATGCGGTCGAATTTATCATCATCGTCTGTTGTGGCAGTCTGGTCATTAGGTTCTGGCTCGTTATTGCCATTATCATTCTCAGTAGGTTCTGTTAGCTCACCGCTTGGCTCGCCCTCACCCTGCTGCTCTAACATTTTTTTAATTTCCGCCATTGCGGTTGCAGCATCACCAAATTGTTCTACTGCTTGTTTTAATAACTCTTCTAAGTTCATCGTTTTCTCCATCAATGAATCACAAGTAAAGGAAAAATGCTCATAATTCACGCCATTATCTTTAGCGTCCATCACGCGCACATCTGCCCCCATTCGCCCTTCATCAACAAGAGCTAAATGATTGCCTCGTAAATTCCGCTGAATATATTGGTATGGTTGCCCATTCCATTCACCGGAAGCTCGCTCATAGCTACAACGATAGCCAAGCGAGAGTTCTTTTTTACCGTTCTCAATCTTGTGAGCAAAGCTCTCTGAGAACGCCTTAATATTGCCGTACAGAACGCCATCTTTAAAATAAACGTCCTCACCGATAACCCCTTGCACCCCTTTGCGTTCTGCTGGGGTTAACCCAAGCTCACCGCTACCTAACATAGTATGATCGTCCACCCAAGGCACGAGCTTAAAGCTCTCAATGGCTTCAGGATTGCTTAATTCCTCTGCAGGACGGTAAACGGGGATAAGCTCATCAGTTTCAGAGGCACGGCTGCCATCAGGTAAAATAATTTGATTACCCCGATAAAGAAAAACCCCCTCTTTGCTGAGGGGATTGTCTTTCACTTCAAACCAACCATTACGATCAGTTTCTTTTTTGTCTTGTGCTATTGCCATCTTTGACCCTTTTATTCTTGCCAATAAGCGATTTATTCGTTGGTTTTGTTGAAAATAGCGAATGCGTTGGCTTATAATGTTGTCGGTGGTGTTTAGGTTGGTGTAGAGAGCTGTGTCACCTACATCTGAGAAACTGGCAGTGTCTGTCCTCTTGTTGGTAACATAAACGCCATCTAACGTGTTTACATCGGTTCGGAGATTGCTCGAACCTGAAAACTTAGAAGCGTCAATACTATTTCTAGGGGTGTAAACACCTTCCTCAAATACCGTAAGTAACCAAGTTTTCTTCTTCTCTTTCCAATTCAAACTGACTGCACCAATATACTTCCCATCAGGTGAATTTAAAATATAACGATTAGGATTATTCACATCTCGTATCTTTGAATAATCAATTTTCATCTTATTCAAAATATCCTGCAAATCAGAAAGCACTTCAGGGTGTTTAGCTGCAATTTTTGCTAACCCATACCCACCCCGATAATCTTTTTCAGGATCACCTTCTTCACCCCAAACTAAATCAATATCACCAATTTCAGGATGAGATAAAGCACCAACGGCTTCACCATTCTTTTCTTCCATCAAACATTCGATTGCTGCTTGTGCGTTATGACGGAACTCATTATGAATTTTTCCAAATGGACCAATTTCATTCTCTTGCTTAGTATTAGAAGATGTTGAAGTAAACCGCCCGTTTTCATCTCTCTTATGCTCTTCCTCATTCCATTTCATCATCCACCTCAAAATCAAACACAGGCGACATTCTGCAGCCACAATTTGGTAAATCCCCAGGTAAGCCGTGAACTTTCTGCCCGTACATCTCGCCAATTTCAGGAGGATTCTCAAAAGAGAAAATTTGACCACTTAACTCAACGTGTAATGCTCGAGGAACTGCACCGCCACCAGAATGTAACCACTTGAATTTTTTAATGCCAAGTTGTTTCATCCGTTCTGAATTGATGCGTTGATACACTTTACGGGTTTGATCTAATGCCACCAACTCCGCTTTGCGTTCGTTCCCTTGGTAAATAGGAGTAAGAAAACGTTTTAAGTCTGCAATCCCTTTACCATCCTTTGAGATAGAGTTCATCACCGCTTTTTGTACGGCATTAAAGTAAGTTTGCGGTATGGTTTTTATCAAGCCAACCGACTCTTCCGTAGCAGATTTGGTAATTTCGTGTAACCGTTCACCCATAAAATCGGTTTTTACGGTTAAATCTTTGCTTACGTCCTTTAAGCTCATTTTGAGCGAAGTTGCTGAATTCTGATTAACCTGCTCAATCATTCTAGCGGTCGCTTTCTTGGCAAGAATTGTAAAAGCTGGATTATATTTATCTAGTAACGCATTTAATAAAATACGCGCCGGAGAAACAAGGCTTCCACCTTTGCTGTTTTTTGCGTCTTGCCCATAGGCACTGAAACACTCTGCTAAGCCTTTAGCAACATCACGATGCATTACTCGCATTAACGCCTTAATCTCTTTCGTAAAGCGTTCGCTGATTGCCGCATTTAATACTAAGGGCTTTCCTTCAATCGCATCAGGCTTTTTCATCGAGGTTAATTCCTAACTCATTTAAGGCTTGCATTGTACTTTCATCAAAAAGCTCCTGTTGTGCATTGCCCAATTCGTGGAAACCAGAATCAGGATCTTTCGCTAACACATCCCGTACCTCTTCAGCACTGACTGCACCAGCCATCACAAGCTGACTGTAAGAGCCTGCTTTCATCTGATTACGTTCTGCCAATTCACGAGCAGTTGGGCTATCGACAGGTCGCCAGCTTACGGTCAAATCCAATACTTCTAAAGCACATGACTTCATGACAAGTTGATGATGTCTCTCGATAAAATCAGTCAAGTCGTGCTCTTGAATACTTTCTAACTCTTGGAAGTAGTTTTTACTCTCTTCTTCACCGCTAGAAAAGCCTTTAGGCGAAGTTCCCAATAATTTTACCGCTGGCACATTTGCCGCAGCTGCCACCACTTGATAATTCGTCATAATCACATCATCAAGCCCGCTTAGCGTAGTATCAAACAGCGTAAGTTGGTCATCATCTTTATCGCCCACTTTTACGCCATAGTTATCACGCAAAGCAATCCAACGTTGCAATTTCTCTGTTGCAGCTGCCTCATCCGCCATAAACGCGGCCATATTGGTTTGCCAGAATGTTGTACGCTTAGAAGTTACTAACCCTAACGATTCATCTGTAGAACGCTCAGCGGTATAAACTCGGTTCATAATCTGCTGAGGCACAGGATAACCGCCAAACATATAAACAGGCTTAAGAATATCGGGCACATAACCATTACGAAAAATGTGCAAGTGAGAACGGTGATAACGCTGACCACCAATCCGCCAATAAGTCGGCTCATAAAAATAGCGTGATGCAGGGTTATTCAGTTCACCTTGAACAAATTCAGGCATACACCACATTGGATCAACTTGTGAAATGCCTTTGTAAGCACCTTGTTCTACGCCATCAAGATTAAATGGCTTTTCATAAAATTCAGGATCGGTGCTTTCAATATCAAAAATTGCAATCCGAACGCCAAACACTCGCCCAAGCCCGACAAACTCTTCGCAATGCTTCCGAATTTTGAACCGCTTGTCATAGGCTTGTAAGGTTTTAACCGTTGTATCTGGAATATCGTCTCCGTTCATCGAAACAATATCATAACCATTACGCGTTGCATCTCGAGCAGGAATAATGCACGCCTTATTGATAAGCCACTGTTGAGCTAATACCGCACAAAGCGGATAGCCAATAAACGACTGAGCCGAAAACCAGTCTGCAATAGGTTCGCTAAACGACGTTGCAGAACGCAATGTCATTTTTAAACGAGACTCTTCATCGCCATCTTCAGTAACTGAACCCACTAACTGCTCATTTTGAGCGATAATATGAGCAAAAAGATTTTCCGTCACCTTCCCTTTTGGTGGGGTAGGTAAATTACTTTGCTCTACTGGTTGTTCAACAAGCGGTGTATTTTCTGTTTTATTTTTCCAAAACCACATAATTTACCCAAACCAAGAACGACCTTTTGCAATAAGCTCTGCGTAAGCACGAGAACAAGCATCAATCGTGTCATCATGTTTGCCATTAGGAAATAAACGCATCTCATCAATAACCGTTTTATTCCATAAGCCTTTAAGCATTTTTACATTTCCTACATTAACCTGTGCCGCAAAAGGCTCTGCCCGTGTAACCTTATCACCACTTTCAGGGCTTGTTTTCACCTTAAAGCCTTGTAACATTCGCGTAAAATGCAGTACTTGTGTTTTCCCCGCCTGTCCAGGGTCTTGAGGAAGACTAATTGTTGGCACCCGCCCGTCTGCTGTTGCGGCATTCTTAATCATCAAATCCCGTTCGTCTGGACCTAAATCACCGTGAGCCAAATCTGCAATAACGAGCGAACCATCTTCACATAAACCTAACTTAACACCAGCAGTAGGATCTCCCCCAACAGTTGCACCTAAGTCCCACCCTCGACACCATTTAGTAACGTTTACGGGTAAAGCTTCAATAAGTTGGATTCTGTCTGGTTTAAACACCCCACCATCTAGCGGAGCGGGTTTTTGCATATATTGACCTGCGAACATATAAGGAGCAGCACGCTCCATTTGTCGCAATTGTTCAATACTATGCTTTTCTGGCCAAAGTGCTGTGCCATCCTCTTGAATTGCGGCAAGATTAAGTAACGCCCACTCTTCGCCATTCCCACCATCAAGCAACCAACCTGCTAAATCGCTTTCGTGTAAACGCTGCATAATGACAATAATTGGCGTATTTTTAGGGTCATTCTTACGGCTCTCAACCGTATTCTGAAACCAATCAATCACATTCTGACGCATTACATCAGAACGGGCTTCATCAGCTTTATGCGGATCGTCAATAATTATCGCACCGCCAAAACCTTCCCTTTGCTTGCCCGCACCAAACCCCGTAATCGTACCACCAGCACCTGTCGCATAAAAAACACCACCTTGACTGGTTGTCCAATGGTTTTTTGCTTCACTATCTAAGTGCACATCAGGAAAAATGACGCTATAAGCTTCGTGCTGAATTAAAGAGCGAATGTTTGAACTATTATTAACAGCTAATGTAGAAGAATAAGATGCGTGGATAAACTCACAATCAGGCACTTTCCCAAAGCACCAAGCTACAAAATTCACCACAGCAATTTCTGTTTTTGAATATCGCGGAGGAATATTGATAATTAACCGCTTACATTCCCCATTAAAAACTCGCATTAACGCATCACAGATCAATTTGTGATGTTTTGCCTTTAACCATAAGTACCCACGCTTTTGCAAAAACATCCAACGCGTGAAGAAATATAAATCCTCCCTTGCTAATTCTGCAGCGACAAACTTTTTTTCTTCACTAAACTGTTGCATCTAAACCCCTTCCAAAAGCTGCTTTGCAATCTCAACAAACTCATCTTTACTCATATTGATGTTTTGATTTACCACCGAGCCAGAGACTTCCATTTTTTGCGTGAACATACCAAGATGTTTGCCGAGTAGCTCAAGGGCTTTGTTTGCACCTGTCGGTTCAAAAACAAAACATTCGGTATTAACGCTTTGTACCGTTCCTTCTTGAGCATTTTTTACCACAGTGGTAATGGTAAGTGGCTTTCTTCCCATACAAATATCACGATACTCTTGCAAGTCAGCAATGATGTTATCTATGGTAAGATTATGGCGTTGTCTGTGCTCTTGTTGCAGTTCTTCAATACGGACCGTGATCGGACCGTTCTTTAATAATTCTTTTGCTTTTGTATTGATGGTGCTCGTTTGCATTTTTAAGCAATCATACGCTTGCCGATACGCCTCACTCGCATTCCCCAGCTCAATATAAAGCTGACAAAATTTTTCTTGTTTAGGCGTTAATCCACGACCAGACGTAGATTTTCCTTTCACGTCTGACATAGAAAATCCTTAAAATAACTTGTAAAAACTTATAAATCTTATAAAATGCTCTTCATAAACAATTGGTCTTATTACTATGAAAGAACTCATCTACCAACCGAAAGCATTAAAGCAATTAAGAAAAATCCCAAGCAAAGCCCACATTATTGAGAAATGCGAAATGCTCAAAAATTTTCCTGATTGCACTAACATTAAGGCATTAACAAACCATACTTATGAATATCGTTATCGAGTTGGCGACTACCGAATTTTCTTTAATATCGTAGGTAATACAATGAGCATTGTTTCTATTGAAGAGGTTAAAAAAAGAGATGAACGCACTTACTAATATCCAATATATCAATGATGAGCAGGGCATGCCTGCTTTTGCTGTACTCCCTATTGCTACCCTTAATTGGGTCAAACAAAAAGCCAACTTTGCCGATCCGCTCGAAACGGTAATTCCAGAAGCGGTCGCTAAATTGGCTTTATTGAATGATTACTCTGCCCTTCGAGCGTGGCGTGAACACTTAGGTTTAACTCAAGCTGAAGTTGCAAGCCGTTTAGGCATTTCTCAAGCTGCCTATTCACAGCACGAAAATTCACAGACCTTGCGGAAAACAACTCGCAT
>OGCY01000277.1_pt1 | contig 17515 bp, 16 predicted proteins | sample 1570311 | NCBI WGS metagenome assembly OGCY01 (sample SAMEA2582165, study PRJEB24529) | metagenome | biome: Human gut stool | place: China | collected 2011
GAAGACACTGTATTCCAGTTAGTCGGCGGTATCCGTTCCGGTATGGGTTACTGTGGCTGCCCGACCATCGAGGACTTAAAAGAGAAGAGCAAATTCGTTAAGATCTCCGCAGCAGCTCTCCGTGAGAGTCATCCACATGACATTCACATCACCAAAGAGGCTCCGAATTACAGTATTGACGAATAATCCTCTTTCCGATATAATATATGGTAAATTTTAAACATTCCGGTGCTATTTTTGTTATAGTGCCGGAAAATTTTATATTTTAATGAGGTGAAATTTCGTGGACGCAAGTGCCATATCACAGATTATTTTTCTAATTATTTTATTAATTTTCTCTGCTTTTTTTTCATCCGCAGAGACGGCTCTTACGACCGTAAATAAAATCCGGATGCGTACACTCGCAGATGACGGAAACAAACGCGCCGAACGGGTACTTCGTATTACAGACGACTCCCACAAGATGCTCAGTGCGATCTTAATCGGCAACAACATCGTTAATCTCTCCGCCTCCTCACTGGCAACCACGCTTGCAATCAAGCTCTGGGGCAGCGTCGGCGCAGGTATTGCAACCGGTATCCTTACGTTTCTGATCCTCGTCTTTGGTGAGATTTCTCCAAAAACTTTTGCGACACTTTATGCGGATCAGATTTCGATCGCCTATTCCGGTATTATCGGTTTTCTTATGAAAATACTGACTCCTGTGATTTTTCTGGTAAATCAGTTTTCCATGGGCTTTTTATTTTTACTGCATATGGATCCAAAGGCAAACAACAATCAGATGACAGAGGAAGAACTCCGTACCATCGTGGATGTCAGCAAAGAAAACGGTGTCATCGAATCAGAAGAACATGAGATGATCAACAATCTGTTTGATTTTGGTGATGCGCAGGCAAAGGAAGTTATGATTCCAAGACCTGATATGACTTTTGCAAATGTAAATAATACTTATGACGAACTGATTGATATTTTTCAGGAAGACAAATTTACCAGACTTCCTGTCTATGAGGATACGACCGATAACGTCATCGGTATCCTGAACATGAAAGATCTTCTCCTCTGCAAGGACAAGGAGCATTTTTCCGTGCGGGATATCATGCGTGAACCTTATTTTACTTTTGAGCACAAAAATACCGCAGAACTTTTTATTGAGATGCGTAAGTCATCTATCTCCCTTGCAATCGTACTCGACGAGTACGGTGCAACTGCCGGTCTTATCACGCTTGAGGATCTCTTAGAGGAGATCGTGGGTGAGATCCGTGATGAATACGACACGGATGAAGAAGATCCGATCCTGCCGCTTAATGACCGCGAATTTATCGTTTCCGGTTCCACCAATCTGCAGGATCTCTGCGATGAGTTAGATCTTAATTTCAGTTCCGAAGATTATGATACGATCGGCGGATATCTGCTCGGTCTCTTAGATCATCTGCCGGAAAAAAATGAGATCATCATCACAGATGACAATGTGCTTCTCCGCGTCGAACAGATGGATAAAAACCGGATTGAGAAAGTCTACATAAAAAAACCCGATTTTCCACCGGATGAATCAGACAAACAATAAATCTTATAAACGGTTATAAAAATACCGGATTTCAGCCTCAGATTTTATCTGATTTTGAAATCCGGTATTTTTATATTCTTTCTTATTCAATATTGCACAGATCACTTCCTGCTTCGGAACGGAACCGGAATGCATCCTCTACTCCATGATAAGAAATTGAAAAACTTCCCTCCATATCCAGATAGGAATGCGCTGCTGCGATCGCGTCTAAAAATTCTGCAATATTTTCCAGAAAACCTTCTGCACATTCCGGTGAACTGCACGCTTCTTCCTCTACCTTTTCGTCAATATACAGACGAAGCGTAAAATCATCCATGTCGCTCTCATTGTCCACTTCCGCTTTCTGTAAATAGGAATTGGTGCAATTCTTAAACAGATTGCTTACATAAGATGCCGTAGAAGAAATCCGTGACTGCGAAATATCCTCCGCCTCTAAATATATCTTGTAACTGATTTTTAAACTGTTGTCTGCCATTTTCTCTTTCTCCCGTTTTTTATTTATACTTATATCACATTTTGTAAAATGGATCGGTATATCTTTGTTATTTCTTTGTAGTGACTGCTTTTACCTTAGACCAGCCCGAATAGATCTTTTTGGATTTTCCATTCACTTTTACAGTCTTATAGGTGCGGATGCGTATGTAATATTTCTTTTTTGCTTTTAATTTTGAAACGTCCAGTTTTACCTTTTTGGTATTATTGACGTTCTTTGTCACAACCGATTTTTTGAATTTCGCATCCACTGCATACTGGATCTGGTAACCGCTTGTCTGTTTTGCCTGCTTCTTCCATGACACAGTAAATGCCTTTTTCTTTGCTTTCACCCCGGAAATCACAGTGCCTTTAGGAACGATCTGGAATGTCTTTTGATATTTTCCACTATACTTCCCTTTCATCACAATGGTGACGGTATAAATACCGGCATTTTTTCGTCCAGACGGTTTCTTTACCTTATAATCCGTTCCTTCTTTTAATTTCTTGCCAGCAGTATTTGTCACTTTTATAGTCGGCATATGTGCCTTTCCATCATAAGCATATGTGGTTTTTGAAAGCTGGATTTTCTTTACGTCCAAATAAGTGCCCACCGTTTCCGTCTTTCCACAGACACTGCACTTACGTTTTATTTTTCCACTTTCTTTGTACTCGTTCCATTGATGCCCGGTTGCGGGGATCACATTCTGTGCCGTCAGCACTTTTCCACAAACACTACAGTGATTTCCCTCTGTCAGTCCGGTTGTCTCACAAGCTGCCTCCACTGCAGCATCCGTAACCGGTACATGTCCTGCAGCCGGGATGACAGTCTGTTCTGTCAGTACTTTTTCACAGACACTGCAATGACTTCCTTCTGTCAGTCCGGTTGTCTCACAAGCTGCCGCTACCGCGTCATCTGTAACCGGTGTATGTCCTGTGGCTGGGATGACAGTCTGCTCAACCAGTACTTTTCCGCAGACACGGCAATGGCTTCCTTCCGTAATACCGGCGGTTTCACAAGCAGCTGCCACCTCAGGATCTATCTCAACTGTATGTCCTGTGGCTAGGATTTCTTCCATATAACCATTTCCGCAGATCGTACAGGTATACTCTCTTGTTCCGGCTTTTTCACAGGCTGCATCTGCAAGTATACTTGCATTGTAATTATGCAGACATTTTGTGACCACAGCACTGTTGTGTTTGCCATCTTCCATGGCAGCTGCTTTTATCACCGGATATTCGGAGCTGTTCCATAAAAAATCCGATTGATATAACATCCGCGTACCGGATGTCACCGGATTACTTTTATCTGTGGTATAATAGATTTCTGCCTCCTTATTATAACAGGACATTCCTATCTTTGATCCACTTGCATTTTCGTTCACAGATATCCATGGGCTGCCAACACTATCCATTTCTGTTGCAGGCAGATATCCTTCCCAATAGCTTTCCTCCGCATGATGTTTTTTAGAATAACTGCTGGATGTGTCATAATAATCATCATTCCGCAGAAAATAGATATATCCAACGTTATCGCTTCCGTTATCATCCCAGGTACAGTCGACATTATACCAGTTATTTTCCAACTTTATCTTATTCCACTCATGATCAAAACTAGTCACTGCCACGGTATCAATACCGGTTCCATTGCACATCATCTCAAATGTCTGGGCATATCCTGCACATACCGTCTTATTCGTACATAAAACACTGTATACGGACTGTGAATATTCTGTATTTTCTGTTGCAAAATCGCTATTTACAAGATCATGATTATATTCAACCTTTTGAATGATCAGATCATGTATGGTTTGTACTTTTTCGTCCTCTGTGCTGCATTCATCAATCTGTTTCTGCCAGGTGTCAACCTGCGCTTTTACTTTTTCAGTTTCCTCCATCCGGTCTGCACCCTTGCCAAACGCAGGATAAATACCAAATATCATAGAAACTTTTTTGTTTGAGTATGTAATTGTATAAATCGTCGCATTTAAAAAATAATATTGTGGTTTTGAATACCGAAACATCCGCAATACCTTTTTTTGCTTTTCCTTTTCAAGAGTGCTTCCCGATATCGCCTTCATCCGGTACGTTCCCGTATTCGTTGTCACTGCATCCGTTTCTGTCGTCAGATATTTTTCACATATGGCATCCAGATCATCCCAGTATTTTTTTTCCTCATCCGATAACTGTTCATAAAAATAATCACTTCCATACTTTTCCCAGTCATCGGCAGATATACCTGTCATCCGAAGCAATGACTGTTCCGCAACGTCATCTTCCTCTACAGACTCATAATCCTCATCATCTGCTTCTTCTGTTTTTTCTTCAAACGAAAAACGACCGACCGGTAATTCTGTATCTGTCAGAATTTCATCCGCATAAATGCTGTTACCATCCCCGGAAAACAAAAATGTCAGACTGCAAAAAACCACCGCCAATATTCCTGTTTTAAATTTTGTTCTTTTCATATGCATCCCTATTCTTACTCGTATCAAATATTGTTTTCATACCGTCCCAGTTTATCATGCAGCATTTTACCCAGACTAAAAACCGCTTCTTTCTCACTGGCACTCCACGTTCATTATACCTTCCTCTCCGTCATCAAACAAGTCTTATCCCTTGTATCTTTTGTATTTTTCCACAATCTTTTCTGTCAGGATTCTTCGATCAACTCCGAAAGCGGCGCAAATGTGTATCCCATTTCTTCCCATTTTGTCAGCAGCTCATCTAAAATCTCTCCATTCGTCTTTGAAGTGCTGTGCAATAAAACGATTGCTCCCGGATGGATTCTCGTCAGCAATTTATCAAATGCCTCTTCCTTCGTCGGCTGATCATCAACATTCCAGTCCACATAGGCAAGGCTCCAGAAAAATGTATGGTATCCAAGTTCTTTTGCCATCTCAAGGTTTTTTGTACTGTATTTTCCCTGTGGCGGGCGGTAATATTTTATCATTTCTTTGCCTGTGACTGTCTGGTACAATGACGCGACATCATCCATCTCTTTCTGAAACGAGGTCATGTCTGATATTGATGACATATCTGGATGATGATAAGTATGATTGCCGACAGCATGCCCTTCTGCCTCCATACGTTTTACAATATCCGGTGCACTCTCAAGAAAATGTCCCACAACAAAAAATGTCGCTTTTGCATTATGCTTTTTTAAAGCATCCAAAATCGGCTCTGTATTTCCATTTTCATAGCCGCAGTCAAATGTCAGATAAATAACATTTTTACTTTTATCTCCCACATACCACGCGTTGTATTTTTTTAATTCATCTGCCGTCACATTGCCGGTCGGCTGGGTTCCCTCCGCTCCAAAGCCCAGTCCCCAGTTATCTGCCTGATTCTGGACAGACACTGTCTCCACTGTTTTTTTCATCTGCTGTTTCTGCAGCGAACCTGCGCCCCAGCCTAAAAAGAACATAAAAACAAACAGTGCCGTCACTTTTAAAATTTTCTTTTTGTTATGGTTCATGTTTTTCCCTTCCATCCCGATTATTGATATTGCATAACATCTACGCATCGCTATCATGCATGAATGCTATACTTTACAATATTTCTTTTTGTATTCTATGTGGGAAGGCGCATGTACCATGCCCGGAAATATTGATCCCTGTATAAAAAACAAAGAGCCTGACATTTCTGTCAGACCCTCCGGGTAAATCCATCTTAAAAATAAATGGTTGGATAACGCTTTTTCTCCGGTTTCCATTATTGTAACCTGATATTTTTTTTCCTGTTCAGGCTGATTAATCCATATATCGAATTGTTCCTGATATTCCTGCAAATTTTCTGCTACATAATCAGGACATAAATATCCACCGTTTTTACACCTTTTTTAACATTGTATACAACGATAAATAAGAATTTCCTTTGTAATAAGCTAATCCATTATTCCAAACTATAATCCTGTTACTTTTATACATATTATCAATTGCCTTATTCAATTCACCTTTTGCATATCCACAACCTATTACATTCTGATACATAGCCGGATAATCAATAGAATTTTTTAAATTTGAATAACTTGCATATATTTGCCCATTATATCCGCAATCTCTTAAAAATTCAATTAATAAATCTCCATGTTTTATTTTCTTACCATGTACCACAGCATTTTTTTCAATTACATTATCATATTTTCCACTTACATATGTATCTATTATACCAACGCTATCATCACATAAACAAAAAAGTACTGTATACTGACATTTTTATTTTTGTCACATACAGTACTTTTCTTATCTGTATTCTTTTAAAAATTCTCTGCTCAGACTGCAATGCAAATCTTTTCTTTGCCCTTACTCATAGCGCAATGCATCGATGACTTCCATCTTTGAAGCCTTGTTCGCCGGATAATATCCGAAAAATACACCGGTCAGCATAGAGAAGAACAGTGAAAGCATGATCGCCGTTACAGAAGGATGCACCGTCATAATAATATAATTTGCATACTGAGAGTACATATTCTGAATGACAAATCCTGCCACTTTTCCAAGCAGTGCCCCGATTCCTATACCAATCAGTATACCGATGATACCTCCGATCAGACAAAGCATGATCGCCTCTATGACAAACTGCATACGGATGGTACGTCTTTTGGCACCAAGCGCCATACGGACACCGATCTCTCTTGTACGCTCCGTGATGGACACCAGCATGATATTCATAACGCCGACACCACCCACGATCAGTGAAATCGCTGCAATACCGGAAACCGCGATCGTGATCACGTTGAGTACCGTATTGATCATGCCAAGATCAGATGCCATATTGTATGCACTGACGTGGAAATTTTTGTTGTTTGCATACATCTCATCAAAATAAGATAAAACATCCGTTGTTGCCTGATTGACATCTGCAAGAGGATCGATCATAAGATTAAAATAATCATAACCAGTCCTGTCAGTCCCCTGCAGTTTAAAACAGGTCTGAAGAGGGATCATCAATTCTGTTACACGGTCTTTTTCCGGTATGGACGTGTCCACTTTTCCAAATAATGCTTGGTTATATACATAAACGCCAACTACAACAAAATCAAAAATTCCGCCATCCGATGTTGCAACAGAAAGTGTTTCACCGATCGGATCTTTACCTGCAAAGTATCTCTCTGCCATCGTATCTGCAATCAGGCATACTCTCTTTTTCCCCTGATTATCTGCCTTTGTCAGATTTCTTCCGGCATGCATTTCCAGTTTCATATACTCTAAATATTCCGGTGTGATACCATCAATATTGACATTTGCATAATTCTTGGAATCAGCATCATCTTTAATGGTTCCTGAACCAAGATAGTTCTGTGCTGCAACACCTGTTACCTCATCCGGATATTTTTCAATCAATCCATCGATCATATCCTGTGTAACATAATCACTGTCTGTCATCTCCGGCTGTTCCCAGGTAGCCCAGTCCTCATCATTTTCCGGATAACGTGCTTCCACATACGCCTGTACCATATTTCCGCCAAGGGAATTCATGGTTGCCGTCAGTGTACTCTGGATAGAACCACCGATCGTTGTGATAATGATCACTGAGCTGATACCGATGATGATTCCGAGCATTGTTAACAGGGAACGCATCTTATTGCTGGAAATACTCGTGACCGCCTCTTTGATATTTTCCCAAAACATTAATGCTCACCTCCATTATCTGCCACGATCTGTCCATCTAACAGAGTAACGATACGCTCTGTCTCCTGCGCAAGTTCCTGGGAGTGTGTGATCAGAACAATTGTTTTTCCCTGCTCCTCATGAAGCTTATGGAATAAGTCCATGACCATATGACCTGTCTTCGAATCGAGTGCTCCGGTCGGCTCATCTGCAAGAATGATCGCCGGATCATTGATCATGGCACGGGCGATCGCAACACGCTGTTTCTGACCACCGGAAAGTTCGTTTGGTCTGTGATCCGCACGGTCTTCCATTCCTACCATTTTGAGCATTTCCATGGCATGTTCTTTTCCGTTTTTGGAATGTTCCTCTCCATATAGTAATGGAACCATAACATTTTTTAATGCATTGGCTCTCGGAAGGAGATTAAAGTTCTGAAATACAAAACCAATCCTGCGGTTTCTGATCGCACTCCGTACTTCATCCGACATTCCATTGACATCCTGTCCCTCCAGATAATAATCTCCCTGTGTCTGGCGGTCGAGGACTCCTATAATATTCATAAGTGTACTCTTACCGGAACCGGATTCACCGACAATGGAAACAAATTCCCCTTTATTTACGGTAAGGTTGATTCCATGTAAAATTTCAAGTTCATTTGGTTTTCCCAAATAATATGTCTTAACGATATTTTCCATTCGGATTACTGGTTCACTCACTACTCATTTCCCTCCACGCTGGTGCTCATACCTTCTGCATCTGAGGTTTCATCTGTAGATGCGCCTGTTCCCATATCCTGCTCGGAATACATCTGTTCCGGTGTAAACTGCTGTCCTTCTGTCACCGTTCCGGAGTAATCATAAATTAATTTATCTCCTTCTGCCAGATCTCCACCGGTTACTTCCGTATAGTAATCTACTTCTTCACCAACTGTGATATTCTTCTTCACCGCTGTAGCAGAACCGTCTGCATTTGCCTCTGCAACAAGTACGTATGTATTTCCGTCATCATCCGTCTTGACAAGATCATAAGGAATCGCTAATACTTCACCTTTTTCCTTGATCATGACTTTTGCTTTTACTTCCATACCGACAAGTAATTCTTTGTTATCTAAAGATATCTCTACGGAATATCCTCCGGATGTTGTCTGTCCGTCAGATCCCGTGGACTGTCCTTTGACACGTACCACTCTGGTCACAGTTCCATTAATGGTCTCATCTCCCATGGCATCCGCTGTTACAGTTGCTTTCATTCCCTCTTCAATCTTTAAAATATCAGCTTCTTCCACAGTTGCCACCATTTTTAAAGAACTGGTATCTTCGATCGTTACAAGTGGTGTTTTTGAATCTGCATTAACATCTCCGACAGAAACATTGACTGCTGTCACAACTCCACCGCAAGGTGCTGTAATATTGCAATCTTCTAACTGTTCTTTTAAATCTGTCAGTTTATCTTTGGAAGATGAATCCGATCCTTTATACTTGTCAAGTTCTACCGCACGCTGTGCATCCTCGATCGTACGGTTCGTGGTCTCTAATACTTTCTGGTAATCTTCCTCAGCAGTAGTAACTGCTTTCTGTGCAGCTAACAAAGACTGAAATTCTGCATCCGATTTATCTTCACTCTTATCCCACATAATACTCTGTGCGTTATAAGCATCCTTTGCATCATCAATTGCTTTCTGTGCAGCTGCAAGCTGTGTCTGCTGATCTTCTTTTGCACGACTGACTGTTTCTGCTGTCTGCTGTGAATTAATACTGTCTGTCGCATTTGTATCAGACATATTTTTTTCGAGATCCGCAATCTGATCCTGAATCGTAGAGGAATCTAATGTACATAATACATCTCCCTCTTTTACAATATCTCCGACCTGAACATTAACTGCTGTGATTTCTGCTAACGCTTTTGAAGTTGCATTATTCTTCGTGATACCCGATACAGTACCTTTTAATGAAATCGTATCAGATAAATCTCTCTTCTGTACCGGCTCCACCTCTACTGTATTGACTGCTGTTGCTACCTGGCTTGTCATTTTCTTTACTGAACTTCCAATGATCGCAGCTACAACGACCAGAACCACAAGCACAATAATAACTACTTTTTTCTTTCCCTTTTTCGGTTTTGTCTTGTCACCCATTTTTATTTCTCCCTTTTCTTAAATCGATTTACGGTGATTGTATCATTATCCTTTCGCCAAAAAAAGGCACTTAAGCAAATATTAAGAAATCTTAAGTTTTCCATCCGTAAATCTTTCATTTTTGTATTACTGTAATAATACAGTAATCTCATTTGAGTGTCAAGACATTTTATTATTTTGGTATATTTTTATATACCAGAAATCTGGTATTTATTGAAATTTTCCATTTTCCCTCATCTTATCCCGAAAGTAAATCATCATTTCCCTCGTCAGACTAAGACCCTCCGGATCGTCCGGGACATCCTGGAAATCAACCCATTCTGCACATGCAAGTTCTTCCTCATCCAGTCTTATCGCATCTCCCGCATCATCCAGTTCACAAAAATAGCCAAGAAGCAGATTACTGTCAAATCCCCACGGCTGACTTTTGTAATAGCGTATATTTTTTACGGAAAGACCTACTTCTTCCTTCACTTCTCTTGCTACTGTCTCCTCGGCAGTTTCACCAATTTCCGTAAATCCTGCGATCAGTGCATACCGTTTATATTCACGGTTTGCATATTTTGTCATGAGGATCTTTCTGCCGTTTGTCACACCGACGATCACAGCCGGCGCAATTTTCGGGAAAACCATATTGTTACATTCCGGGCAGGAAAGCATTCTGAGCTTTTCGCTATGTACCAGTCTGTGTCCACACCTTCCACAATAGACATTATCGCGGTACCAGACATACAGATGCCATGCGGTCGCTGCAGCAAGTACCTGCTCTTTTGGCTGCATGGTACGCGTTTCAAACATTTTATAATATGCAAATCCCGGCACTTCTATCCCCTCTCCCGGATCTGTCAGAAAATAATCATCCTCCCCGATGGAAAAAAGATAAACACATGCCGGAATTTTCTTTTTCATTTCACAGCAGATTTCCGAAAGTTCTCCATATGTCAGATAACACATTTCTTCTCCATTTTTTACAAAAATACGGTTTTCTTTAAAAATCATAAGAAAACTTTTATCCTGCGGTACTTTTTTTTGATATTCATTACTAAGATGCATTGGGAAAATATCCTGAATCATGTCTGTTCTCCTTTATTTATATTTATTTTAATATCTGTACAAACCTGCATTGCTGCACTATCCATGCAGCCTGTTTCTCAAGACTGGCGGACAAAAAACGGATGATATTTCGCGTTGGAAATACCATCCGGTCTGTCATATTATTTATCCTTTTTTAATATGTTTATGTGTAAACAGATGCTCCTGACAATATTCGTAATTGCCATCACACTTTGAGCAGAAACGGAACTCTAAATTCGGATCATCAAGCTCTGTCCTGCCGCAGATGGCACACTTATGCTTGGTAATACCGGAACCCGGTCTTGGCTCTCTCATCTGGGACTTGAACTGCTGTCTCCTGTGTATTTCATGCGGCGAATACCGTTTGAAATTACGTGTTGAGAAGAAGAAAATGATAAAGTTGAGCAGTGACATAAAAATAGCCACACGCCCTGCCCAGCCACTGACAACAAACTCATAAAGTGTCAGTACCGCATATACAATTGCCATCCATTTCATCTTGATCGGGATAATAAAGTAAAGCATCACCTGCATATCCGGATACATCACTGCGAATGCAAGGAAAATGGACATATTGATATAATTTGTGGAAAATCCCGATGCAATCGAATAAGATATCTGCGCTGCTAACGCCGGCATCTGTGAAATTACAGAAGCATTCATTGAATAATAAATACCGTACAGGACAAATGCACCGATCACAGTAAATATCATACCGCCGAAAATGTAAACATTAAACCGGAAAGTTCCCCAGGTACGTTCAAGTGCCATACCAAGCTGATAATAAAATAATGCCATGATCAATAAGAAGATCAGGTTTGACTCTGTTGGCATAAATACCCATGTTACCAGTCTCCAGATCTGTCCATGTAAAATATGATATGGACTGAGTGTCAGATAGCTTAAAATACCTGGTGATACAGTTCCAAACACATAACCGACCGTATATGCCCCGATCAGCCAGATGATAAGGTTTGGAACTGCATAACGGCCAATTTTTCGTTCTAATTTATTTAACCAGTTCATCGGATAAACCCTAACCTTTCTTTGAAAACACTACTTTTTTCAGTATATCCGTATGCCTGTGCTTTGTCAATCCGGGCGGATTTTATTCATAAAAAGTTTATATTTTTCCCTGATTTGCACATTGTGTTTTGTAATATCATGTCGTATAATGTACTTTGCTTGGCGTTTGCCGGCATTCTTTTTAATAAGAAGAAACAGCTGATTTTTATATATTTTATCCGGAATTTTTCCCGGAATTACTGACTGGAGGAAATTATGGAAAATAATACGCTTCACAAACTCGGAATTGATATCGGTTCTACTACCGTAAAGGTTGCCGTACTCGATGAGCATGACAACCTGCTTTTTTCCGATTATGAAAGACACTTTGCCAATATCAGAGAAACTCTTTCTGCCCTGATCCAGAAAGCATTTGACCAGCTTGGTGACAGGAAGGTTGCTCCAATGATCACCGGTTCGGGTGGACTTACACTTGCAAAACATTTAGATGTTCCTTTCGTACAGGAAGTTATCTCTGTATCTACTGCCTTACAGCACTATGCTCCGCAGACAGATGTTGCGATCGAGCTTGGTGGTGAGGATGCAAAGATCATCTATTTTGAAGGCGGTAATGTAGAACAGCGTATGAACGGTATCTGTGCCGGCGGTACAGGTTCTTTTATTGACCAGATGGCTTCCCTGATCCAGACAGATGCCTCCGGTTTGAATGAATATGCGAAAAATTACAAGGCGATCTATCCAATTGCAGCCCGCTGCGGTGTTTTTGCCAAAACAGACATCCAGCCTCTGATCAATGAAGGTGCCACAAGAGAAGATCTTTCTGCCTCTATTTTCCAGGCAGTCGTCAACCAGACGATCAGTGGTCTTGCCTGCGGTAAACCGATCCGTGGCCACGTTGCATTCCTTGGTGGTCCGCTCCACTTTTTATCTGAGTTAAAAGCTGCATTTATCCGCACTTTAAACTTAGATGATGAGCATGCGATCACCCCGGACAATTCACACCTTTATGCGGCGATCGGTTCTGCCTTAAACTGTAAACCGGAACAGAACACCACACTTTCTTCCATGCTTGGGAAATTAAACTCTGATATACATATGGAATTCGAAGTGGCACGTCTTGATCCGTTATTCAAGGATCAGGCAGAATATGATACCTTCCGTGCCCGCCATGACGGACACAATGTTAAAACAGGTGACCTTTCCACCTATGAGGGTAACTGTTATCTCGGTATCGACGCCGGTTCCACCACAACTAAAATTGCTCTCGTCGGTGAGGACGGCTCTTTACTGTATTCATTTTACAGCAACAACAACGGAAGTCCTCTTTCCACTGCGATCCGTTCCATTAAAGAGATCTACGAAAAACTCCCGGCAAATGCACATATCGTACACTCCTGTTCTACCGGCTACGGCGAAGCTCTCTTAAAAGCTGCGCTGATGTTAGACGACGGTGAAGTAGAAACAGTAGCCCATTACTATGCAGCAGCATTTTTTGATCCTGAGGTAGACTGTATCTTAGACATCGGTGGTCAGGATATGAAATGTATCAAGATCAAAAATCAGACCGTAGACAGTGTACAGTTAAATGAGGCATGTTCTTCCGGCTGTGGTTCTTTCATCGAGACATTTGCAAAATCCCTGAACTATTCCGTACAGGATTTCGCAAAAGAAGCTCTGTTTGCCAAAAATCCGATTGATCTTGGAACCCGCTGTACCGTATTTATGAATTCAAAAGTAAAACAGGCACAGAAAGAAGGTGCTTCCGTAGCAGATATCTCTGCCGGACTTGCTTACTCAGTCATTAAAAATGCATTATTCAAGGTTATCAAACTCTCCGACGCAAGTGAGCTCGGAAAAAACATCGTCGTACAGGGCGGTACCTTTTATAATGATGCAGTACTCCGCAGTTTTGAAAAGATTTCCGGCTGCGAATGCGTCCGCCCGGATATCGCAGGTATCATGGGTGCTTTCGGTGCTGCTCTCATCGCAAGAGAGCGCCATGAAGCGGACTATCAGACAACAATGCTCTCCATCGACGAGATCAATGCACTGACTTTCGATACCAAACTTGCAAGATGTCAGGGCTGTACCAACCACTGTCTGCTGACGATCAACCGTTTCTCCGGAAACCGTCAGTATATCACCGGAAACCGCTGTGAGCGTGGTGTCGGAGGCGTAAAAAACAAAGAAAATATTCCGAACTTATTTGAATACAAGAATAAACGCTTATTCGACTATCCTTCCCTGAAACCGGAAGAAGCCCCTCGCGGTACGGTAGGTATTCCGAGAGTTTTAAATATGTATGAGAATTTCCCATTCTGGGCTACATTTTTCAAAAAACTTGGTTTTTCTGTTGTGCTGTCCCCACAGTCAACAAGAAAAATTTATGAACTCGGCATCGACTCGATTCCAAGTGAATCTGAGTGTTATCCGGCAAAACTTGCACATGGACATGTGACCTGGCTGATCCATCAGAATGTAGACTTTATTTTCTACCCATGTGTACCTTATGAGCGCAATGAATTTCCGGATTCCAACAACCATTATAACTGCCCGATCGTAACTTCCTACGCAGAGAATATCAAAAACAACGTAGAAGATATCACTTCCGGCAAGGTACGTTTTTATAATCCATTCATGGCATTTACCAGCGAAGAAACTTTATCTTCCCAGCTTGTAAAAACCTTTGGTGCACCGGAATTTGCAATCCCGGAATCTGAGATCCGTGACGCTGTTTCTGAAGGATACAAAGAACTTGCTGTTGTTCGCATGGAAATGCAGAAAAAGGGTGAAGAAGTCTTAGATTATATGGAAAAGACCGGAAAACGCGGTATCGTGTTAGCCGGCCGTCCATACCATGTTGACCCTGAGATCAATCATGGTATACCGGAACTGATCAATTCCTACGGCATTGCAGTGCTGACGGAAGATTCCGTTTCCCATCTGCATCAGGTAGAGCGCCCACTGATCGTTATGGATCAGTGGATGTATCATTCCCGTCTGTATGCAGCCGCAAACTTTGTAAAAACCAGGGATGATCTTGATCTGATCCAGTTGAACTCTTTCGGCTGTGGCTTAGATGCCGTTACCACCGATGCAGTCAATGATATTCTTACAAAATCGGGGAAGATCTACACCTGCTTAAAGATCGATGAAGTTAATAACTTAGGTGCTGCGAGAATCCGTATCCGTTCTCTGCTCTCTGCCATTCGTGTCCGTGAGAAGAAACAGACCAAACGGACGATCGTTCTTTCCAACTATAACAGAGTTGTATTTACGGAAGAGATGCGCAAAAATTATACGATCCTCTGTCCGCAGATGTCACCGATCCATTTTGAACTTTTAGAGCCTGCCTTCTGTGCAGCCGGTTATAACCTTGTCGTACCGGATGTTCCAAGCCGTACCTGCGTGGATGTCGGATTAAAATATGTAAACAATGATGCCTGTTATCCGTCGCTGATCGTTGTAGGACAGCTTATGAGTGCCGTCATGTCCGGCAATTATGATATGAATAAAACTGCCATCCTGATCTCACAGACCGGTGGTGGCTGCCGCGCCAGCAATTATATCGGTTTCATCCGCCGGGCACTTGAAAAAGCAGGATATCCGAATGTACCGGTTATCTCTATCAACTTAAGCGGTCTTGAGAGCAATCCTGGATTTAAGCTGACCCCTTCACTGATCCAGCATGGACTGTATGCGTTAGAGTTTGGCGATATTTTCCTTCGCTGCCTGTACCGCACACGCCCTTACGAAGCAGTAAAAGGCTCTGCAGATGCTCTGCACGAAAAATGGAAAAAAGAAGTTATTTCCTTTGTCACACAGGATAAACTGTTATCCCACCGCAAGTTTAAGCAGATGTGCCGTCAGATCATCCGTGATTTTGACAACCTTGACCGCTTAGACATCAAAAAACCCCGTGTCGGAGTTGTCGGTGAGATCCTTGTAAAATTCCATCCTGCCGCAAATAACGATCTGGTCGGACTGTTAGAGTCCGAAGGTGCAGAAGCTGTCGTACCGGATCTGACTGATTTCCTGCTTTACTGTTTCTATAACACCGGATTTAAAACTGACAACCTTGGCTTCAGCAAAAAATCCAAGAGAATCGGACGTCTTGGCATCAACTTCTTTGAATGGCTCAGAAGTGCCGCCAGAGACGAATTTGAAAAAAGTAAACACTTTGATCCACCTGCCCACATCGATGATCTTGCAAAATATGCAAGAGATATCGTATCGGAAGGTAATCAGACCGGCGAAGGCTGGTTCTTAACCGGTGAGATGATGGAACTGATCCACAGCGGTACGCCAAACATCGTCTGCACACAGCCATTTGCCTGCCTGCCGAACCATGTCGTTGGAAAAGGTGTTATCAAAGAACTCCGTCACCGCTTCCCGGAATCAAATATCGTCGCCATCGACTACGATCCGGGTGCAAGTGAAGTAAACCAGTTGAACCGTATCAAACTGATGCTTTCCACTGCAAATAAAAACCTTGCAAAACAGTCTTTGTAAGCTAAAATAACCTTTCAACTGTTGTTTCTGACAGCCGCCCTTCTGGTGCGGCTGTTTTTCTTTCTAAATGACACGAACATTATTTCCACACAGCATAATATATCCGGTTCTGCTCCACCGGTTGTGAAAAATCTGCCTCATATCCATTGTCATCCTGCCAGCCGGCAAAATCTCTTGTTTCCTCTACCGGGACTGCCGGTGCGGTGATCGTATCTCCTTCCATAATACAATACTGCTTATAACAGGTATCACTATCTGCATCCTTGTAAAACTGTACATAATATTTCTGCACAGCTACAGACTGCAGCCTGTCTGCCAATACAGTCCGACTGCATGTAACCGTTCCTTTTTTTCCATTTGGGTGTATAAACTCTCTATCTGCTTCAATGGAAAATAGTCCTTTTTCCTTATCAGCTCCCATGATTCGCATTACAATACCCGTCTGGGCATCCATTCCCTTTACGAGCTGTTCCGTTACATCTGCTGTAAATTCTCTGTTATCTGCTACATCATACGTCTGTTTTATCTTTGCATTACAAAGCGTACCCTCTATAGCTGCAGGCAGCTGGTTTTCCAATTCTGCCGCATAATTCATACGGCCAGTTACTGTTAATATTATCAGAATCGTTATTGCTCCAATTGTGATCCCAATTATCATCATTATCATATTTTTCACTTTTCCCACCCTTCATCTGAGTCATGATCTATTTACCGGTATACTTACTGCTGCATATCGGACTCTGTTTTCATGATCTGCAGCCATCACATTTAATTCATACACACCGGACTCCTGAAAATCCAGTTCATTTTCCAGTATTGTTCCATCCGGTGAAATAACTTTTAGCAGGCAGACCTGCAGCTCATTTCCAGCATAATCCCATGCCTTTACAATATCTGTCAATTCATATTGTCCAGTTTCCAGATATCCTGTCTCGACTGTCACAAAATAAGGCGGTGATTTCTGTGATTCCTCACAAAATGTTTCAAAATCTGCCGGACTTTCTGTCTGCATCTCCGTATGATCAGATACGATCTTCAAAATCCCCCTGTTACCGTTTTCATCCATCACATCTTGAAAAATAAGACACAATAATCCAACCAGAATTACTGCCTGAAAAA
>OGCY01000289.1_pt1 | contig 16743 bp, 12 predicted proteins | sample 1570311 | NCBI WGS metagenome assembly OGCY01 (sample SAMEA2582165, study PRJEB24529) | metagenome | biome: Human gut stool | place: China | collected 2011
TGGAACAGCAGACACGAAACTGTACGGGATGGACATTTTGTTTGCGCTGGCAGTTGCACTGTGCCTTGGAATGAGACTGGCATTTAATCCGTGGTCGGGTGTCTGGCCGGAAAATGATTCTTCTGCGTATCTGTATGTCGGCATGATGTTACGCAAGGGAGAAGTGTTATATACCGATATTTTTGAACATAAGGGAATTTTTCTGTATCTGATTGATGCACTTGGACTTTCCATCACCGGGGGAAGCTGGACGGGCGTGTGGATTCTTGAAGTGTTAAATGCGTTTGTGACAGCGTTATTTGTCTTTAAGACGGCAAAACTGTTTACAACAAAACGCACCGTGCAGTATATCACGGTGGCAGCGTCTGTTGCGGCACTTACGGTGTGTATGCTTTTGACCGACGGAAACCTTTCGGAAGAGTGGGTGCTTCCGTGGATTATGCTTGCGGTTTATATTTTCTTCCGGTATTTTACACAGGGAACGTACCGCTTCTACGATATCATCCTCCTGGGAATCTCCTTTGCATTTATCGTGTTCGTGCGTGCGAATATGGTTGCTGCATGGATTGCATTTTTGCCGGTGATATTCGTTACGATGATTGTAAGAAAAGAGTGGAAGAATTTGGGCATCTGTATCGGGAACTTCCTGCTCGGCTGTGCAATCGTAACGGCTCCGTTTGTGGCATACACCATCGCAACCGGAAGTTTTGAGGATATGATGAAATGTTATTTTGAATTCAGTTTTGCCTACAGCGGAAAATCTGCAATGCCGATTCCACAGGTAATGTGGCTGTTGTTCCAGAGAATGACGGTTTATTCAGTTGTCCTTGTGACAGCAGGAAAGATTTTTTATAAGAACCGCAGCTATCAGTTAAACCTCTGGCTTTATGCAGTTTCGCTGGTGCTTGCCTCAATGTCCGGACGGGCCCATGCACACTATGCAATCATTTTAATTCCGGCGCTTGTTGTGCCAATGGTGCAGTTGTTAGACTGCGTGGAGGGTATTTCTTTTCAAAGACCGCTTACAGTGCTGATGCTTTTGGCATGGGGATTTTTTGCGGCAGAGTTTTTCGTGTCAGCTACGATGCGCGGGGAACCGCAGCGCTCTGAGGTGGCGGAATATATTATGGAACACACCTCTGAGGACGACAATGTGTTCATGATGGGAAACAGTTGTGTTTACTATCTCCAGAGCAACCGGACAACGACGAACCGTTTCTTCTATCAGACTCCTGCAATCAATATCAGCGATGAGCTTTACGAGGAGTATTTACAGGAGATGGAGAAAAACAAGCCGGATCTGGTGGTATTAGTCGGAGATAAGGAAAAGTATTTAGAAGAAGGCGACAATTATGCCGGTTCCATCCTTGCCATGGACAAGTGGTGCGAAGAGGGTGTTTATACCTGTGACGAGCAGGATGGTTTTTATGCATATCGATTAAATGCAGGAGAGTGACACATGAAGAAAATTTCAATTGTAATTCCAACCTATAATGAAAAAGAAAACATCAACATTGCATATGATGCGGTGACAGAACTGTTTCAGACAAAGCTTTCTGCCTACGATTATGACATTATTTTCATTGACAACTGCTCGACGGATATCAGCAAGACCTTAATCCGCCAGCTTGCTGCAAAAGACCCGGCGCATGTGAAGGCAATCTTTAACGCCAGAAACTTTGGACAGGCAAGGTCGCATTTTTACGGTCTTACACAGGCAGACGGCGATTGTGCGGTACTGTTACACGCAGATTTACAGAACCCGCCGGAGGTGGTTGTGGAATTTGTGAAAAAGTGGGAGGAGGGCGCAAAGGTTGTCATCGGAATCAAGGATGACAGCAAGGAAAATCCAATCATGTTTTTCTTACGCACCTGCTACTACAAAATCTTTGCGATGATTTCAGATGTGGAGCAGATTCAGCACTTTTCGGACTTTGAATTGTTAGACCAGGATTTTTTGCAGGTGCTCCGGGACCTTGGAGACCCATCCCCGTATCTGCGCGGCATTATTTCCGAGCTTGGCTTTAAGATGGAGCGGGTACATTATTCCCAGAATAAGAGGGAACATGGAAAGACGAAGGCGAATTTCCGCACACTGTATGACTTTGCAATGAACGGAATCACTTCTTATTCCAAGAGTATTTTAAGAATCGCAACCATCGGCGGCTTTGGACTGTCTTTTATCAGCATCATTATTGCAATTATTACATTTATAAGAAAATTGTTGTACTGGAATACCTTTGATGCAGGCATTGCAGCAATCGGAGTAGGGGTTTTTGTGCTCGGTTCCGTACAGTTGTTTTTTATTGGTCTTTTGGGAGAATATATCATGGGAATGAACGTGCGGATTTTAAACCGCCCGCTCGTCATTGAAGAAGAGAGAATCAATTTCACGAAAGGAACGGTATGCGACAAGGAAGAAAAATAGGGGGCACGGTGGGAACTCTCCTGTCTGTGCTTGCAGCATGGGTTCTGCTGATGCCGGCAAACCTGTACGGTGTGCTTGGAGGCATTGTAGTAACAGGAGGCACTCTGGTCTGGAACAAAAGAAGAGAGACCCATGGAGGTTTTCTTCCATCCGGTTTTCGATGGGGCTTTCTGCCGGCGATTGCCGTTGTGGAAGCGGTTGCGGTTGTAAAATTCTGTGAACGCTGGTCGCTTTCCGGAAAAGTGAGGGCGATTGCGGCGCAGTTTGGACTTCCAGTTGAAGGATTTCTTGCAATTATTGGAATTATTGGCGCAATTATTGCAATTCCGGCTGTGGCAGCGTTTACCATTTCTGTTACAGGAAAGGCAGCAGAGGAAGAACGGGATGGGCACAGGATAGCGGCATTTGATGTGCTCTTTTTTGCGGTACTTTCTCTTATGATTGCAATGCAGTTTGCATTAGCACCCGGTGCGGACGGATATCCAGGCTCGGATTCTGCCGTGTTTCTCTATATCGGAGAGCGGATGAAGCAGGGAGCGGTTCCCTACCGGGATTTGTTTGACCACAAGGGACTTTACCTTTATTTTATTGAATATATCGGGCTGTTGCTTGGCGGTGGAAACTTCTGGGGCGTGTGGGTGTTGGAAGTGTGCAATCTGTTTGCAACGGTGCTGTTACTTTTGCGCGTGACAAAGCTTTTTACCGCAAAGCGCGGTGTGCAGTATGCATCCGTTTCCTTAGTGCTTGTGACCGTGACCTGTTATATGACCTACGAGGGTGGAAATCTCGTCGAGGAATATGCACTTCCGTGGATAACGCTTGCACTTTTGATTTTCATGAAATATTTTAAGGAAGGCTCTTATCGGTTTTATGAGATTGTACTTCTTGGAATCAGCTTTGCCGTGACGGCGCTGCTCCGCGTCAACATGATTGCGGTGTGGGCGGCATTTCTTCCGGTCGTACTGATTTTACTGCTCTGCCAGAAGAAGTGGGGCGAGATTGGAAAATGTATTGCCGGATTTATCGCGGGTCTGATTCTTGGTGTACTGCCGGCTGTAATATACTGCCTTGCAACCGGAAGCCTTTCGGATTTGTTATGGTGCTATCTGCAATTTAATTTTGGCTACAGTGACAGCGAGGGAAGCCTGCTTTCTGTGGCACAGACCGCGTGGTTTTTACTCAGACAGACGGCGGTCTGGATTGCGGCATTGCTTGTGTCTGCAAGATTGTTTTACAAAAATAAATGCTATCTGTTTAACCTGTGGTTTATCGCGGTGACGCTGCTTTTGGCATCCATGTCAGGGCGCCTTTACTATCACTATGGAATGATTTTACTCCCGGCAATGATTGTTCCGGTGACATTGACGGTAAATCAGTGTGGCGGATGGTTTGAAGAAAAAAACTTCTGTCGTGTGCTGCTTGCGGTAGCGGGAGCTTTTTTCCTGGTGCATGCGGCAGAGAACGGACTGCGCGGGGGAACGAAGGAGCCGGCGGAGATTTCTGCGTATCTGATGGAGCACACCGCTTCGGATGCGGATGTTTTGGTGATTGGAAATGACTGCAGATATTATCTGGAGAGTGGGCGTGTGGCGAAGAACCGGTTCTTTTACCAGACACCGCCGATTAATGTCAGCGATGAGGTCTACGAGGCATTCCTTGCGGAGCTTGAGGAGAAGCAGGCGGATGTGATTGTCTTAATCGGAGAAAAGGACAGCCTTAAAAAAGAGGACAATCATCTTGCCGATGTTTGCGAAAAACTGGACAATTGGTGTACAGATGGGGTATACTCTTGGGATGAACATGGTTCCTATGGAATCTATACCAGAAATACAGGAGAAAAATAAAATGGATTTGATAAAAGACCTGATGAAAAAGTATCATGAGTTTTTGATGTACGCAATCTTCGGTGTGCTGACAACGTTAATCAACCTGGCAAGCTACTATGTTCTTTATGATGTCCTTGGCATCAGCAACATGGGAAGTACGGCAATTGCGTGGTTAGTTGCCGTTATCTTTGCATTTGTCACGAATAAGAAGTGGGTATTCGGCAGTGACTCGATGGAAGTAAAAGTTGTGCTTCACGAGCTGATATCCTTTTTTCTCTGCCGTGCAGCAACCGGTGTCTTTGATATGGCGGTGATGTATGTGGCAGTCGATGTGATGGCATGGAATGAGATGATATGGAAATTACTGTCAAATGTAATTGTAATTTTGTTAAATTTCGTGGCAAGCAAGCTGGTGATCTTTAAAAAGAAAAAATAAGAATGGAGGAGAACGGATGGAACAGAAATCAGAGGTGTACCATATCGTAGCAGCTCCCAATGACAAATATATGCGTTATACGCTGGTGTTATTCGAGTCCATATTTGTGACAAATCCCGGAAAACACTTTCATTTCCACGTCTTACATTCAAGGCTTGGAAAAGAGCGCATGGACCAGGTGACAGAGTATGTGACGGCGCGGGGCGGTGAGATTACATTTATCTGTGTTGATGAGAGCAAATACCGAGAACTGCCGTCCATGACGGATCGTATTTCCATTGAGACGTACTTTCGCCTAGAGATTCAGGACCTTTTACCGGAGGAAGTCGAGCGGGCGCTCTATCTTGACGGCGACATGATTGTCTGCGGGGACCTTGCAGAGCTTTACCATACCGATTTTGAGGGAAATAGTATCGCGGCGTGCGGCTTTTCCGCACGGTGTGAGCAGGGTGGAGAATTTAATGCGGGCATGATTCTGTTTAACTTAAAACAGATGCGTGGAACCATCACCTTTGAGACCTACCGCAGTCTTGCGGAGCGGATGGAAGAGGGCTACTACATGGATCAGGGGCTTTTGAATGAGTTGTTCGGTAAGGATGCAACAAAGTATGTCTGGAAGCAGAGATACAATTTTACCTGTCCGTTCTACCGGAAATTCAAAAAGCAGATTGAGACCGAGGATGCGTCGTTTACACTCGATGACGTTGTGGTCATGCACTATACAGGACCTGGAATCCGTCCGTGGGAGGCAGAATTTTCACCAAAAGAAATCGAGGGAATTAAGAAAAAGAATCTGCGGGATATTTTTGCTTCGAACGGGATTCTCTTAGATGACCTGTACTTCCGGTTTCTTGCCAAATGGTGGGAGCATGCGGCAAATACGCCGGTGTATGAGGAATTAAAGCACGATATGTATGAGAGCAAGAGCCGGATTTTATCCGATGCACTGCTTAAAACCATTGATACGAAAGAATATGCCGTGGGATACCGCATCCTTCGTCTGGCGCGTAAGATAAAGCGGTAACGGCAGACTATGGGAGTATGGAACAAATGAAAAATGTCAGTCGTATTTTTTCAAAAGGGATGCTTGGAATCTACACGGTATTACTTATTATGATAAATGTCGTTGTGCTTTTCTTACAGTGGAAGACTGAGTATTCCTGCAAAAAGGAATTTGACTTTCCAGATATTGTGCTACTTTGCATGGGACTGTTGCTGCTCGCCGGATTTTTACTGTGGTATCGCAGGAAAAGAGAAGCGTTAGAACAGGCTCTCTCGAAGAGAAAGTGGTTGATTGCTGTTCTCACGGCAGGGCTTTTGGTGCTTCAGATTTTATTCTGCTATAACCTGTTTTTTATCACCGGATGGGATGCCTGGAACGTGGTCAAAAATGCGGAGCGGATTTCCAATCTGGATTATCTGGGATTAGATATCCGTTATTTTTCCAGTCACAGCAACAATCTGTTTTTACTGTGCATGTATTCGTATGTGTTTAAGATTGCACATATTTTTGGAAAAATCACCTGGGAAGAGGGCGTTTTTGCAGTTGTGATTTTCCAGTGTGTGGTGTCTGCGGCAACCGGATTCTTTCTGTATCAGGTGGTACAGAAACGGTTCCGGTCTTATGCGGACGCACTGCTTGCATGGGTAATTTATGTGGTATTTGTGGGATTTTCCCCGTGGCTTTTCATTACCTATTCTGACTCAGTGGGATTATTTGTACCGATTCTTTTAGTGTGGCTCTATCAGATACAGCAGAACGGGAAACACCGCTGGATTATCTGGTTTTTCATCGGGGTGTCTGCTTATGTCGGATACCGGGTGAAACCGCAGACGGCGATTGTTTTCATTGCTATGGCACTTGTGGAAATCTTCTGCAATCAAAGGATTTCAGGAAACCCCAAAAAGAAACTTGGTTCTTTTGCGGCATGTGCACTTGCAGTGGTGCTTGCTTTTGCGGGAGGAACGGTCTTTTACCAGAAGTTTGTGGTGCCGAAGGTGCATATGACGTTAGATGCCGAGGCAGATTTTGGAATCGCCCATTTTCTGATGCTCGGACTGCATGAGGGAAGTAACGGCGTCTACAGTGCGGAGGACTCAAAGTTTTCCATGTCCTTTGAGACGAAGGCAGAGCGTGATGCGGCGGATTTGGAAGTCGCAAAGGAGAGACTGAAGGAAATGTGGGGCAGCAGGCTGCTTTCACATCTCGAGAAGAAAACGCTTGTGAATTTTGCAGACGGAACCTTTGCATGGAGCGAGGAAGGCGGCTTTTATAAGACTGTTTTAAAGGAACCAAATGAGACGGTCAGCCCATTTTTGCGGAGTATTTATTATGAAGATGAAACGTATTATACGGCATTTGTAAATGTAATGCAGATGATATGGCTGCTGCTTCTGTTTGGAATGGCGGCAGCAGGAATGGGGCAGGCAAGGCGGCTTGCATCCGACAAGACATTGTTAGTACTGCTTGTGGCGGTCATTGGACTGATTCTGTTTCAGACGATTTTTGAGGCGAGAGCGCGGTATCTTTACACGTTTGCCCCGTTGTTCATTCTTCTTGCAATGACCGGATTTAGAAATATGGAGAAAAAATTATGTTAAGAGTAATAAGAAAGTTTTCGGAGATTTTAGACAAAGAACAGAAGCACAAGATTGTAATCATTGTGTTTCTGATGTTAATCGGAGCTGTGCTTGAGACGATGAGCGTTTCTCTTGTCGTGCCGCTCGTGACGGCTTTAATGCAGGATGATTTCATGGAGACGAACCAGATTGTGGTGGCGGTCTGTGAAACATTTCACATTGAATCTTCCAAAACCTTTATCATGTTATGTATTGCAGCATTAATTTTTCTGTTTATTGCAAAAGATATTTTCCTGTACTTTGAGTATTATGTGCAGACAAGATTTATCAGCAACAACCGTATGGCAACCCAGAGAAGACTGATGGATGTCTATCTGCACCGCCCATATGAATTTTTCTTAAATGCAAGTTCCGGTGAAATTATCCGTGTCATCCGAAATAATACGGCGGGAGCATTCACCCTTTTGACAACGGTCATGAGCTTCTTTACAGAGGCAATCGTTGCCGTTGCGTTAATCGGGGCAATTATCGTGGTTGACCCGACGATGGCACTGATGGTGGCAGCCCTTCTTGGCGTTGTCATGGTATTGATTTACAAGGTCATCAAACCAATCTTAAGAAGAGCAGGACTGATTTTACAGAAGAACAATGCCGAGGCAAACAAGTGGATTTTACAGTCGGTTGCCGGAATCAAGGAGATGAAGGTGGCACACAAAGAGGAGTTCTTTGTGCGGGAGTACTCCAAATATGCAAAGAACGCCGTCGAGGCGGAGAAGACTTCCATGGTGCTTGCAAATGCGCCGCGTCTTTTGATTGAGGCGGTGACCATCAGCGGAATGCTTGGATTTATCGGCGTGATGGTTTATAATGGACGCGAAATCAACACACTGCTTCCGCAGCTTTCTGCATTTGCGGTGGCGGCAGTCAGACTTCTTCCAAGTGCAAACCGTATGAGTGCCGCATTAAATGCGATTGCCTATCAGTAGCTTTTTAAGACGATTCAAAACCTGCGCACTGCGGAGAATTTTGAACAGGAAGACAAAGAGACGGCGAAGAAGAAAAAAGAAGCAGTCAAAAAAGAAATCACACTGGAAAAGGAATGTGGCTTAAAACAGATTGACTATTCTTATCCGGGCGCAGAAAACAAGGTGTTAGATGCTGCGGATATGGTGATTCCGGTTGGAAAATCCATCGGTATCATTGGAGCCTCCGGTGCCGGAAAGACGACGGCAGTGGATATTCTGCTTGGACTGTTAGAGCCGCAGGCAGGCTATGTGCAGACGGACGGAACCGATATTCAGGAAAATTACGGCGGCTGGTTAAAACATCTTGCGTATATTCCACAGATGATTTATATGTTAGATGATACCATCCGCGCGAACGTGGCATTTGGCTACGGAGCATCGGAAATTGATGATAAAAGGGTGTGGGCGGCATTAGAGGAAGCACAGCTTGGCGACTTTATCCGTTCCCTTCCAGAAGGACTTGATACTACAATTGGAGAACGTGGCGTGCGCCTTTCCGGCGGACAGCGTCAGAGAATCGGAATTGCAAGAGCGTTATATACCGACCCGGAGCTGATTATTTTAGACGAGGCAACCTCTGCACTTGACAATGAGACCGAGGCTGCAATCATGGAATCTGTCAACCAGCTTCACGGAAAGAAAACGATGATTATCATTGCGCACCGGTTGACGACCATCAAAGAATGCGATATCGTGTACCGTGTAGAAAACGGTAAGATTCGCCAGACTGAACATATCGGATAGAAAGGCAGGGAAAGAGGATGGAACAGCCACTTTTAACCGTCATCGTGGCGGTTTATAAGACGGAGGAATTTTTTGAACGCTGTTTAAACAGCCTGTTTGCATCGGAGTACAAAAATCTTGAAATACTTCTGATTGATGACGGCTCACCAGATAACTGCCCGAGACTCTGCGAGGAGTATGCCGCAAAGGATGACAGAATCCGTGTCATCCATAAGGAGAACGGCGGCGGACATTCCGCAAAGAATCTTGGAATCAGCATCGCAAAGGGCGCTTACGTGGCAATCTGTGACAATGATGACATGGTGCCGCCGGACGGCTATCGTCTGATGATGGAAAAGGCAGTAGAGACAGATGCAGATGTCGTGCGCGGTGTTGTGCGCAGAACCTATTCCGATTCGGGAGAGGTGCGGTTATTCCACCGGAGCGCTTCGGATTCCTTTATGACAAAGCTGATTGGATTTCAGGGTGCAATCTACCGCACAAGTATGTTACGAGAGCATGATATCAAGCTCGGACCATTCCGGCTTGGGGATGATATGTGCTTTATGGCACAGGTCGTGCATTATGCAAAGAATGTACAGTATATTGATGCAATTACGTATGAATATATCATCCGTCCTTCCAACTCCAAGGAAGCGTCAGCCATTCAGAATAACAACAAGAATTTTCCACATTATTATGATGATTTTCTCTGGAGAAACTGGGTACTGCACTACGTAAGAGAGCATGAGGATATGGACAGGCAGTACGGAAACGAGCTTGGAACCTTCTGCAAGGTCATCGACAAATCCTGGCTGGATTATTCCAGGGAAGAGCGGGAAAAATGTTTTAAAGAACTAAAGACGATGGCAGAGTTAATCGACTGGAAGAGACAGAGTGTAAATCCAAAAGGCTATTTACAGATTACAGTCGAAAAGCTTGCCAAAGTGGATGAGGAGAGCTTCACACGTTATCTGAAACGGGAGTATCATCTGATTCGTCCGATTAAGAATAAAATCAGAAAATGTCTTGGAAAGTAAGAAAATAACTGCGAAAGGAAACAGTATGAGAAAAATAGCATTAATTACAGGCGTAACAGGACAGGATGGAAGCTATCTGGCAGAACTCCTTCTGGAAAAGGGGTATGAGGTTCATGGTATGGTGCGCCGTGCTTCTACCGAAAAAAGAGAGCGGATTGATCATCTGAACGGAAATCCGGCTTTCCATCTTCACTATGGTGATTTGTCAGATTCTTTAAGTCTTGTAAAAATCATTGGAAGCGTGTGTCCGGATGAAATCTATAATCTGGCTGCGCAGTCCCATGTGCAGGTCAGCTTTGATGTGCCGGAGTATACGGCGGATGTCGTTGCAACAGGTGTGCTTCGTGTATTAGAGGCAGTGCGTATCTGCGGACTGGAAAAGACCTGCCGGATTTACCAGGCATCCACCTCAGAATTATATGGAAAGGTGGAGGAGGTTCCACAGCGCGAGACTACACCGTTCCATCCGTACAGTCCGTATGCAGTGGCAAAACAGTATGGCTTCTGGATTGTAAAAGAATATCGTGAGGCATATGGAATGTTCTGTTGCAGCGGAATCTTATTCAACCATGAATCCGAGCGTAGAGGAGAGACCTTTGTCACCAGAAAAATCTCTCTTGCGGCAGCAAGAATCGCACAGGGCAAACAGGAAAAGCTGTTCCTTGGAAATCTTTCATCCCTCCGAGACTGGGGCTACGCAAAAGATTATGTGGAATGTATGTGGCTGATTTTACAGAATGAAAAGCCGGAAGATTTTGTCATTGCCACAGGAGAGCAGCACTCTGTCCGTGAATTCTGCGAATATGCGTTCAGAGAAGCCGGAATCGAGCTGGAATTTAAGGGCGAAGGCATGGAAGAAGTGGGAATTGACAAAGCGACCGGAAAAGTGGTCATCGAGGTGTCACCGGAATTCTACAGACCTACTGATGTAGTAAACCTTTGGGGAGACCCGACCAAGGCAAAAACAGAACTTGGATGGAATCCGACCAAGACCACGTTTGAAGAACTGGTGAAAATCATGGTGAAACATGATATGGAGTTAGTTGCAAAGGAGAATTAAGACATTATGATGGAAAAAGATGCGAAGATTTATGTGGCAGGCCATCGTGGAATGGTGGGCTCTGCCATTGTAAGACAGCTTGAAAAGGAAGGCTATTACAATATTGTGACCAGAACGCACAAAGAACTGAATCTGTGCAGACAGGAGGACGTGGAAGCGTTTTTTGCAGAGGAAAAACCGGATTATGTATTTCTCGCAGCAGCAAAGGTAGGCGGAATTGTTGCAAACAGTGAAGCGCTGGCTGATTTTATGTATGAGAATATGATTCTGGAAATGAACGTGATTCACTCCGCCTGGCAGAACGGCTGCAAGAAGCTCATGTTTTTGGGATCTTCCTGCATCTATCCACGCATGGCACCACAGCCGATGAAGGAGAGCTGTCTTTTGACCAGCGAGCTTGAGAAGACAAATGAGGCATATGCGCTCGCAAAAATCAGCGGCTTAAAGTATTGCGAATTTTTAAACCGTCAGTACGGAACCGATTACATTTCCGTTATGCCAACCAACCTGTACGGACCAAACGATAACTACCATCCGACACACAGCCATGTGCTGCCGGCATTAATCCGCCGCTTCCATGAAGCGAAGATTTCCGGTGCAACGGAAGTGACCTGCTGGGGAACCGGAACACCGCTGCGCGAGTTTTTATATGTAGATGACCTGGCAGATGCCTGCGTTTACCTGATGAATACTTACAGCGGAAATGAAACCGTAAACCTTGGAACAGGAAAAGAGCTTACCATCAAAGAACTCACAGAGCTTGTGGCAAAAGTAATCGGCTATACTGGCGAGATTAAATGGGATGCCACAAAGCCGGACGGAACGCCGCGCAAGCTTCTTGATGTCAGCAAATTGGAGAGCCTTGGCTGGAAATATAAGACAGAACTTGAAGATGGAATCCGGCTTGCATATGAGGATTTCTTAAACAATCCAATGCGTGCAGAACGCTAAAAAAGTAAGATTTTCTGAAAAATATAATTTTCTAAAAATTTTACTTTAAAAATTGACAACTTATAGATATAATAGACACAGAATATATTGATGTGTTTCTTCGAATGTAAGAAACTACACATGACAATATATTGCAAATTAAGAAAAATTTGTAAAATGTAGGGGAAAGTGTTAAACTGGTCCTGCGAGTGTAGTAATAAAAACGGCACCGCTGTGCACACAGTACTTCCCAAACAAGGAGGTAAAATTATGGATCCAAGTAACATTTCAACATGCGAGAGAATGGTAATGAAGGTAATCTGGGACTCTGAAGAGGACCTGGCATTACAGGGAGTCATGAACCGTGTGAACGCAATTTACCACAAAGAATGGAAACCGCAGACCGTTTCCACATTCCTTGCAAGATTAGTAAGAAAAGGCTTTTTGGACGTATATCGCAAAGGCAGATATTCTTACTACGTTCCGGCGGTAAAGAAGGATGAATTCCGTAACTGTACGCTGGACGAGAACATCGCATACTTTGACCAGGGAGACGCAGGAGCTTTCGCTGTACATCTCTTCGAGCATGTGTCATTGGACGATGATGCAAAACAGAGAATAAGGAAACTGATTGATGGACTTAAGTAGCCAATTGTTTTTTATGGAATTAATCACAACTGCAACTGGAAGTATGGTACTGCTGTTATGGCAGATATTTCAAAAAACGTTTTTGCGGGTTAATCCGAAGATGGTATTTATTACCGTTCATGTGGTATTGCTGATGTGTTTGATTCCGGTTGGCTATCTTCTGATACGGCTGAACATGGTGGACAGTTATATCAGGGAAAACGGGTTTGTTAATCTGAATTTCCAAAGAACACAGGCTTTAAATTATGGTTTCGCTGCGATTCTTGCCATATGGATTCTGCTTGGAATCAACCGGTTGATAAAGTATGGCAGGAAAATCGCAGGAGACATTGGGCTTCGGCGCGGCAATGTGCCGGAAGATAAGGAAGAAGCCCTGGAACTATTTGAGGAATTGAAGGACAGGCTGGGGATTTCGGAGAAGGTCGTTTTGGAAGAAAACGATATGATCCGGACTCCCTGTGCTATGGGAATACTGCATCCATGTGTAATGCTGCCCTACAGTGAGAGCGGTTACAGCAGGAAAGAACTGGAAATGATTCTTTCTCATGAACTATTACATATCAAGTCTCATGATATCTGGTACAGACTGTTTACGGCGTTTATTGTGGGAATCCAGTGCTTCAATCCTCTTATTTTTGTCCTGTTTAAAAGCATGGGGCTGTTTTGTGAAAATCGCTGTGATGCACGGGTGGATGAGACCATGCAGGAATCTTTTTCACAGAGGGAATACTTCGACTTCATCTTAGCCCTTCAGCTTCAACTGCAGGAAGAAGACGAAGAACGCGAAAAGAAAAATAGGCGCAAAAATAAAAAGAAAGAAAAAGAGAACGATATGAGCTTCCTGACCTCTATGCTGGTACGAAAGAGCAGTTTGGAAAGGAGAGTTGAATTTATGAAAATCTATCATAAAGGAAAAGTATCAAAAGCAGCTACTGCAGCACTTGCAGTATTATTTATCGTATCAAGCGCATTTACTGCAGTCGCAGCAAGTGTTGAAATTTCGGAACTTCACGACCAGTTGTATAAAACAACAGATCCGATTGTACAGGCATTTGACGAGGATGGCAATGAGGTACCGGTATATAAAATTACTGCGGAAGAGAGTGCAGGCACCAATATCGTATATACGGGTGATTTCAGTAATCCGCTTATGAGAGGCTCCCAGAGTTTTAACTGGAGCGTCGATGTAAACACCAGAAGCGTTACCTCAAAATTTAATCTGGCATCCGGGGTAAGAATTTCTGTTTCAGCTACCGTAAGACCATCCGACAGCACTTTCTGGATGGGCGTTATGTACGACAAGGACGGCACCGGCTGGTATGTCGAGGCAAAGGAAGACGCATCCTATACGTTTAAAGTCAACAAAAACGGAGCTTACCGTGCATTTGTAGAAAACCGCAGTGATGTCAAGATTACAGCATCAGGTTCCTATAATTATGATTAAAATTCTGTTGATACAGATGGGATTTTGAAATAAATTCGCAGAATTGCCGGAGTGATAAAGGGGAGAGGTACCCTGTCACTCCGGCTTTTTACGCGTGCAGCGTGGAAATGCCCTTCATCCAGTATAAAAGAAATTGTTTGTTGGAATACTAGAAGTTACCATAAAGGAAAAATTAAGAAAAAAATCGGTTGTCGTTTTGGGCGGGCTATTGTATCATTGAGATATTAAAAGGAAAAATTTACATAAGTGTCAGGTGCCCTTTTATTGACTGAGGGAGAGCCGCGAGGAGACAGAATGTATAGAAAAGAGAAAAGAAGCTGGGCAAAGCATCTGGACTTTACGATTTTAGATATTATATGTTTGCAGGCAGCACTGGCAATTTCTTATTGGCTGCGTCTTGGTTTTTCATCACCGTATAAGAACGATTTGTATCTAAGACTTGCAATTGTACAGATTCTGATGCAGATATGCATCATGTTTTTTACGGAGCCTTATAAGAATATTCTGCGCAGAAATAAGCTACAGGAACTAAAGGAAGTCATTGCGAACTGTACGGTTGTATTCCTGGGGATTATTTTATGGCTGTATGTGACGAAACAGTCGGAAGGATATTCCAGACAGGTACTGCTGGTATTGTGGCCAATGTCTGTCTTTTTCTCCTATGGAGCGCATGTGGTACACAAGAGGATTCTGCGCCGCAGATTTTTAGGAGACAGAGATAACCGTGATGTGATGCTGGTGGCAACGACAAGTGACCTGGCAGAACAGTGTATGATGGATTTTGAGGCGAATAAGTACAGAGACTACAAGGTTCGGGGATTAATCCTGATGGATGTCGACTGCAGGGGCGAATCTGTCCGGAATATCCCGGTTGTGGCGTGTGCAGAGGATTTCCTGGAATATGTCCGGATGAATATTGTGGATGAAGTGTTTGTCAACATGGACTCCATTTCCGCGAGTGAGGCGTTGACGGAGCAGTTAGTTGAGATGGGAGTTACGGTTCACTACCGTCTGGTACATGAGTCGAAATTAATGCCGAATAAGGCAGTCGAGAAGTTTGGACGCTATATGGTGCTTACCTGCAGTATGCACATTGCAACGCCAAGACAGCTTTTTATCAAACGCTGTATGGATATCGCCGGAAGTATGGTTGGATTGCTGCTTACCGGAATCGCATTTTTGATTTTTGCACCCCTGATTAAAAAACAATCTCCGGGACCTGTATTTTTTTCACAGGTGCGCATCGGGAAAAACGGAAGACCGTTTAAAATTTATAAATTCCGTTCTATGAATGTAAATGCGGAACAGCAGAAGAAAGCGTTGATGGCACAAAACGAGATGGAAGGGCTGATGTTTAAGATGGAGGATGATCCTCGTGTCTTTCCAATTGGAAGGTTTATGCGTAAATACTCCATTGATGAGCTTCCACAGTTCTGGAATATTTTAAAGGGTGATATGAGCTTAGTCGGAACAAGACCGCCGACGCAGGATGAATTCCGGCAGTATGAGATGCATCACCGGGCAAGACTTGGAATCAAGCCGGGACTGACCGGAATGTGGCAGGTCAGCGGACGCAGCGATATCAAGGACTTTGAGGAAGTGGTCAGACTCGACACGGAGTATATCTCGAACTGGAATTTAAGTATGGATGTGAGAATCCTGTTTAAGACAATTGAAGTGGTATTGAAAGGACGGGGAGCACAGTAGGAATGACAGATATAAGCATTGCAAGTTTGGCATACAATGATGAAGAGGATGTATGCCGTGCGGTGGCATCCATAGAGGCTTATACAGCAGAACATATCACGAAAAAGATTTATATTATCGACAACAGCAGCGAGGAAAATAAGCTGTCTGCATTAGAGCAGAAATACCCGGATGTATCTTATCTTAAAACCGGGCAGAATCTTGGATTTGGGGGCGGTCATAACAAGGTACTACCGCTTCTTGATTCGAGATTTCACGCAATTGTAAATCCGGACATCCTGCTTTGCATGGATGCGTTTGACGTGCTGATGCGTTTCATGGAGGATGAAAAAATCGGCATGAGCGTTCCCCGGATTGTGGACGAACAGGGAAAACTGCTTTCGGTATACCGCAGGGAGCTGACCGTCTGGGATATGTTTTTGCGAATGTTTTTAAAGGGGGTGTTTCAAAAGCGGCAGGCTTATCATACGATGCAGGATATGGATTATGACAGGCCGTTTGAGGTGCCGTTTGCGCAGGGAAGCTTTTTGGTTGTGCGCACGGAGCTGTTCCGGCAGCTTGGGGGATTTGATGAACGGTTCTTTTTATATATGGAGGATGCGGATTTGTGCCGGCGCGTCAATCAGGTGTCAAAGCTTTGGTATTGCCCGGATGCGACGGTGATTCACAAGTGGGAAAGAGGTTCGCATAAAAATAAAAAGCTGTTTAGGATTCATGTGAAATCGATGATATCGTATTTTTACAAATGGGGGTGGAAATAGCAGTATGACACGAGTGTCCGTAGCGATGGTTACTTACAACGGGGAGAACTATGTCAGAGAACAGATAGAGACGATTTTAGAAGCCATGGGCGAGCAGGATGAACTGCTGATTTCGGATGACGGATCGAACGGTGG
>OGCY01000296.1_pt1 | contig 16532 bp, 20 predicted proteins | sample 1570311 | NCBI WGS metagenome assembly OGCY01 (sample SAMEA2582165, study PRJEB24529) | metagenome | biome: Human gut stool | place: China | collected 2011
GGAAGCGTGGCTCAATCGCACCGGACAGGTGGCTCAATCACCCCAAGATTATTCATCTGGGTACTATTATTATATGAACACCGTCTTTTTATGTCAAACAAAGCAAATTCTTTTCTGAAAATTTTGTGCATAATTACAACATCTGCACTAGCTACCCCTAATACAAATAAAACCCCCGTATACTACCGTTTCCAGCAATATACGGGGACATTTTTCAATCGTTATTTAGCTGTAATCGGGACTTATCTGCTAATTGATTAGCAAACACCCTGAGCTAACATGGCATCTTCTAAGATGTCCGCAGATTTATCGGGGTTTTGAGGTCGGTTGTATATCACGTGTATCGAGTGATTGTCTGACAATTTCGATGAATGAATATTTATACTATATATCAACTCACATTCACGGCATTTCTTCATTGCCTGTATCAATTATATACTTCTCTAAAAATATCTCAGATTTGATTAAATGAGTTTTCCACAAGATTAATTACTTGTTGATATTCATTTAGACTTGCTCTCATTTGTCTAAATAAGTCTTCAGTAAAAATAAGTGGAGTTTTATCTATCTCACCAATAAAAACTTCTCTATCTGCATGCTCATTACTACGCATTGCATGTCCCAATGCATTTCTATACTTAATAATTTCATTATAATATACTTCTGCAAATTTGTTATATTTTTTGTCTATTACCAAGCCATACTCATCAACTAAAATTTTTATTACCCTTCCAACCAAGCGAGCCTTTTTATATGAATCCAAAAAATAGTCTGGTGCACTAATAATCGCCTTTAATGCTTCTGGATTACTTTCAATTTCATCTATCTTTCTTATATACTCGTTTTTTGCTGGCACTATGAGTTTATTTTTGGTATATTCATTCAAACTCTTAATTTGAGCCTGTGAAAACTTATTAGCTGTAAGAACTAGTATATTTTGCATTTGATTTTCAAAACCACTAACATTATCCAATACCACTCCTCGCAAATTGACAATATCCTGCATTCGTCTAACCACTTTGTCTACTACTTTTTGTAGCTTAGGAAATAATTCTTCCCTTTTTCTATCCGAAAAATAAATCCCATCAACAGGTTCAATATTCATTCCTTTTTCATCAATATTATAAAGCGCCTTAACCATTTTATTATAATTGCCAGAATAGAATACTACATCTGTATAAATATCAAATTGACGCAATTTCTTTATTAATATATTACCCATGGTTCCCCTAAGTTCATAATCCATAAGAATTAAATCATACTCTTTTTTTAATTCTTCTTCAGCATCTCCCTCGTCACCTTTTTTCCAAGTAATAATGGGTACAAGATTATGACTTTCTATTATCTTTTTCATACTTCTTTCTGAAGAAGGTCTCCAACCCATTTCGTCTTCAAACCATAAAACTTTAAAGTTTACATTCATCTTTTGATCCTCACTATTAATTCAAAGCCTACTTGACATTGTTGATTTATCTCAACATGTCCATTCATGTCTTCAACCAGTAATTTAACATGATTTAGTCCAATTCCATTTCCTCCTTGCACTTTGGTAGTTGTCATTCCCAAATCAAAAATCGAATAAGGGTCTTCTATCAATGGATCCAAACCTCTACCATTGTCAGAAAAATTAATACAGATGCCATTCTCTTCATTGGAAAACTTAATATGCAATATAGATGCAGCGGCCTTTTTTGCATTACTTACAATATTATCAACAATTATACCTACAGACGAAACATCAAATATGCACAAATATTTTTCGTTCGTATCTGAATCAAATTGTATATCTATGCCCTTATATTTTGACATTCCTACATACTGAATGATAAAATCTCTAATATCATTTTCTTCTTCTGTTGACTTTAAATTAAAATTGCCCTTAATAGCATATTCTGAGACCTTATTAATTTTCTGTATATTAATCATAATCTCCGATATATACTGTTGCACTTCTTCATCATCTGCATGCTTTCTGCGGAGAGCATCCATTAAGTCAAGCATACTTCCCTTTGCCCCTTCAGAATATGTTAAACTTAAATGCATCCCACTCAATAAAAATTTCTCGTTCTTATTCACAGCCTGCTCTAAAAAATAATTTTGCTGTTTTCTCAAATTTATTTCTTTATGTGCGGCTTCCAACTTATCTTGTGTATTCTCTAATTCAACGTCTGTTTCTCTTTTTTGTTGTAATATTTTATATGTATCACGCTTTACTTTATCTGCCAACTCTGACAACACTTCATTTTCTGTTTTGTTCGCAATGCTAATAAGCTTCTGTACAGAAGCTTCTATACCGTCAGACTTCTTTTCATTCATCTTCTCTATAAGAGATTTATTATACTCAAATGAAATCAATTCTTTTCTTTTAGCACTACTATAACCAGCAAATTGTTCTAGGATCTTATCTCCTACATCTCTGGGTAAGAGTCCCTGCTCTACCCCTTGTTCATAATCTTTTTTTTCTGGGTCTCCCCAATCTATTACATCAACAACATACTTTTCCAATGTTCTAAGAACTCTTCTTGTAAAAAAGTCATAAAATTTATTCACGGTATCATTTAGGACAAAACCACCATCCCGACTTGTGGTTTCCATAAACTCGTCATTTTCACCTAATATCAATATTCTTCCTATAATATCTCGTGTTCCTAGGTAACGATTTCGTCCCTGGCTTTTTCTCCTATCTATATAAAACAAATCTTCTCCCGGTTCACCATAAGGGTATATTCTAAAACCATTCTTATATACCATTACAGACCCATAGTTAACAGGAGTTATTCCCATAACAAGCGAAAAATTATATTTTGCACTTCTGTTTAGATAAAGTAATTTAAACTTGATATTTTTTAATTCAATATATTTATAATTTTTTTCCTCAAACTTGAAAATGAACTCTCCTCTATCCCATAGTTCAGTTTTTATAGTCTGGCCATCTTCCGAAATTTCCACTTCTATATTAGTTGTTTTTAATCCTAATTTTTCAATGATATCATTTTTTATTTTTCCATTTACCTTTTCATTATCTCTCTTCACTCCACGATCTGCGTTCAATTCGCTTGCGACGCTTAAATAAATTTCAAATATATCATCAGCCAAATCATTTTCAGGATTAATTAATTTCATTAATGCCCGTTTTAATGCAAGAAAATCTGCTCTCTTCCATGGTTCTCTCAATTCGCAAATTTCAAGCACCGTTCCCTGCTCAAATCCATCTGATTGTTCCGTAAAATAAGGAACCTTTACTTCCTTTATTTCACGTTCATCATTAATTTCAAATTTACTCCAATCTATACATAAACAATTAATATTTTCATCGTCTTTTGTTTTTGATTTTAAATTTACCTTTGCTCCCAAACGGTCACACGAAAATCTTCCTACCCCTTTTGCTCCCGCTGTCTCCCTTTTAAAATGTTCTCTATAATCTTTTTTGTCTGTATTTTTATTTAAAACCTCTTTTCTATTTTCTTTCTTTTTTTCTGAATAGGCAATAAAAAGCCATTTATCCCTTATGTCAGGCAAATCCATTCCTTTACCATCATCTTTAATGATCAGCTTAGAATTTAATGTATTTACATTTTCAAATATAATATCTACTCGCTTAGCCCCTGCATCATATGCATTCTTTACCAGTTCAAATACTGCTATGTATTTATCATTTATTAAATCTTTACCAATAATGCTTTTTAAAGCTGTACTAACTCTAAATTGTAGATTTTTCCGATTCTGTAATTCCATTTTTCATCATCTCCATTAAAGCATTTCCTATTTGTTCTGCAAATAAAGGTGGAACGGCATTTCCAACTTGTGTACAACGAGGTACTTCTATTTTTCTTAACTGACCACCCGTAGTATATTTTCCTTTAAATTGAAAGCTATCTGGGAAACTTTGTATTCGCGCCGATTCTCGCACAGTCAATATTCTAGGTTCACAATAATGAACAAAATCATCCGGATGCGCTGTAACAGTTGGTGCCGCTTTACTTTCATCTAAAACCGTAACCCCCCGTTTTCTTAAGTTTTTAATCAAATTATCTTTTGGAGTTACCCGCTTTAACTTGGGACACTTTTGTAGCATTTCCTCATTCATCCGCTTAGTTTCTTCAGAATGTTTAGCAAATCTATGACTATCTGCTACGCATCCTTCCATATTATCCAAGCCTTTTCTCATCAGTTTTTGATAATTACTTTGTATCTCTCCATAAACGCCAGACACATAATTCTTAAAATCCGGCGTCGGTAATGTTCCATTTTCTTTTAACAAATCCCCAATGGCCTCTCCCACTGATACCTTTTCATTTAGCCCCTTCTTTTTCAAAAAATCATTTTTTCTCTTATAAAGTATATCAAAAAACATTTCTGGTTTTCCTTGTAAAACACCAACCATAATATAACGCTTTCTGGTCTGCGGTACTCCAAATTCCGAGATATCTATCATTTTACCCTCTACACTATATCCCAGTTTTCCCAATTTTCCCTTCAAAATCACTGAGTAAGGAACACCCTTTTTTTCATTTTCGTCTTTGAAACCAATTGTAAATCCCTGAACATTTTCAAAAACTAAAAATTTAGGTTTCACAATACTTATAAATTCTATATATGAATCGCTCAGTGTGTTTCGAATATCATTCTTCTTACGCTGTCCCGCCATAGAGAAGCCTTGGCATGGTGGTCCTCCAACAACCAAAGTAACAGTTCCGGCAAGTTTTTCCAACTCACTTCTGTATTTACTAATTACCTCATTTATATCGTGTTCTGTTTGTGGTAGCCATTCATTCCAACCAAAATGTTGCGTTGTATCAATCAAATTATATTTCAATGTTTCAAAGGCATCTTTACTTTTTTCAATAGCAAATAGGCCTTTCCATCCTGCATTATGCAATCCAAGAGAAAGACCTCCACAACCAGCAAATATATCAATATAACTAAATTGACTCATCCTCAGTACCCACCATCCTCATTTTAATATTCCAACATACTGTGCATACAAACACATATTTGAATAAACTACTATAGGAACCTCTGTTGATAATATCAGCACGCAATTCCATTTACCTAAATTAACCACTCGCATTTTATCCAAATAGGGAAATAACCATTTTTGGTTCCCTTTAAAATCACTTAAAAATAAATTCAATTCAATATTCGTCAAACGAATCTTATCAATTATCTCTATCTCCATCGTTTTTTTATCATGACAATTTTTTAGAAAAACTTGCAATTCATTATAATTACGGACATTCGACGTCATATATGCATACATCTCTTTAACTCCTTTTCATATACATTATAGTATATCCATAATTATAGAATTCTTTCCAACTTATAATGCACTCCAAATAACTCATAGATAAAAAAATTCAATAGCTTAATATATTCTCTAATATTGGCAATATTCCTTATATATACATCATTATACCTCTATTTCTATATAGCATTCAACAAGTATTTCAAGCTGTTCCTTATACTAAACTTAGTTCAATCTCTCATCCCACTCTTTATTGTCTAATCAACACGCAGACATGATACAAAACAGTATCACAACCATTTCTATTATGTACAGTTTTCATTACTCGAATATCTGAGTATGGAAAATTCTCAACCCTAAAACTATCATCAGCTGAAAGTAACGGATAAAGATACTGATGTTCTTTTATGTACTTGAAATATTTCTCACAAAACTTACTAAAATTGGATACACTAACATATGACAATATTATGTTAAACATATTTCCAACAGTATCGTATCTGTAGATTTTGTCTATATGCCTATCCAAGTAATGGGTATTAAGACTATCCAAATTTAATGCTTCGATTATAGTTACAGGCGAACCATCTTCTTCAATTAAAATATCAACTTCTCCAGCACATTTTTCAGTAGACGATATTCCTCTTCTGGTTTGATCTATCACATCATACTTCGCCATTTTTAGTAAATCTCTTACAAAGTCATTTCTTTGATTTTCTGATATTGCAAAATATGTAGAATTTGACTGCAATTTGACACATGCTGACAATAAATCATGTAATATTGTTACTTTACTATTCTCTCTTCTTTCTCTTCCCCTTTCCTTTATTACATTTTCTAAATTATCCCATATTGAATTAAATTCATTTTCAATGTTCCGTTCTTTCTTTTTCAACTCCAGATAATGCTTTTTATTAGCATCATCCTTTTCAAAGGAACTAAAATATTGTCTTTTCCATTGTCCAATCCTCTTCAAATCCTTTTTTATTCTAGAGTCGAAAATGTCATCTTTAACTTCCTTATACGATTGCACCTCCCGAAGTACCTTTCGAATAGCTACACATTGTTTTGAATTTTCCTTCTCTGCCTCGTTTTCCAGCTTCTCATATAAACAATAATATTCCTCAATTTTTCTATACTTTTCTAATTGCCCTTCAATATTTACACACTTTTTTCTATATTCCGCTATCTCCTCAACCATAGCCTTTATCATCACATAAATATCCGTACTTTGTCCTACAGGTATTACCTTATATCTATTTCCAATTAAGTCATACAAAAACAAACACGGAATTTCTTTCTCCAATATATTATAATTCATAGCAAATTCTGTAATTGTCTGTGAATGTCTTTGTTTCCAATCAATTTTATTATAGCCACCATATTGAAATTCAAATGAACCGTTATTATCCTCTACACCCCTTCCATTCAACAACTCGATAAATGGACACATTACTCCTTCATAGGGTTCTTTCTCTGGTATATGAAAAAAAGATGCTCTTTTTCTAGCTTTAGGTGTTGAAAATACGAATAAAATCTTATCACCTGTTAAATCATTCAACGATGCCCAATCTTTTTCTAATTTTTCATAAAGATCTTGTGCATCAGAATACCTTGCAATTAAGGATATAATCAAGAAATATCCTTTTCTTTTTGCTTTCAGAATACATCTTTGAAAATATTCACTTAACCCTATATACGTAACTTGCATAAGCTGTTCCCTTTATCATTTTAACTCTTATCTAAAATATCTTCGTAATATCCTGATACCGATTCACAACCCGATAAACCCCCACATACTCTTTTCCAATCTTATCCAGCACAACATAATTCCCGCAAATCACATATTTATAATCCGTCCGGAAGCTGACCCTCTTAGCAAGATCAGCTCTCATATACGGAAATTGCTGTATATTCTCAATTCGAGCATATATCTCCTGAATGGTCTTTACTGCCATTTCTTCATTGTCTTCCGCAATATACTCTTTAATGTTCTTCAAGTCCTCTGCCACAATAGGGTTAATCCGCAATTTCATCATAGGCTATACCCCGACAGATTTCTTCAGTTCATCCAAACTCATCCAGGCACTTTCATCCTTAACGGCTTCTTCTGCTTCCTGTAGCTTCATCAACAGCTTTTTCTCCGCCTTTTCACGCTCATAGTCCTCAATATCCATAACCACAAACTTGCCTCTGCCATTTTTCGTCAAAAACACGGGTTCTCCAACCTGACAATTTTTCAACACTTCATTATAATTTCTTAAATCTGATACAGGTAATATATTCGGCACAAAATCAACTTCCTTTCCTTGATATAGCTTCTTCATTTACATATATATTATATGCAAGAAAGCTGTAAAATTCAACGTGGAATTTTACAGCTTTCTATTTTAATATTATACCCTTATCCGTAAAATGACCGTAAAGTGAACTTTTTTACGTAATGGGGATTTAAAATCCGCATAAAGTTCTATTCTTATCAATGCATTCCACATTAGCAACACTACTAAAAACAGATATTACAAACTCTCTGCTATACCTGCACATTTTAGCTTTTCATTTAATTTATATCCAACACCCCAAACCGTCTGTATGTAGATTGGCTTGCTTGGATTATCCTCTATCTTTTCCCGTATATTGCGAATATGGCTCATAACAATGTTGTAATCACCGAAATATGGCTCTTTCCAAACGCTATTATATATCTGCTCTTTGCTGAATACTATTCCAGCATTTTGAGCCAACAACAATAAAATTTCAAATTCTGTATATGTAAGTTCAATCTCATTTCCGTCACGAACCACAATCCGCTTAAACTTGTCAATACAAAGTCCTTCAAAATGAAGTTTTTCTTTACAGAAGTCATCATGTTTCAGAACTTCTATTTCTTCATTAGCATATGACAAAAGACGATTGAAAATATGCTCTTCTCCATCCTCAAATGATAGAATTAAAATCTTCCCAAATGATCACCCCATTTCACATCCTGTACAAGCCAATTATTTTTATGCAAATTGTTTTGTCTTATAAGATACCAATCCTTTTACCAAACACCCTATGGCAAAACAAATATTTATTCCCAGTACAATATACCATATCTCATATATGTCATTTACAATTCCCGTCATGACAAGAAAAATCGGCATAGAATCTACTATAAGCCATATGATTCCCCCGAAAAACATCCTTATCAATACAGGAAGTCCCCAACATACAGCCGCAATAATTACTGCGCCAAAAGAGCTATTCTGATATGCAGAAACGCATAGTGTAATGGCGCATAACGATAAAAGCGCCTGAAAAGCTAATCCTAATAAAATGCCAAGATATTTCAAAAATAATACAGGTTGAAGCATATGTTGAGAAAGCACCATCCAGGATATATTTTCAAATCCCTTCAAACCATATATCATCCAGCATAAGACTAAATTGACTAACACAAACCACATAAAAATGAAAATAGTGAATGTAAAAGAAGCCAAAATTTTAGCATGAACATCTTTTCTTCTTCCTTCTTCCGTGCTAAAAATTAATGGCAGCATTTTCGTCTGGCTTTCATCTGCGAAGATGGTCGACACCCCGCAAATAATCAATATGCTTCCTAAAATCAATCCAAACTGAAGCATTTCAACGAATACCTTCCATCCCGTTGTATATGCCAAATAAGGTGTTTTCCCAATTTCATCATAAGCTTTTCCCAATTCTGTTTCCCACAGAAAATACCTTTCCGTTGGAAGTACACCATTTTCCCATGCACCATTGGTAAAATATCTTGTAACAAAATCATTTAAAAAGTTTCCATCTCTCCACCCTGGCATATTTTCCTCAAATTTTGTAGGTAAACCATATTTTTCAATTATTTGATTCACTTTTACATCCGTCAAATCACCTTCAAATTCTTCCGTAATCTTCCGATTCATCTGCACTGCTTCATAACCGGAATAAAACTTCCCATCTACTGTCGCTATTTCTCCACCGACCTCTGTAAACCAAAAATACAGAAGCAGCAATCCTGTCGCAGCCAACATTCCTATTTTAAATATTTTATTTTGAAATAGTTTAAAAAGCTCCATCTTATAAAGTCGCATTTTTTTCTCCCCCTGTCATTTGTGTATGATAAAGATATGCATCTTCCAGTGTACTTTCCACATTTTCTGCACCTGCAACCGGCTGTCTTTCTGAAACAATTCTTAGTTCAACATTTTCTCCACTACTTCTCATATTGCTTACAATGAAGCTACTGGTTATCTGCCCTGCTTCTTTTTCAGAAACAATACACTTCCAGACACATCCTTCTACTTTGTCAGTAATCTCTTTCTCCGTTCCTTCTTGAATCAGTTCTCCATTCTTCATAATCAAAATACGGTCTGCAATATAATCTATATCAGATACGATATGTGTAGACAGTAAAACCATCCTATTTTTTCCAAGTGAACTAATCACATTACGAAAGCGTACTCTCTCCTTTGGATCAAGCCCTGCCGTAGGTTCATCTAAAATCAAAATTTCAGGATTATTTAGAAGTGCCTGTGCAATTCCTATTCTTCGTATCATACCTCCTGAAAAAGTCTTCAGCTTTTTCTTTTTCACATTTTTTAACTCTACCATATCTAAAAGTTCGTCAATACGACTATCGGCATAATCTTCCGGTAGTGCTTTCAATGCCGCCATATATCGCAGGAAGCGTTCTGCAGTAAAATCGCCATAATATCCAAAATCCTGTGGTAAATAGCCCAATAACCTACGATACTCTGCTCCCATACTGTCTATCTCAATATTATCACAATAAATACTTCCCCCCGTTGGCTGCAAAACACCACAAATCAATCTCATTAATGTTGTTTTTCCCGCACCATTTTCTCCCAACAGTCCATACACACCATTTGTAAATGTATAATTGAATTTTCTGACTGCTTCTTTATCCTTGTATTTTTTTTGTACATCCATCAACTTTAATTCGTGCATAATACTTCTCCTTTTTCCATTTTGCTAAGCAATTTTTTTATCTGCATTACAAATAAAAGTCCCGACACAAGAAAAGCTACTGCCCATATCCAAAGAGTTGTTACAAAAAGTGCTCTCGGAATCGAACCTATTACTCCATAACTTATTGATAAAAAGATGGCACTCATGTCAAATAAAGATGAATTCTTTCCTCTTGTTTCCATTGATAAAATTCCTAATGCAGTTATACTTGATACTAGATATGGAGTTAAAATGTACAGCCCCACCTGTAATAATCCAACGCTCCAATGATAGTTCAAATAGCCAGCTATCAAAAACAATATCATAACATTTATCATACCCGACAATACCAGCCATGCAGCAACACACTGTTTTGTATTGAAATAGCAGCTTTCTCCTAACTCTGCCATTTTTCCAAAAAACAATTTATCAATCACACTAATAGACGTTATGCTAAGAATACCTGCTCCAACCATACATACAGTAATCATCCCATTTTGATTCAATCCGGTATATTGCAATGCTGTAATAAAAATAATTCCTAAACAAATAAGGACACCATAAACAGCAAAAAACAATTTATCCATGTACCAAAATTGATGAAACAAAATATTTTTTGTAGACATCATCGGCGTTCTCTGCTTTTCCATTTCCTCAATCATTGCATAATAAGTCTTTTGTTTTCTTATTTCATCAACATGAACCTGCTCATCTGCCTTTGCAAAAAGATTCTTTATTTCGCTATCTCTCATAATCATTCTCCATTAACTTTTTTAACTGATTTACACCTAATCGAAATCTTGACTTTGTAGTAGAAACACTGCACCCCATAATCTTTGCAATATCTTTAAATTTCATTTCTTCATAAATACGCAGAATAATAACTTCCCTCGTATCCTGCGAAAGTTCCTTTAATAAATTTCTCAAATAAACGGCATCCTCCGCTTCGGTCAGCATATCTTTATTATTTGGAATTTTATCAATCTCCTCCCATTCGATGGCTGTTACTTTTTCTTTCTTATCCCGGAAATAATTAAAACATATATTTCTTGCAATAGTCAGGAGATAACCTTTGAGATTATGATGTTTATAGGAAGTTCCATATTTCATAAATTTCAAAAAAGTTTCCTGAGCAATGTCGTAGGCATCATCCTCTGTTTGAACCATATATAGACAAAAGCGATAAATATCTGCATAATATCGTTCAATAATAATACCGACTGCCTCTTTATTTCCGCTATGTACTTTTTGAATCAATTCGCTGTCTTTCATAGCGTTTTCTCCAATCATAAAACGTCTTACATCTTATATAACCACTACAGAGTAAAAAAAGTTCACTATAAAATTGTTTTTTAATATTTTTTTGCCATTCATTCTCAAATACGCACAATAGCTCGCTTAATTCTACTTCCTGCAATTTATTATATAACTATTTTCCGCACCTGCGTTTATATTATATTCAAACAAATTATTTCTACCTTTTTTCTCCTCTTAGAGTAACACTTCCCACACAATCCTGCACCGGAAACTCTGGTTACCCATTATGTATCAACGGCTGCTTTTTCAACATCGCCTTCTGCGTCTTCCACACCTGTTCCATAATCGCCTTCACTTCTGCCATATCCTCTTCATAAACATTCCCGGTACTGTTAATTCTTTTTGCAATTTGATTCAAATTCCTACTAATCTTTCCAAGCGTTTCATTGTATTGCCTTAGATAAGAATAATCTACATCATAAACAAATCCAAAGAGTATTAGTGTCCGGATGTAATCCGAAGCACTCTTCCGCTTAGACAGTTCCACCTTCCTGTCCAGAATATATTTTTCATTATCACTCAAATAAATTTTCAGTTCATTTTTCCTCGTTCTATTGGCTCTAACCTTTGCCATATCGCTCCATCCTTTCAAATAATTTTAAGGGTTAGGGAATTCTCCCTAAATGATAAATTTGAGCATTTCTTCTGTAGGAGAAATCACTCATTTTATCGCCTGTGAGGGAACACAGGCAGTGCTTGCTAAGTTAGGTTTTATCCTTTTCCTGCTCTATTCCCTTTTGTCCTTTCTGTGCCAGTTCCGCCAAGCGATTCTGCACCATTTCCCATAAGTTCGGCAATGCACTTTCTACATTCACTTCTGTTCTTTTCCGCTTTTTGATTGCTTGATAGATTTCTGCAAATCTAGCTCGATCCGCAACGATATTTTCTGACAGGCAGATATTCTGAAAGCCTAGGCGCTTTACGACTTCTCTGGTAATTTCATCAAAACTTTCCATTACCGCTTTCTCCTGATACATTCCGTAATGCCCGATTGCTTTACTGACTTTCTCCCAGCCTTCACTCCAATCAGAAATCACCGGGCTAACCAACTCTGCATAAATCTCCCGCAGTTCCGCAACGGTAGGCTTGAATTTATTTGTCAGCATATATTGTTGGAGTACCTTGGATAAAATCTGATAGTCCAGATCATGTAACAAGGCGTACCACACATCCAACGCTTGTTCCGTCCCAATAAAATCTTTTCCATACATTGCCTGCATGGCTACAACCAATGTTGCAAATTCCTGTTTAGTCACCGAAAACACCTCCCGTACTTTTTATCTTTTCACGCTCCAACCATGGGCTTACATTGCTTCCGCTTACCTTTTCCTTTTTCCCTTTCAATGGAAAGAAATCCGTCCAGCCATTCTGAATTGTCTGCTTAATAATTGCCACTTGTTCTACTGGAGAATTCGATAAACTTTCCAGCTTATCAATGCAATAACCGATTGCTTTCCCCTTCACTTCCTTGCCTTTTTCTTTTCGATATTCCAGATAAGAAAAGAACATACTATTCACCACAGGATCATCAAAATAAGAAGGAATTTCCTCTATCTCTGGTTCTCCCTCTTTCTTTGGCTTCTTCTCTTCCTTTTCACTGTTCTCTATCTCTGGGTTACCAGAAATTTCTGTGGTGTTACTTTCCGTTACAGTTGCATTACATTGTAACGTTGCCTGCTCTTTTTCCTTTAGGAGCTTTTGATTCGCCCTATGATTTCTGACTCTCGATGCTGAAGCGCTCTCACTGCCAACCATGTCCTCCAAGTACAATAACTGTAACGATTGATCGTCCAAGAACACAGCCGCATGATATTGGCACAAAGCAGAAATCGTCAGTTTCACAAGTGCCGACTTTTCTCCCGTATCCAATGCTATTTCCTCATCTAAAGTCGGCAAAATATGTTGATAGTAAATAATCCCTTCTGTATTAATTGCCTTTAACAACAGTTTCAGATAAAGCAGGACGATACTGTCTCCCTCCGGCAAAGTTCGCAGCTGTTTGATGATCAGTTCCTGAAAGAAACCCACCTGCAATTTCAACCAGTAATATCGTTTTCCTGCCATTTAGCATTTCCCTCCGCTCTGAATAAACGCCTCCAGCATACTTCTGTAAATGATGTAATGATAGCGGCTCTTTCCATCTTTCTTGATGGCATATCCAATCGGCAGCCGCTCCTGTCTCATCAAAAACTGTAAGGTCACAACATCCATGTTAAGCAGCTTTGCAGCCTCTTTTGTCGTAACTCGTTCCATTAGCGTTCCTCCTCTCTATGTGTCTCCTCTTTGCCGCTTCTGACCTTCTTAATCGCCGAATTCAGCCGTTCAAGCTGTTTCCCCTTCAAGTCCTTCCTGAGCCATCTGCAAAGCGTAAATTCGGAAATCCCCATTGCTTCCGCCACTTCCCACTGCTTTACCTGATTTTGCTTCATCAGCAGTTTTACTTCATCTTTTTTCACCTGTTTCTCCTCCATATTTTTGTTGACATTGTTGCTGTTGTTGTCTATACTAATTATGTACTATATAGTACATATAAGCAATTCTGTTTCTTATATGGTACGAGCAAATATGATGTGTAAATGAAAGGAGTACATGAAAATGTTGACAAATCAAGATGGAATCCGGGAACGGATCATTCAAATCCGAAAAGAAAGGGGGTTATCACAGAACCAACTAGCAAAAGACTTTGGAATTTCCAGAACGCATTACTGCAACGTAGAGAACGGTAAGAAACCTGTAACAGAGAGCTTTCTCAAAGTACTAGCCAGCGGTTACAAGATCCCTATGGAAGCATTTATTCCTAATGAGAATGGAGATTTAATGCAATATTGCGAATGCACCAATGATTTTGTGAATGCAATCATTGATGACTATTTCAATTCCTTTGAAATACGCAAATACTACATTAACAAATATGAACAGCCTTATTACGGTGTCCTCTCCTATCTGTATGATATCGGCTATACGGTTGAATATGAACTTCTTCAAGAAGCCCATTTACAGGATTCCTTCGATACTGCAACCGGATCTGTTGATGTAAAAGAATTTGCTGAAGATGGCGTGATCCACGTCTATTCAAATGAGACTGGAAAAGACGTTGCCCAGATACCATTAACCAAACTGTCTGAACTGGAAAAAGAAGTAAAAGATTTTGTAGAATATAAGCTATCTACATACAAGGTGGCTAATCCTACCAAACGTTCTGACCTGCTTCCAAAGTCCATTTATGCTTTTGATATTCCAAATGAAATTGCAAGAGTAAAACGCTACAAGGAATATGCAGAGTATTGCCTTAAACAATTAGAACAAATGCAGAAAGAAGGTTAAATATGAAGTTACCAAACTCTTACGGCAGCGTAATCAAGCTTGGTGGCAAACGGCGAAAGCCCTACGCTGTCCGTATCTCAAAACTTGTGGAAGACGATACCGGGAAGGTCAAGCGAAAATACACCTACCTGGCTTATTTCTCCAAACCGGAAATGGCTTACACCTATCTTGCTGAATACAATAGCGGAGCCGTTGTTCCAGAGCATATGAAATACTCGGACTCGCCTACTTTCGCAGAGATGTACGAGAAATGGAAGAAATACCGAAAATCGCTTAAAAACCAGATTAGTGATTCCACATGGCGAAATTATGAGATTGCTTTTCATCATTTCAGTGAACTGCATGACCGCAAATTTATTTCCATCAGGACAAATGATCTGCAGCAATGCTTAAATGCCTACAATCACAAATCGCAGACTACGATTTCTTCCATGCGAGCCGTCCTGAAGGCTATGTATCAATATGCTAAACTGAATGAATACATAGACAGGGATTTTACAGAAGGTCTCGTTTATGAATGGACAAATTCTACAGAGTAGATTCATGACAGGTATTCCGATGAAGAGATTAAAACACTCTGGTCGAAGCTATATGAAATCAACAATGTAGATATTATCTTGATTATGATTTACACCGGCTTGCGACCAACCGAGCTGTTGGAAATCCAGACGGAAAATGTCCATTTAGACGAAAAGTACATGGTAGGTGGCATGAAAACCGAAGCCGGGAAAGACAGAATTATCCCACTGAACGATAAGATTATCCCTCTCGTCAAGAACCGCTACGACCCAAACAAGAAATACCTGATTAATAACAAGTTTGGAAATCATTACACCTACGGAACCTACATGAATGGCAATTTTAACACGTGCATGGGAAAACTCAAAATGAAACACCTGCCCCACGATGGCAGACACACCTTTGCTGCACTTATGGACAGCGCCGGAGCAAATGACGTATGTATCAAACTGATTATGGGACACAGTATGAAAAACGACACCACCAAGGGAACGTACACCCATAAGACTTTAGAAGAACTTCTTACAGAAGTGAACAAGATATAAAACAATAAATCAAGACTGATTGCTGGATACACTTATGATATTTCTTTTATTTAACGTCACACTTATGTTCAGCCTAAATCATCTTGAAAAGCAAAGGATGAAATGCTTCCAAAAGCATTCAAAATCAGTAAAAACGAGTGTATACCACCTGTATATCACTTGTGTACCGCGTGTATATAACGACCTCAAAATAACGTAAATTATCTTCTATTTATGAATATTCTGACAATTCTTTTGTCACTTCAGTACATAAAGAAAAGCCCCAGAAATTCAACATTTCCAGGACTTCTCAATATCCTATATTATCTTAGAAATTCTTAATTAGCTGTTAATCGTAGATTAACATACACCCTGAGCTAACATAGCATCAACAACCTTCTCAAATCCGGCAATGTTTGCACCAGCAACATAGTCTGTCTGACCACCAACTGTTGCATTGTATCTCTTTGCAGCATCTGAAATGTTTGCGTAGATTGTTTCCATGATTCCTTTGAGTTTTCCATCAACTTCTTCAAATGTCCAGGAAAGTCTCTCAGAGTTCTGGCTCATCTCAAGTGCAGATGTAGCAACACCACCGGCATTGGCAGCTTTACCACCTACGAATAATACGCCGTTCT
>OGCY01000297.1_pt1 | contig 16532 bp, 16 predicted proteins | sample 1570311 | NCBI WGS metagenome assembly OGCY01 (sample SAMEA2582165, study PRJEB24529) | metagenome | biome: Human gut stool | place: China | collected 2011
ACTTCAGCATTTTCACTTCTTAAACGGCATAACGCCTCAAAGGTGTGAACAATCCGTTCTGGTCGATTAGGTTGCCCTTGAAAGCCAAACACTGGCATATCTGGTGTATCCGTTTCTAACACCAACGCCTCTAATGGTAACTTCGCAATCGCTTGACGTGTTTTATTTGCTCGTTCATAAGTAATCGTGCCGCCTACGCCAATTTTATAGCCTAAATCCACAAATCGTTTTGCTTGGTCGAAACTCCCCGCAAAACCATGTACGACACCACATTTCGGTAAATTTGCCTGTTTCAAAAAGCGGAATAATTGCTCATGGGATTTTCGGCTATGTAAATTGACCGACAGATTGTATTTCTTCGCTAAATAAAGCTGACTTTCTAAAAAATGCTGTTGTTTTTGCCATAATTCATCAGCCAATAAATCTGGAATAGCACACTCCAAACCAATTTCTGCTACGGCCGTACAATTTTGATTACGAACAGATAATGCCGCATCCAATATCTCTAAATCATGCTCTTGATGCTCTTTGATATAAAGAGGATGCAACCCAAGTCCACAATAAAGATGCTCAGGGAAAAGTGCAGTCATATTTTGGATCGTTTTAAAATCCGACTCTTTTACTGCCACAATCAAGATTTTTTGCACATCAGCTTGCTTAGCGTTATCCACGAGCTGAGCTAATGGCTCACCAGTGTCATGATGAAGATAATCAAGGTGGGTATGAGTATCGAAGAAAGGCATCGCGTTATTTCACTTAAGAAAAAGGTGTGTAGATTGCTTATCCACACACCAAACTAATTATTCAACAGAAACCGATGTAATCACCACATCTTCTGTCGGAACGTCTTGGTGGAAGCCTTTATTACCGGTTTTTACTTTCTTGATTTTATCAACCACATCCATGCCTTCTACCACTTCGCCGAATACAGCATAACCCCATTCTTGTACCACTTCGCGGCCAAACATCTCTTTTGAACGGTAGTTTAAGAAGTCATTATCTGCCACGTTGATGAAGAATTGTGCCGTTGCAGAATGTGGATCAGAGGTACGCGCCATGGCGATTGTGCCACGTTTATTGCTTAAACGATTGTTAGCTTCATTTTGGATCGGTGTGTTTGTTGCTTTTTCACGCATTCCACTTTCCATACCACCGCCTTGGATCATAAATCCATCAATAACACGGTGGAAAATTGTGTTATTATAGAAACCATTTTTACAATAATTTAAAAAGTTTTCTGCGGTGATTGGCGCTTTATCAAAATCAAGTTTAATTTTAATATCGCCAAAATTTGTGTGTAATGTAACCATGTTGTTTTCCTCTTGAAAATTAAGGCATTCATTATTCCACAAATGGCGAGAAAGTGCCACCATGAGCAGAAAAAGTGCGGTCTGATTCCAATTAGAAGAGAAAAAATATGTTAAAGATCTTTAATACCCTCACTCGTGAAAAAGAAGTGTTCAAACCTATCCATGAAGGAAAAGTGGGTATGTATGTTTGCGGCGTGACCGTTTACGATTTATGCCATATTGGCCACGGCCGTACCTTTGTGTGTTTTGATGTGATTGCTCGCTATTTACGCGCTTTAGGCTACGATTTAACTTATGTGCGTAATATCACGGATGTAGACGATAAAATCATTAAACGTGCATTAGAAAACAAAGAAACCTGCGATCAACTTGTAGATCGTATGGTTCAAGAAATGTATAAAGATTTTGATGCATTAAACGTATTACGCCCTGATTTCGAGCCTCGTGCGACGCATCATATTCCTGAAATTATTGAGATTGTGGAAAAACTGATTGCGCGTGGTCATGCTTATGTTGCAGACAATGGCGACGTGATGTTTGATGTAGAGAGCTTTAAAGAATACGGCAAATTATCGCGCCAAGATCTTGACCAATTACAAGCCGGTGCACGTATTGAAATTAATGAAATCAAGAAAAATCCAATGGATTTCGTGCTTTGGAAAATGTCGAAAGAAAACGAACCAAGCTGGCCATCACCATGGGGCGCGGGTCGTCCAGGTTGGCACATTGAATGTTCGGCAATGAACTGCAAACAACTTGGTGAGCATTTTGATATTCACGGTGGTGGTTCTGATTTAATGTTCCCACACCACGAAAATGAAATTGCGCAATCTTGCTGCGCTCACGGTGGTCAATATGTGAATTATTGGATCCATTCTGGCATGATCATGGTAGATAAAGAAAAAATGTCGAAATCCCTCGGCAACTTCTTCACTATTCGTGATGTATTAAACCACTACAATGCCGAAGCGGTGCGTTATTTCTTACTAACGGCACACTATCGCAGCCAACTCAATTATAGTGAAGAAAACCTGAATTTAGCACAAGGTGCATTAGAACGTTTGTACACCGCTTTACGTGGCACCGATCAAAGTGCGGTTGCTTTTGGCGGTGAAAATTTTGTGGAAGCCTTCCGTGAAGCAATGGATGATGATTTCAATACGCCAAACGCTCTTTCTGTCTTATTTGAAATGGCGCGTGAAATCAATAAATTGAAAACTGAAGATGCAGAAAAAGCCAATAGTCTTGCAGCACGTTTACGTGAATTAGCAAGTATCTTGGGTTTACTTCAACAAGATCCAGAAAAATTCTTACAAGCTGGTTCTAATGATGATGAAGTCGCAAAAATTGAAGCGCTAATCAAACAACGCAACGAAGCGCGTGCAGCTAAAGATTGGGCTGCTGCGGATGCGGCACGTAATGAACTCACCGCAATGGGCATCGTATTAGAAGACGGCGCTAACGGCACGACGTGGCGTAAACAATAATCTCACTTTGATACAAAAACTGCGGTCAATTTGACCGCAGTTTTTCTTTTAAGCTGAAAGCATTACATTTTCGGTGCTTTCATTGTTTTTGTTTTTTTCTTCATTTCTTTTGCTTTCATTTTATCTGATTTCATCTTATTGGATTTCATTCCTTCCGATTTCATATTATCCATTTTCATGTCGTGAGATTTCATCATACTATCAGACTTCATCCCATCAGATGCCATTTTATCGTTTTGCATTGGCATAGCGTCTTTTGTCATCGGCATGGGATCTTTTGCCATCGACATTTCATTAGATTTCATATCGGTCGCATAAAGGCTGGTTGCAAAGAAAAGTGCAGCAATAGCAGTAAAGGTTGTTTTTACAGTAATATTTTTCATTTTGAATCTTCCTTAAATTTGTGAATAATTAGCGTGATCTAGAAAGGTCTTTTCCTTTCATTATCATTAGACGAATGAGGAACCTATTTCTTACACATTTTCCAAGGAAAAAATATGGAAACCGGAATTTCCGATAAAGAACTGGTACAAATTAGAGAGCAAATGCTGAAATTTGCCACATTACAGGTGGGCAATGCTGTATTAGCTGAAGATTTAGTGCAAGAGAGTTTTTTAAGTGCATTTAACCATCTTGAGCAATTTAAACGACAATCGGCATTTAAGACCTGGGTCTTTGCTATCTTAAAAAATAAAATCATCGATTTTCTTCGTCAGAAAGGCAAATTTGTACTGGAAACCGAAATGGAAGATGAAGAACAAACAAATCATTTCTTTGATGAAGGAGGACACTGGAAAGCTGACTATTCACCACTCGATCTCGAACTGAGCGAAAGTGCGGTCTATTCTGAGGAGTTTTGGCGGATTTTTGAAACTTGCTTAACTTGCCTACCCGCCAAGCAAGCCAAGATCTTTATGATGAGAGAGTTTTTGGAATTATCTTCTGAAGAAATTTGCCAAGAAAATCAACTAAGCATAAGTAACTTGCACACCACACTCTATCGTGCCCGCTTACAACTTCAAAACTGCTTATCTCATAAACTTTAAGGAGTGACTTCATGAAATGTCGCCAAGCAACTCGCCTTATTTCAGATGCTCAAGAACGACAATTAATGACCAAAGAAAAAATTGGGCTCAATGTGCATCTTGCCATCTGTAGACATTGCCGCAAATTTCAACGAAATTGTGGCACATTGAGAAAATTAATGAAGGATTTCAAAGGATAAAAAAGCGGAAGATAACTTCCGCTTATTATTCTATTACTTCGCAATTAACGCTGTTGCACGTGAAATCACTTCTTTGACTTCATCATCCGTCAATTTCCCTTCTTTCACAAATTGCACTTTGCCGGTTTTATCAAGCAAAATAATCACGCTGTCTTTTTCTCGCAATCCCCATGCGTTTTTTACCGCACTTTTATCATCTAAAATCACTTGGCTGTGGGCATTTTCTTTTTTACCTTTTTCTGCACTACTTTTTACAAACATGCCTGTGCCCACGACGGCATCATCAGCATTAATAATCGTCGTAGTTTGATATTTAGCTTGGTTAAAATGAGCGGCTTTGATGGCTTCAATCATCGCTTGATTTTTCTCTTTTGCAGCACTTCTACCAGCAATATGCTGAATCACACGGACTTTGCCAGGTAATGCCGTTGAACTCCATGATTTATAAGCTACATCATTGCCATTTAAAGTAATTTCACCCTTATCTGAAACCGTTACATTAGCTAAAAGTTGGTTAGGTTGGATATTGTGAGCGAATGCATTAACTGAGATTAAACTCCCCATCACTGCACTCAAAAGCATAATTTTTTTCATAAATACCTCATAAATTCCGTGAAATTGCCCATTTTTGGCGAATAGTCACTTTTTTGTTATACTCCGTGCGCATTATACTTTGCTTAAATCAGATAAAGAAGGAAAAAGAAATGGATCAAATGCCAGCTTGCCCAAAATGTAAAGGCGAATATGTTTATCATGATTCTGTGAATTTTGTTTGCCCTGATTGTGGCAATGAGTGGAATGGTAACGAAACAGTTGAAGCCGATGAAGATCAACTGATTGTTAAAGACAGCAACGGTAATTTATTAGCCGATGGTGATGATGTGCTTTTAATTAAAGATTTAAAATTAAAAGGTTCATCTGAAGTATTGAAGAAAGGCACGAAATTCAAAAATATCCGTTTAGTTAACGGAGATCACAACGTCGATTGTGGCAAAATCATGTTGAAATCAGAGTTCTTGAAAAAAGCCTAAGAATTCCCAATAAAAAGAGCGGTCGATTTTAAAGTTATTTTAAATCGACCGCTCTTTTTTTATTTTCGTTATACCTTCGCAGGCTTCACAATTTCACTTGGATAACAACCAAGCACTTTCAGATAATTACTGAATTGCTTAAGCTCTTCCAGGGCAACTTGGGTATCTGGATGATGAATATTTCCTTCAATTTCTAAATAGAACATTTCTTCCCAAGGTTTGCCATAAATAGGACGAGATTCAAGCTTGGTCATATTAATACCGTGCTTTTTAAACACAAGTAAAGCATCCACTAGAGAACCCGCTTGTTGCGATGTTGTCATCAACAATAAAGTTTTCGTGTGAATTTGCGGTGAAACTTCTCGGGCTTGTTTTGCTACGACAATGAAACGAGTAATGTTGTTTTCTTGATTCGCAATATTATGTTTTAACACATGTAAGCCGTAAAGCTTGCCGCCATCTTCATTACCTAATGCCGCAATATTCGGTTTATTCAAGCTTGCCACGAGCTGCATTGCATGAGAGCTACTTTCGCAGTACTCGATATGCACACGCTCAAGACTTTGAATAAATTGACTACACTGCTGGATCACCTGTGGATGGCTATAAAGTGTATCAATTTTGCTTAAATCATCCTGCTCATTCACTAAAACACAGTGCTTGATAGGATAAGCCAACTCGCCCACCAAAGATAAGGTTGTATGTTGAAGCAAATCATAAACTTCATTAATTGCACCTGATGTGGTGTTTTCTAAAGGAAGTACGCCATAATCAGCTTCTCCGCTTTCAACCTTTTCAAAAATTTGAGCAAAGGAATCGCAACTGATTTCAGCAAATTGTTGATGATAGCGAGCTGCATAATTACGCGCAGCCAAATTAGAGTAAGAACCTCGCTTGCCTAAGAAAGCAATATGTAACGTTTCTTCTCGCTGCTCATTGAGTTTTTTCTGCAAATACACTTGCTGTGTTAGCACAGAATCTTCAATGATCTTTTGGAAGACTGCGGTAATATATTGCGGTTCAAGCTGATAATTTTGACTTTCAGAAAATTGAATAAGCTCTTGCAAAAGCTGCTGTTCACGTTCTAAATCTCGCAATGCTTTTTGCGTCACTTCTTTGCTTCTTACTACATCATATGCCAGGCGATGACGCTCTGAAAGCAGCTTTAACAAGCTGCGATCAATTTGCGTAATTTGCTGACGAATTTCTGATAACTCTAACGCCATTTCATTCCTTATTTAAAGATTACTTCATTATGAGGGATGTATTTCTCCGCACTAATAGGTGAATTTTTCTCAAAAAATTCTTTTAAAACATCCGCATCAATAAAACCTGTGTTAACAAAAGTTGGATTTTTTGTCATGACTGGATAACCATCTCCACCTGCTGCATTATAGCTTGGTACAGAAATACGGTAAGTTTTATTTAAATCCAATGGTTTACCTTGAATTTTCACATTTTCAACTTTCTTATCCGCACGATTCACTGTCATGCTGATACCTGAATATTGTGCATAAGCACCAGAATCCACTTCTTTCAATGCCACCACATTTAAATAATCCAGTAATTCTTTACCGGTTAATTCAAAATAGCTCACAATGTTACCAAATGGATGAATTTTTAAAATATCTTTGTAAGTCACATCACCTTCTTGGATTGAATCACGAATACCACCTGAGTTCATGATACCAATGTCTGCTTTCGCTTTTTGGCGTTGTGCTTCTGCAATTAAGTGACCAAGGTTAGTTTGTTCAAAACGAATAATGGTACGATCACCTTCTAACTTACCGTTTAATTTCCCCACTTTTTGGCTTAATAAAGCATCACCTTTATCTTGGTAAGACTTTAAAAGTTTTTCCATTTCCGGATCTTGTGGAATCTCTTCGGCATAATTCACATATTCTGTTTTACCATCTTCTTTTTTCACTTTTTTCTTCAAGTTCACTGGAATTAATTGATAATTCACTAATTTTAATTCACCATTTTTGAACTCAAAGTCTGCACGACCAACATATTTACCCCATTCAAAGGCCTGCATAATCCAAGTACCATTTTGGAAATCTGGTTTACATGGCTGAGTTGGTTGATAATCTTTAATCCATACACCTTTATCATCCACACAAATTGGATCATGGCTGTGACCACCGATAATCATATCGAATGCACCTTTATCTAAATTACGCGCAAGACTCACATCACCTGGTGCATTTGATCCATGTTTCGCATCATAATAATAGCCCATATGCGTTAAAGCGATTTTTACATCCGGCTTAACTTTTTCATTTAGTTCCTTTAATGTGGTTTTTGCTACCGTTGTTGGATCTTTAAATTTCACATCGTGAAGGTATTCTGGGTTACCTAATTTTGCCGTATCTTCTGTGGTTAAACCAACCACCGCAATTTTAAGATCTTGTTTATTTAAAATGGTATAAGGCTTAACTAAGGTTTTACCTGTTTTCGTATTAATCACGTTTGCAGATAAGAATGGGAAGTTCGCCCATTTTTCTTGCATATCAAGAATTTGTAGTGGATTATCAAACTCATGGTTACCTAATACGGTTGCCTCATAGCCCATTGCATTCATTGCTTTAATATCCGGTTCTGCTGTTTGCATATCTGACTCAGGTACACCAGTATTAAAATCACCTGCATTTAATAAAATGAGTGAGCCACCTTTTTGCTCTACTTCAGCTTTTACGCGATTAACAATTGTTTTGTGTGCTGGAAAGCCATATTCACCTTTTGCATTCGGCCAAAAATGTCCGTGCGTATCATTGGTGTGCAATATGGTAAATTGATAGGTTTTGTCCTGTTCATATGCCATTGCAGCAGAAGTTGCTAGCACAAGAGGAAGCACGGTAAATAATTTTTTCATAATAAAAAACACCTCTATTTTTGACCGCTCTTTACCTTCGCAGAAAACAAAAATAATAGAGCAAGATGGGAAATAAAAAAGCTATACTCCCGAAAGAAGTATAGCTTTTCAACAAAACACTGTTAGATGAGTACCTGAGCAGGCGCAACATAACCTTGTGGAACTTGTTTCTTATCTTCAAAGGTAACAAATTCCCACGCTTCCTGATCGGCTAGTACAGCACGGAGTAACTTATTATTTAAACCGTGACCAGATTTATAAGCTTTGAAATCACCGATGATGTTATAGCCACACATATAAAGATCGCCAATCGCATCAAGCATCTTGTGACGAACCAATTCATCTCTGAAGCGTAACCCATCTTCATTTAAGATACGGTAATCATCTAATACGATAGCATTATCTAAGCTACCACCTAACGCAAGACCTTGAGATTGAAGATACTCAATATCTTTCATGAAACCAAAGGTTCTTGCACGACTAATTTGATGTACGAATGCTTGTGCAGAGAAATCCATCACATAATTACGTACACTTTTACTAATCGCAGGATGATCAAAGTCGATTGTAAAATCTAAACGGAAACCATTGTAAGGTTTAAATTCTGCCCATTTGTCACCGTCTTCTACTCGTACCTTTTTCTTAATACGAATAAATTTCTTCGGTGCATTTTGTTCTTCAATACCTGCATCTAAAAGCAAGTAAATGAATGGGCTTGCACTACCGTCCATGATTGGAATTTCAGGTGCATCAACTTCAATAATAATATTATCGATACCTAAACCTGCTAATGCTGCGTTTAAGTGCTCCACGGTTGAAACACGCACACCTTGTTCATTCACAAGTGCAGTACAAAGCATTGTATCGCGTACTGAATCCGCATTCGCAGGGAAAGTCACCGGCGGATTAAGATCGGTACGGCAGTAAATCACGCCAGTATTCGGCATAGCCGGGCGCAACGTTAATGTTACTTTTTTACCGCTATGTAAGCCTACACCTGTGACTTTAATGCTTTGTTTTAATGTTCTTTGTTTAATCATCTCTTTTACCTTATTGCTTCACAACAAGATTACTTCTACTCTTATTTCTCATCACGACCAAATGATGCCGGATTGAAGAAATTAGGATTGTTTCTTAACTGTTCTAAACGGCTTGGATCAAGCGGTTTATTTAAGTTACCGTATTGCGAATTTTGTTCCTGTGCTGGTTCTGGTTGTGGATTGTGTCTTAATGCATCTAAACCATGTAAACCAACTGGCGGTTGTGGTTGAATCGTTTCTTGCGCTACAGGTTGTTGAACTTGAGCTTGTTGCATTGTCGCTTGAGGGCGAGCAATTACTACAGGCTCTGCAGAAACTACATCACCTAAACCAGTCGCAACGATCGTTACACGAATTTCATTGCTCATTTCAGGAACTAAACTGGTACCTACTACGATAGTCGCATCTTCTGATGCAAAGCTACCTACTGTGTCACCCACTACGTTAAATTCGTCAAAGCCAAGATCCATGCCTGAGGTAATATTAACAAGGATACCTTTAGCATTAGACAGATCGACTTTCTCTAATAAATCATTTTTAATTGCAAGACGTGCTGCTTCTTCTGCACGACCCGCACCTGGTTCACTTTGAGCAGAGCCGAAACCAATCATTGCTTGACCCATTTCCGACATAACGGTTCTTACGTCAGCAAAGTCCACGTTGATTAAACCTGGAGAGGTAATCATATCGGAGATGCCCATAACAGAGTTACGTAATACGTCATTCGCAGCAGCAAAAGCATCAATTAACGTTGCATTTTTCGGGAGAACTTTTTGAATTTGTTGGTTAGGAATGATGATCATTGAATCCACATATTGTGAAAGATCTTTAATCCCTAATTCAGCAAATTGCATACGTTTTTTGCCTTCAAAGCTAAATGGCTTAGTAACAACAGCAACAGTTAAAATGCCCAATTCTTTCGCTACTTTAGCAACGATTGGTGCCGCACCAGTCCCTGTACCACCGCCCATACCGGCTGCGATAAAGACCATGTCTGCACCTTCAAGCATTTTACGGATTTCTTCTTGGTCATCTTCAGCCGCTTTACGACCTACATTTGGGTTTGCGCCTGCACCAAGACCTTTAGTTGTTGCCCCACCAATTTGTACAGTTTGTTGAACTTGGCTTTTGCGTAATGCTTGCGCATCGGTATTCACCGCATAGAATACGATCTTACCGTGCTCATCGCTATCAATTGCACTTTCGCCCAAGAAGTTACCATTGAATTCTTGTTGCACCATGTTAGCAACCATGTGGTTAACTGCGTTGCCGCCGCCTCCACCCACACCGACAACCTTAATCAGTGCACCTGTTTGCTCTTCAAAATCACCATACTCTGGGTATAACATTTGCTGTTCTCCGTTACTGCTAATACTCTGTTAGCATATTAATAAAAGTTAAATATTTTCTATTGTAAATTAAAACGCTAAAATTATCAAAATTCTGATTTCACTTTATTGAAAAAACTTTTTACACCTTTCCAGATTTTTTTGCAAAGCGCCTCTTCGTTGTAACCAGGATCAACAGGATCATTATCACTATTTTGATGATGATATTGTAGTAATCCAACTACAGTTGAATATTGCGGGCGATTTACATAATCCGTTAAACCCGTAATATTCAATGGACTACCAATACGCACTTGGCAACCAAATACATTTGAAGCACAATCTTTTAAGTCTTCAATTTGTGCACCACCACCGGTAATAACGACACCAGCAATCAATTCAAATTTAATATGTTTGCTTTCTAAATCTGCTTTAAGCTTATCTAATTCGTCCTTAACAACGCTTAATAGTTCAATATATCTTGCTGAAGTGATTAAAGATAAATCACTTTTTGTTAAAGCGCGTGGCGCTCGACCACCAATACTTGCCACTTCAATTTTTTTATCGCCATGTAGACGCGCTGGATACAATGCACTTGCATAATTCACTTTAATGCGTTCAGCTTCTGCACGAGAAACGGTGCATGCATGAGCAATATCATTCGTGACAATATTGCCTGCATAAGGAATAACCTTGCTAAAGCGTAATGAACCATTGGTATAAACCATCACATTCATAGTACCCGCGCCAAAATCGATTAAGCACACGCCTAAATCTTTTTCATCTTCAGTTAAAACAGAATGTGTTGCTGCAAAGCCGGAGAACACGACTTTATCAACTTGTAATCCGCAACGTTCAACTGCTTTTTTCAAGTTATTTTGCCAGTCTTGGTGACAAGCAATGAGGTGTACATTTGCTTTTAAACGGACGCCGTGTAGACCTAATGGATTTTTAATATTAACTTGTTTATCTACCGCGTATTCTTGAGGAATAATGTGTAATAAAGAAAGGCCTTCAGGTAATTTTACTGAGCTTGCTGTATGTAAAGCATCATCAATCTCTTCTTGAGTCACTTCATTTTCAGAAATAGCAACAAAACCGCTCTCATTCAGGCTTTGAATATGTTCACCCGTAATTGCAAGAGTCACACTCATAATTTGGCAATCAGCCATTGATTCAGCCGCTTCAATAGCACGTTGGATAGAGTTAACAACGGCATCTAAATCAGTAATACTGCCACGATCAATCCCTTTCGATGGACAGCTACCCACGCCAAGTACATTTACTACGCCATCAGGAAGTACTTCCCCAACGACAGCAACAACTTTTGATGTACCAACTTCAAGACCTACAATTACTTTCGGTTCCAACTCTTTTGCCATTTTCTTATTACACCCAATGAATTATTTTTTATTTCTCTGTCAATCCAACCGCTGCTGATGCAGATGCATAACGCAAATCTACATAATCAATTCGTTTACCTTCAGGCACTTCAATTTGTGGGTAAATCGTTACAAATCGATCTAATTTTGGTTTCCAATCTCCGCGCCCAAGTTTTAATACTATATCATTATCTAGCGTAACTTGCCACGCACCACGATCATCAATTGCCACACCTTTAACTACCAAATTTTTCGCCTTAAAATCAGCAAAAATTTGATTCCAAGCCTCTAGGACCTTCAAACTTTGATAATCTGGACCACCTAAATAAGGTAAAGCTTTTTCTTTTAACTTATCCATCGGCAATTGGAAAACCGTTCCCTCTTTTGTCACGAACTCTGTTTTGTTCCAAATGGCGACTGGCTGATATTCTGATAACCAGATACTTAAACGATTTGGCCAAATTTTACGAACTACCGCACCTTTTACCCAGGGAATTGTTTCAAGCTGTTCTTGAATTTGCTTAACGTCTTGTCCCCAGAAGCCCTTGAGAGAGCCCATTTTGAGCAACACATCTTGCACATCCGGATAAGTGGTAAATTCATTTTGGCCCACTAATGCATAGGCTGTAATTTTTCTATCACCATCTAAGCTTTCAAGCCAACTTTGCCAGTTTGAATAAACGAAATACCCTAGCCCCGCACAAAGTAACACCAAAGCAAGTTTAATCTGCAACATAAAACGGAATTTACCTTCTCCGTTAGATGAACGACCAAATTGCGTTGGCGGTGTATTTTTGCGCTTAATTACATTCATTACGCACTCAACTCCAAAATTTTCACGACGAGTTGTTCAAATGAAATACCGGCTGTTGACGCAGATTTAGGGAATAAACTGTGACTTGTCATGCCAGGGTTCGTGTTTACTTCGACTAAACGGAAATTACCTTGTGCATCGGTCATCACATCAATGCGGCTCCAACCACGACAACCCACGACGTCATAAGCTCGTTTAACTAATTTCGCTAATTCTTGTTCACGTTCAGCTGAAAGACCCGCTGGGCAAAAATATTGAGTGTTATCTGAAATATATTTCGCATCGTAATCATAAAACTCACCTTCTGGCACAATACGAACAGCAGGCAATACTTCGCCACCTAAAACAGGCACAGTTAATTCATCACCTGCTAACCATTCTTCAATCAAAATGGTATTATCAAATTTGAGTGCATAATCGACCGCACTTTTTAATTCTTCGACTACTTTTACTTTCGTTAAACCCACACTTGAACCTTCAAGAGATGGCTTAACCATCAAAGGTAAACCTAATTTTTCGACCACAGCTTGTGGGTTTAGTTCGTGAGCATTTTCTTTGGTCACGATCTCCATATCGGCAACAGGTAAACCAAAGGCTTTCCATAACATTTTAGTACGCATTTTATCCATGGTTAACGCTGAAGCCATTACGCCACAACCAGTGTAAGGCAAACCGATTTGTTCTAATAAACCTTGCATGGTGCCATCTTCTCCACCGCGACCATGTAAAATGTTAAAGACACGATCAAAACCATCAGCCTTTAAATTCGCGACATTATATTCTTTAGGATCGATACCATGTGCATTATAACCTTGGCTCACTAATGCATTTAACACGGCTGCGCCAGAATTAAGAGAAACTTCACGTTCAGCTGATGTGCCGCCTAACAATACAGCAATTTTTTCTTGTTTTAAATTCATTGTTTTATCCTGTTTTCTTTTTATTCTTCATCAAAAGTGCGGTTATTTTTCGGTGTATTTATGCTTTCCAACGTTCAGCTAAACCACGAGAAATTTTGCTTACACTTCCCGCACCTTGAGCAAGAATTAAATCGCCATCTTGAATAATTTGATCTAACACATCGCCAAGTTGCTCCGTATCAGAAACTAAAATTGGATCGACTTTTCCTAGATTACGAATAGAACGACAAAGTGCTTTACTATCCGCACCGACAATTGGTGCTTCGCCTGCTGCGTAAACGTCTAACATAATTAATGCATCCACTTGAGATAATACTTGCACGAATTCATCAAATAAATCGCGAGTACGTGAATAACGGTGAGGCTGGAAGATCATGACAATACGTTTATCTCCCCAACCTTCACGCGCTGCTTTAATTGTTACATCAACTTCTGTTGGGTGATGACCATAATCATCCACTAAGCGTACTTTACCATTTGGACGAATAAACTCACCTAATTGGTCGAAACGTCTGCCCGCACCTTGGAAATCAGCAAGCGCTTCTAAAATCGCTTCATTGCTAATGCCTTCTTCTTTTGCTACTGCAAGTGCGGCTGTCGCATTTAACGCGTTGTGTTTGCCTGGTACATTCAATAATACATTGATACGTTCACCACTCGGGCAAACTACGGTGTAATGACCTTGGAAACCAGTTTGTTCATAATCTTCGATACGATAGTCAGCATGCTCGCTGAAACCATACGTTAACACTTGGCGACCAACTTGAGGAACAAGTTCCATTAATACCGCATCATCTGCGCACATCACCGCTAAACCGTAGAACGGTAAGTTATGTAAGAACTTCACGTAAGTGGCTTTCATCTTCTCAAAGTCACCACCATACGTATCCATATGATCCGGTTCAATATTGGTCACCACAGAAACCATTGGTTGCAAGTGTAAGAAAGATGCATCACTTTCATCTGCTTCTGCGATTAAATAACGGCTTGCACCTAAATGCGCATTTTTACCGGCTGATTTAACTAAACCACCATTAACGAAAGTTGGATCCAGTTTCGCTTGAGTATAAACCATCGAAATCATGGCAGTGGTTGTCGTTTTACCATGGGTACCCGCAACTGCAATACCATGACGAAAACGCATAATTTCAGCTAACATTTGTGCTCGCTGAATCACGGGAATACGATTTTGTTTAGCAGCGACTAATTCTGGGTTATCTTCATGGATCGCGCTTGATACAACAACGACACTTGCCCCTTTCACATTTTCAGCTTGGTGCCCAATGAAAATTTTCGCACCAGCTTGAGCAAGACGCTGAGTCACGACACCATCTGCAATATCAGAACCAGAGATATCATAACCTTCATTTAATAAAATTTCGGCAATCCCACTCATACCGGCGCCGCCGATACCAATGAAATGAATTTGTTGAACCCGACGCATCTCAGGAATAATCTTTCTAATTTCATCCGAAATATGTTTCATATTATTTCACCTTTATTTTTAACCGCACTTTTAGGTTAAGGGTTTATTTACTATCCCTCAACTTCTCTGTTCTTATTTCGCGTTCTCTACGATGACATCAGCTACACGTTTAGCCGCTAATGGTGCTGACATTTCTTTTGCCTTAATCGCCATCGCTAGTAAGGTTTCACGATCTGTTTTTTCTAAGAAATCGACCAACACATCTGCATTTAATTCATTTTGCTGAACGATTTTTGCTGCGCCTACATCGGCAAGATATTTCGCATTTAAATATTGTTGTTGATCTTTATGCTGGAATGGTACGAAAATCGCTGGTGTCCCCACTGCTGCTAATTCACATACCGTTAAAGCACCAGAACGACAAATTACCACATCCGCCCAAGCGTAGGCTTCTGCCATATCATCAATAAATTCTGTAATTTTGACCGAATCTGCATGCTCACCATAAAGTGCGATCACACTTTCAACAGAACCTTTACCCACTTGATGACGCACTTCTAGTTTATCTGCCAAACGTGCTACTACTTGTGGAATCGTTTGATTAAGTATGCGAGCCCCTTGACTTCCACCCACGACAAGCACTCTCAATTTTCCGCTTCTTTCTGAAAAACGCGCTTGTGGTGATGGCATTTCAAATAAATCTTGGCGAACTGGATTTCCTACAACTTCAGCATCTTTGAATGCAGTTGGAAAAGCTTGTAATACACGTGTCGCAATTTTAGCCAACCATTCATTGGTTAAGCCTGCTACAGCATTTTGTTCATGTAAAATTACCGGCACGCCACAAAGTTTTGCAGCGATACCACCAGGGCCTGATACATAACCGCCCATGCCTAATACCGCATTAGGTTGATATTCTTGAATAATTTTACGAGCTTGCAATACTGCTCTTAAAATAGCAAAAGGTGCGCCTAGTAATGCTTTAATGCCTTTACCACGCAACCCTGAAATTTGAATAAATCGAATCGGAATACCATGTTTTGGTACAAGCTGTGCTTCCATTCGATCTTTGGTGCCTAACCAGCAAATTTCCCAACCTTCTTTTTGTAAGGTTTGAGCAACAGCGATGGCGGGGAAAACATGTCCACCAGTACCACCCGCCATAACTAATAATTTTTTACTCATAAATATCCCTAATCATCTCTCAAACGTGCTTGACCACCACGTTGTAATCTATTTTCATGGTCAATACGCAATAAAATCCCTACGGTTGCCGACATAATAATGATACTTGAACCACCGTAACTCACTAATGGGAAAGTTAAACCTTTTGTCGGTAACATCCCTAATGCCATGCCAAGATTGACAAAGCCTTGGAAGAAAATCCAGAAACTAATACCTAAAGCAAAAAAGCCACGGAAACGTTGCTCTAACATGAGTGATTCACGTCCGATTTTCATCGCACGGAAAATCAATAAACCTAAAAGAATGACAACAACGAGAATACCAATAAAACCAAACTCTTCACCAATAATCGCCATAATAAAGTCAGTATGTGCTTCAGGAAGATAATCAAGTTTTTGAATCGAGTTACCGAGTCCTTCCCCACTAATTTCACCACGGCCAAATGCCATCAAAGAGTTAGTTAGCTGGAATCCCGTTCCGTAAGGATCTTTAAACGGTTCTAAGAAACC
>OGCY01000298.1_pt1 | contig 16524 bp, 12 predicted proteins | sample 1570311 | NCBI WGS metagenome assembly OGCY01 (sample SAMEA2582165, study PRJEB24529) | metagenome | biome: Human gut stool | place: China | collected 2011
GCGTTCATCGCTGTAAGATTGTGCTGTACTACCATATTATTTTTCCTCCTTGAATTGGGCTTCAGCTTCCATGCTGAAGTAGATTTGTTTTATTTGTGAACGTTCCTACTCTGACCGTACGCTTCATTTCGGTTTTCACGAAGTAGCATTCTTTGCTTACTTGCATTGTATATCGGCATAAGTGAAAGATACTTAACCCCTTTTTTAATTTTTATTTTCTAAGTTGTTAACACGACTCCTTCTGTCCCGAGAGTTCTCCAAGCTTTTCAAAGCTTTTTTGTATTGACGTATAGTTCTCCCACGGAATATTCTTTAATATATTTTGTCTTTCCATAAACTGTTCGGTCTTTTATTCTCACCCTACAACAGTATGTAACTTGCAGAGCATATGCTCCATTTGGCGTTCATTACCGTCAATACATTGAAATATACTATCTCCCAATAACCAGTCATCTTCCTTCTTCTTTTCCGTAATATGCTTTTTACAATTTTCTTTATATTTTTTCTCCAGATAGCCGTTAATATCAGATACAACTTTATCCATGTCTACATCTTTTACAATATATCCCAGCATCATATCCATTCCTGTATGGCGTAAATACTTTATCTCGCCCTGTAGTATTCCTACAAACCGATCAACGCCCTCTTTCACATATTCACGTTTCAAATGGTTCTCACCATCCAATCGCTTACATTCAATAACAGCGTAGATACTACGATCATGAAGGAAATCTTCCCCTATCACCTTCATATCAAGTCTTCCTCTGTAATTGCCTTTATCCTTATTGTAATTTTCAGGATATTCCGGTATAAATCTGATATTGACGAATTCCATTTTGTTTTTTCTCCGGAATTCATCATTGTCCAGATATTCTTCTATAAGATAATAACTGATTGCACCCTCATCATCCGGAAGTTTATACCCTCTAATTTCAAAATCATTTCTCAACGCATTGCAGGATAATATTAACATTTTCTTGATTTTTTTCTGCATGTTTTCAGCCAGAATAAGCTTATTTTTCTCTCCAAATCTGTTCATAACCCACCTCTACTCTGACAGTATTCTGGCTGTAACTTCTGCAATATCCATATATGCATTTGCTTCGTGCCAATTTTCTTTCCCGGATGCTTTTAAAATAAGAAACCGATTTTCTTCAAACCAATAGCTGTCCATTCTCCTGCAAAATACATCATTATATTTTTGGTACACAACAGAATAGAATTCCGCTGCATCTCCTGACTTTTCAATCTGTATTTTTTCTCCACATTGATTATCTGTCAGCTTCAATTCCAATGCTGCAAATCCACCTTTTAAATTTGTATACATTTTAATATGCACAAATCTATTTTGTTCCTCATATATGTCTGCAAAGTAATCATAAAATATTGTTGCATACTTTGTATACATCTCATCCTCTTTATTCTGTTCCATACCTATATCAGTGTTTCCAGTAATCATAGGAATCATTACTTCAGTTGCATACTTGAAATACACGTTATCTTTCATTCCAAAAGCTTCTGCAATTATGTCATCTAACTCACTTTGCTTTTGTTCTATCAATCCTTCTGGAATCATAATCTCTTTTTTTAATTGATGTATCTCTCTGCTGCATTCTTCTATTTCTTTCAAATGGCTCTGTGGAAACGGAAACTTTAGTACATCTTGCATAAAACGCTGTCGCCTGTCTATGCCCGCTGAGGCACCTGTCATGAAATTGAAATATGCATATAACGAAGAATTGAACAATCCTGCCAGAACATATAACAACCCTACCTGATCCTTTTCGCCGCATATTCCATATATTGTTTCAGGGAATACAAAGCTTTCTCCTTCATAGCACACTGCCCTCATTCTATAAGTCTTAGGATCCACTCCCTTCGCAAGGAAACAGTATGGTGCCTGATATAATTTTATATCTCTTGTCCGATGTATTTTCTTTTTTATAAATGTATCAAAGCTTGTCTGTGCATCATTTAAATAAAAATGATCTATATTTTTTCTTGGTTTAAATAATTTTCTTCCTATTAGTTCTGTTGCATCCTCATCTCCATTATTATATTGAACCCCTGTTCCACGCATCATCTTTTTTTCTTCATCCTGAAGTCTCTGTTCGATTGTCATATACCGGTTCTTTAATCTCTTAATGTTTTCAAAATCACCCGTATTTCCATATGCAAGTGTTTTCCACAACCAGTCATTCTCTAATAGCAATCTTGCTGGAACATATTTTACATCATTTTTATCAATTACAATCATATGGAACAGGTGAAAATATATGGTCGGCTTAAATGATATATGTTCTATTTCTTTTTCATATGCATCATTTTTATCATGATACTGAAAAGATAATATCATTGCCGGTGCTGCAGCATTTTCAAATAGTTCTGTTACCACAGACGACATTTCTGTGATACTCTGTATATGCATTTGAGACAACATATATTTACGTGCTTCTTTTGCAGGTTCTTGTTGATTGTATAATAATTTAGATGGCAAAATAAAAACGCACTTTGTATCGCTCTCGCAAAAATCTTTTGCCCGATATAAGAAACTCCGGCTTATTTCTTCATTTTGCTGTGGCAAATGATGTTTTTTACAATATTCTACATGAAGCTTAGAATCTGCCACTCTTCCCCATGGTGGATTTCCAATTATATAAGCATACTGTTGTTTTTTCAGATTGTTTATTTTTTCTTCATCAAAACAATCTGCACATATTATATTTTCACCCAATAAATCAGGGAATCTAAAACCGGCAAGTTCTTTTGGATTTTTATAATCAAGTATTGTCAGATATAACGAAAAAACAGCCACACAAACAGCTTCTGCATTCTTATCTATCCCAAATATGTTATTTTTCATTGTAGAAATAAGATATTCATCTGAATACCCTTGTCCTGAGTCCGATTCGATTAATTTTCTGTAATATAGAACAAGAAAAACTCCAGATCCACATGACGGATCCAGCAATTTTGCATTTTTTTTATTATCTACGCAGTTCTCCTGTATGATATAGTCTGCAAGATATGCCGGTGTATAAAATGCCTTATCATTTTTTTGTGCAGTTTCTCCCAAAACGATTTCATAAATATTGCTTATGAGTTCAACCGGTATTATATTAAAATCATACAAATCTATAAATGCAAGCTGACCATTCGACATCACTTCTCTTCCCGAAAGGAATTTTGCCAGCCAATTCAAAGCCTCCTGATCAATATTCTTATCACTTTCCCCCGTTGCTAATTCAAAAAGATTTCCATTAAATTTCTTTTTTAAATATGCAAAAAATTCATATAATTTTTCTCTATCTTCGCATAACTTAATAAGATTTGACCGCGCTTCTAAAATATCTGTCCCAAATCCCGGATAGCCTATGTCCACTCCTCTGTCAATCATATATCTGATAAAAATAATTCTTAATACCAATTGTGTTGCATGTGCAATGTGATATGTTTCTTTTAAAATATTTGTTACATATTTTATATTTTCAAGCAAAATATCATTCAGCGTATTTCTTCTTCTCAATTTCTTTTCATAATTTTGAAGAAACTTTTCATCTTTTATTTTAAAATAAGAAAATGGAAAATCTTTTTTCTCTGAAACGTTAATTTTTTCAAGTCTTTCCGGCTGCATTGTATCTATGCATAGATTTTTTCCATTGTATATCTCTATTGTTGTTTTTGAAATACAGATAGCAATATCCAGCTGTGCATTCCAAATCTGCCATGCCATATTTCTTTTTTCTGCCTCTGTGCAATAAAAAAAGGATACAAACGGTCTGCCTTGTACCATATATACTGCTACTGGTTTTAATTGCAGCAATATATTCCGAACATTCGGAGTGCACTTTTCAAATGGTATCTGATCAAAATAATAGAATTCCTTTGCTTCACTATATTCAAATTTATCTATCACATTTCTGGCATAATTATCTATCATACAGACCTCACCCTTTTTGTTCTCTTTGGTAATATATTTCATCTTACATCTTTTATTCTATATACCTTAAAATTGTAACTAAAAAGACCTCACAAATCAATATCTTTCTATCTGTGCGGTCTTTTATTCTCTCTATTTTTTATTATCCAAAAAATGCGGCTCATTATACGCCTTATGCATCATATTATTATAATATTCTTTGACGATCTTCTGGCTGCTGCGGATTTCCTTTGCCTGCTGCCTGATGTATGCAAACTTAGCGGTTGCCTTTTCCTTATTTCTTGCCTCCGTCGCCTGAATCTGCATATTCAATTCGGTAAGTGCCCTGATCAGTTCCTGCATCTGCCTGATCTGCTCTTTATGGATGTCTCTGTTGCTCTCAAGTTCTTCCTTTACTCTGTCATATAAACTTTCGAAGCCCGTGTCAAGCTGCTCTAATTTGTCGATCAGTGCTGCTTTCCGATTCACGTTTTTTTCAAATGTGTCCGGTTCTAAATTAGGATCATCCAGCAGAAGGCTTTGTTCTTCGCTAAGTTTTAATATATCTGTCAGGACATCCTTTTTCCGCCGGAGGCTTTCGATCATGATTCCAATGTAATTATCTGTCACGATGTATTACTTTCTCCTTCCGGTTATCTCTGGCTGGCAGCCAATTTCATCACTTCTTTCCATGTATCACGCATGGTTCTGAGATGTTTTAATACTTCTTCTAAGATTTCTTTGTCTTTTTTCATATTTGCCTCGATCAGGCGTTCTTTCAAATAGACATATACATTATTAAAATCATCAGCTGTTGCATATTTATGATTTAATGTCGCCTGAAACTCGGAGATGATATTCTCGACTTTCCGGATGTTGTTATGTGCTTTCTCGATATTGTTTTCCTCGATCCCTGCAATTGCCATGTTGCAGAATTTGATTGCTCCGTCATAGAGCATAAGTGTCAGTTCCGCAGGTGATGCGGTCATAATTTTGCTATTCGCATACGCAGCATAGCCATTATGATTAAGCATGTGAAAATACCTCCATGTGTTTTCTTTTTTCTTTATGCAGATTTAACCTGCGGCAATGCCGCAGGTTAATTGTCCTGTTATCATGATCCAAACAGACCGGATAAAGAAGATGTCTGTGAATTGAGTTTTGCCAGTGCAGTTTCCATCGCTGAGAACTTCTTGTAGTAGTAATCCTCCTGTTCAGACAGCTTATCCTCCCATTTTTTGATCGTGGTTGTATAATCGCTATATTCCGAAGCCATCTCCTTGTCATTGTATACTTTAAATACACTGCTTAAGGTTGAAGACTTCATCTTCTTATCAATAGCATCATATAATCCTGTTGCAAGCTGCTGCATGAATGCCGCCACAGAATCCGGATCTTCTTTGATCGCCGCCAGCAGTTTGTCTTCGTTTCCGGATGTTGCGCTGTCATCCTCATCACCATTGATATGGTATGCATACTGCTCATTCTTTGCAGAATTCAGATAACCAAGTGTTGAAATTCCAAAGGAAGTAAGATAGTATGTCTTTCCATTGACTTCATATCCCTTGGACATCGCCGTTGTCATGGATGAGATCAGGCTCTCTAACGAATCATCTCTGCGGAGCAGGGAATCTTTGACTTTTGCCTCCCATTTCTCCACTTCCGTATCACTCATGGAGTCCTTTTCTTCATCTGTCAATGGTTCATATCCCTTGGCTGAATCTGCGTTGTATAATTTGTTCATTTCATTGATGATTGAATTGTACTGACTCAGCAAGTCTTTGACTTTATCATAGATTCCCTCGCTGTCTGTATCGACGGACACAGTAATCTCGCCATCGGTTTTCGCAAGTGCAGTAATAGAAAGTCCATTCACCGTAAATTCATTTGTAGATGAAGTGTATTCTGCACCATTCAGTTTGATCTTCGCATCCGATGCCGCCGACCAGTTGTTATCGTCATTCACTTTTGCGCCGGTATCTGATATGGTAGATGTCATTGCCAGTCCCAATGCCAGCAACGCCTTATCGCCGTCCGCATTCTTTGATTTCAGTTCAAAACCATTTTCTGTACCGGTCTTTGCTGAACTTACAAATAATCTGCCGTTTTTCTCATCAAAGCTGGCTTTCACACCTGCATCCGACAGGGATTTCACAAAGTCGCTGATCTTTGTGTCACCGGTAACGCTGATGCTTGTTGTCTTTCCGGTTTCTTTATTGGTAACTTCGATCGTACCGGTTCCGGTATATCCCAATTCGCTTAAAGTGGACGCTGATGAAACGGTTTTTGTCTTATCTTCTGCACCGGATGCATCTTTGATCGAAATCTTTCCGCCAGTAAGATAATCACTTTTGGCAACCTCTAAGACCTCCAGAGACTGTACGCCGTTGGTCGCACCGCTTGCCGCACTCACTTTCGCTTTTGTGCTGTCGGATACGCTTGCTGTACGCATATTGTAGGCAGATGACAGTTTTAATTTACCAACATTGTTGTAGAAACTGTACACCTTGGAGTTTAAGGTACTCCATGCCTCCTGCTTCCATGATAATTTTGTCTGTGCTTTTTTATACTTGCTCGTCTTGTAACTATAAGAAGATACAAGCGCTGAGATAATGGACTCGGTATCTAATCCTGAGTTCAAACCTGTGATTCTGATTGGCATAATCCTGCTCCTTTCAGTTTTGTAACTTGTTTATATCTTTTTCTGTTTGCATCTGTCACTTGTCTATTGCTGTTCCTATCTTCCGGACAGTGATCTACAGTTTCTTATCCACTAATAATCCTGCCATCTCCCAGACTTTTGCGATCATGTCCAGGGTTTTCTCCGGCGGATATTCTTTCAGGACTTTCTTCGTGTCTTTGTCAACGATCTTGATGGTGACACGGTTGGTTGCATCATGGATTCCGAAGACTGCCTCGGAATTGTGTGCCTTCTTATTGATCTCGTCAACTGCTTTCCTGATCTGGGAATTCTCGGAGATCGTCTGCTGTGCCTGACTGTCGTCCCGGTTTCCGTCTTTGCCGTTTTTGTCAGTCTCTTTCGTGTCGATCTGAATGGTTTTCTTCATGAGATCGTCAGAAGCTGCTGTGTTGGATGCAGTTTCCACTTTTGCCTGACTCTCTGCTTTTACATCTGATGCGGATGAACTTCCCGCATAGGACATCCCTGCCCCTTTCATAGCCTCTATTGCCATTGTTCTACACCTCCGTGTGCATAAGCTTGTGTTCTTCCATGGTTGCGGTCCGGATCTCTATGAATGCCGGAACGCTTATTTTTCTAACTCATATATCGGTAGTTTTCCTGTAAAATTAATAGCTGTCATGCAATTTCCTGCTTTGTGACGCTGCTGTTTTCTGATCAGGGTTTCATTTTAACAAAATATAGGATATAATTCAATCGCACCGGGAATTGAGCCCGCAATGCGTTTATGATTTTTACTATTATAAGAGGAAAGGATATTGTTTATTATGTTATATATCATGAGACACGGAAAAACTGACTGGAATGCAGTCCACCGCCTGCAGGGAAGCGAAGATATTCCTTTGAATGAAGAAGGCCGCCAGATGGCGAGGGACGCAAGGAAAAAGTATGGTAATCTGCATTTTGATATTTGTTATTGCTCGCCACTGCAGCGTGCTCACGAGACAGCCGAACTTTTTCTGGAGGGGAGCGGCACGCCGATCCTGACGGACGACCGTCTCCGCGAGATGGGATTTGGCATGTATGAAGGAACAGAACATGTCACGCAGAAACCGGATTGTCCGGTATATACGTTGTTCCATGATCCTGTCCATTATCATGCTGTAGATGGTGCGGAAAGTCTTGAGCATTTGTATGCCCGCAGCGGCTCTTTTATCCACGATGTTTTAACGCCGGAATTTGTTTCCGAAAAGAATGTACTGATCGTTGCACACGGAGCTTTGGACTGCAGTATTATCTGCCAGTATGAAGATGTTCCGCTCGAACATTTCTGGGATCATCTGCTTGGCAACTGCGAATTAAAAAGGTTAGTCTGATATTAACCAATGTGTGAAAACAGATACTGCAGAACGTCATCTGTAAATTTTATCGCATGCACACCAATGAATGTGGAGCCGTCTTCCTGTTTTTCCTCACGGGAAACCTCCGCATACATGATGAGTGTTTCTGCCACGACGATCACCTGTTTTCCAAGAAGCCCTTCGTGTCCTTCCGGGACACTGATTCCCATACCGAGAGGGCTGATGTCTTTCACATTCACATAAATCTTTTCCTGTGTGTCGCAGATTACGACAACACCATTTGCTTTGTACGCTATACGCGATATTTCTCTTCTTTCTTCCATAGATAGGTTCCCCCTGTTTTTATTGTCTTTCGCAAATCCGCTGCTCTCTGACCGGGATTTGTTCCTGTAAAATTGTTATTCAAAAATTTCCTGTACATTATCCAGATTGCCGTCTCCGGTCAGAAGAAGCGTAACTCCGTTTTCCGCCTGACTAATATCTGTGGTTGCCTCCACGCAGAGTTCTCCGTTCTGATTGTAGAGTGCCCACTGAAAATCGGTGATCTCCGTCGGCCATTCTACCGGCATGGAAACCGACTGACCGTCTTCGATTGCACTGATGTTGTACTGCTCGCCGCTGATTGGATCAATCACGGAAAACATACCGATGTCAACGCCACATTCGTTTGTCGCTGTGATGAGGATGCTTTTGCGGTCAGCGTATTCGGTGGATTCTGTTTGCTGTGTTGCTTCTGTTGTGTTCGTGGCTGCTTCGGTGGTTTGTTCTGCTGTAGCTGCCGTCTGTTCTGCTTCGGTGGTTTGTTCTGTTGTGGCTGCTGTCTGGTCCGCTTCGGTTGTTTGTTCTGTTGTGGCTGTCGTCGGGTCTGTGCCGGATGCGCTGCCGCAGGAAGTAAGAAGCATCGTACCAAGAATGATTCCGATTATGAGTTGTTTTTTATGTTTCATTTTTTATTTCCTTGTATACAAATTTGTTGTGTGATTGGGTTGCTGATTTCAAGATACTCTGTATCCGGTGTTTTTGCAATATGTGTGTAACGATTCAGACAAGGTAATTTTCATAAAATCGCGAATCATGCCAGCATGGATGAGCGTATTTTTGAAAAAGGCGCACCACTTTGGATGCGCCTTTTGATATCCCCGCGACTAATGATAGTCTTTCACAACTCTTTTGTATTGATCTGAAAATTATTTCTCATCTTTCTGAGCTGCTTCTGCTTTTTTCTTTTTATTTCTGCGGTACATTTCCTCGCCGGTTACACCGAGAAGTGCAATGATGAGTAACCACCACCAGGACATTTTCTCCTGCTGCATGTTTTCCACTACACCAGCCTCTGCTGCAAGTGGAGTTTCCTCATCGGCAATTGTCGTGCTCTCCTGCGCTCCGTCCGCTGCAAGAGGTGTCTCCTCGTCCGCAATTGTCACATCTGTATCGTCATCTGTATCAGCGTCAGCTGCGGCATTGGCATTGGCAACCGCTGCTGTTCTCGTTGCTGCCGCCGGTGTTGCAGCTGCTGCAAGCGCTACCGGTGTCTCTGCGATCTCAACCAGTGCTGCTTCTGCTGTGGCTGTTGTAACGGTTGTGGCTGCACTTGCCGAAGCCGCCGCTGTAGTTACAGTGCCTGCAGGTGTTGTGGATGCGCCGCCCGGTGTCGTTTCAGTGCCGGATGGAGTGGTTGTGCCGCCCGGTGTCGTTGTGGACCCGCCTTCGCCCGGAGCCGGTGCAGGGGTGAGTTCTGCGATCTTATCAGCCAGTGTTTCTCCTGCAACACCTAACTTATCTGTCAGGTCTTTTGCCAGTTTCTCTGCGTCTTTTAATTTTGTCTCTGCCGCACTGATCTGTCCCTCTAACTCTTTTACCTGATCTGCTGTGTAGTTCTGGCTTGCCAGAAGTGCTGTAAGCTGCTCCTTTAAGCTGTCGGCATCTGCTTTTGCTGTGTTAACTGCTGTCACCGCATTCTTTGCTGCGTCAATGATAGCATCCGCTTTTGCTACTTTCTCTGCTCGTTCAGCCTCCGCTTTTAATGCTGCATCTTTGAAATCCTTGAAGCTCTTTAAGCTTTCATGTCCCGGGAAACGATCATCATCTTTTCCAGTGAGCCAGATTCCTTCATTGATCTTTCCTGTATTCTTATATTCATCATAATATTTGTTGCTTGTATAAGCTGTTTTTTCCTCTGCTTTGGCAGTCTGATTGTATTTCTGTGTTTCCACGGTCTGCTCGCCAAGATTCTTGGAATTTTTCTGCTGATAGGTTCCGGTGTAGGAAACGGATAAGGTTGTGGAGCTGTTCTTCTCGTCAACAACTGCCTGATCTGTTGTCTTCGCTCCCTCTGTGAATGCGCCAGCCTCATAATGGAATTTGATCGCTACGTTAGGATCGTGTTTTCCGTTCCAACCTTTATAACCGTTAATATGCATTTCGCCATCTTTCAGGTTGTCTACGATCTTCTTATTCTGGGAAACTGCAGCTCCAAGGTTGTTTTCTGCATCTGCTTTTGCAGCATCATATGCCTGATCCTTTAACTCTTCCAGATTTTTATTATCTGCTGCATTTATAGCATTTGTCTTGGATTCCACAGCGTTTGCTTTTGCAGTCACTGTCTGTGAATAAGTAATAACAATCGTGCCTGAAAATACGTTATTATAGGCAGCAGAATGCGCAAACCAATCTACCCCTCTGCCGGAAGTATTTTTGTACTGATTTGTTTGATTCACTTTTGCATGATCTGCATTAATACTTTCAATCTTATAATCGCCCCCAAGCAGTTTCTGTAACGCCTCTTGGTTGGTGAATTGAGCTAAAAGTTCGTTTGCTGCGATCTCGGCATTTTTCTTCTCGTATTTATCGCGATCATTATCGATTTTTTCCATTTCAACAACAATCTTCGATAAATCAATGGTTGTCGTAAATGTGGTTTTCTGGCTTACGGTCACATCTGCCTTCGCTGTTGCGCTCATGGACGTCTCGATATCTTTATCTCCGTCTTTTAATGCTGCTTTTTTATCGGCCAGATCCTTTTCTGCTGCCCCGACACTGTCAAATGTCTTATTAGAAGATAAGTCAGCTTCTTTGTATGTGATCTCGGAAACGTTTTGTTTTACCGTTTTGACCAGTTTTCCATTTTCATCCACTGAATAAGTAGTCTTTTGCTCACCGGTAATTTCATATTGTCCGTTGTTGTAGTTATTTTTCACCTCAACGTCCGTAGAAGCTGAGTCGACCACGTAGAACTGTCCGCCTATATTTACGATAGTATATTTCACTCCGTTATTCTCATAAACTGTGGTGTCCTGATCGTTCTGAAGCTGATCTGCCGGGAAGTTCTCAGCATTGATATTGAATGCAATGTTTCCGTCTGCACCCTTCACATCATAGGAAACCACTTCTTCTGCCTTCTCGAAAATAACAAGATCATCGCGGGTATCGTTGAGCTTGTAGTTCAGATATACAGTATGCTCACCTGTCTCATCTGTGTAAGTCACCTCGCAATAGTTTTTGTTATCATTCTGATTCCAGGTCCACTTGCAGTCAACAAGCTCTCCCTTGGCAAGTTCCGGAATGTAGTAATTCTTGAGGATCACTTTGAACAGTTCATCTTCTTTTCTCCAGTTTGTGGAGGTATCTTCTGCACGTTCTTTTTCCAGAGCAATGATCTCAAGTGCTGCTTTCTGTGCATCGGTAAGCTCCGGAATTGCTGCTTTTGCCTCCTCTGCTGCCTTCTGAAGCTCCTCTGCTTTCTGCTGGACGGCTGCAAGATTTGCTGCGGCAGCTGCTGCCTCGGTACTTGCTGCGGCAACTGCTGTATCATAAGCTTCCTGTGCTGCCTTAAACTCGTCTAACGCTGTATTGTATTCAGCTACTTTACTGTCATAATCTGCTTTGGCAGTCTCATACGCTTTCTGTGCATCACCTACGATACCAGCTGCCTGATTGTAAGCATTCTTCGCATCCTCAATGTCTGTTGCAGAATCAATTCCGGCTTTTGCTTCATCAAATGCATCTTGTGCTTCCTGCTGCTCTTTCTTTGCATCATCTGCAATTTTATCTGCCTCATCTGCTTTTTTGTCTGCCTTATCAAGAGCTGCGTCGGTTTTTGCTGCGGCATTTGACGCATCTTCTATGCGATCCATTGTTTTGTCAACTATTTCTTCTGCCACATTCACATCTGTACCGCCTTCGAAGGTTCCGTTTGCGGCAGCATCTAATTCACCTGCTGCATCTTTTGTCGTCTGGTCTGCGCCACTGCCATCCTTAAAGGTTGTGTCAACTGCTGCATTTACCGCATCTTTTGCTGTATTTGTATCAGTTTTTATATTCTGTGCTGCATCACTCTGCTGAATATCTTTCACCTGATCTGCGGCAGATTTCTGTGTTGTTACAGTTGTCGTGCTCTCTTCCGGTGTTGTTCCACTGCCATTCTGTCCATCTGCATCCTCAGCAAATGCTGCAATCGGTGTAGATAATGCCATCATTGCTGCCAATCCGACCGATAACGATCTGATGACATTTTTGCTGGCTTTTTTGGTTAATTTTACGCCTGTAGCGTTTTCCATCATTTCCTTTTTCATCTGCGTAAACCTCTTCCTTCCATTTTAATGTTTATCTCGCTGCACTTTTTGCCAGAGCTGCAAAAAAACATATTGATCCTTTTTGTTATACTAACTATAACATTCAGGGCGTTACATAAAGTGTTATAAAAAGAACTAATTTTTGAAAAAGCAGAGGTTTTATAGTAGTTTTTCTAATAAATGGCGTAGCATTTATAATTTAGCAGTGCTGCACGGTCTCTTTTGTGTAAGTTGCAAGATATTCCCGTTCTTCCTGCCTGTTCCCCATCTTTCCATGTCTCTTCAAATACGGTAAACATTTCATTTTCTCCTTTCCGCTCCAATAATTGATAATCCAGTTTACTGTTCACTTACCATTTGCTATATCGTTGTGGATATTGGGAATCCATGCCGATCCAGCATATATGATTTCACTCATCTGATAAAAAAGATTTTTGCATTTTTATTTCTCGTTAATTTCCTATTTTTAGGGAAATTATGTTTTTATTTCTTGTTTATTTCCCAAAAATATCATATTATAGGAAATATAGAATGATTGCATATGCAATGGAGGGCATTATATGGATAAAAAATTTTTGAAAGCAAAAGATATTGCCCAGCTTTGGGGAATTACTCCCCGGAGGGTAAATCAGCTCTGCACTGCCGGTTTTATTAACGGTGCATACAAAGAAGGAAGATACTGGTTGATCCCTTCTGATACAACAAAACCGGAAATCCTTCGAAACAAACAAAACCCACCTTTGTCCGGCAGATTACTTCCATGTCCGGTTGGAATCACTTCGTATAAAGAAGTTTCCAAAGAATGCTATTATGTCGACAAGACGCTTCTCATAAAAGATATAATTGACGACCACAGCAAGGTTTATCTTTTTACAAGACCTCGCCGTTTTGGGAAAACGCTTACCATGGACATGATCCGAACCTATTTTGAAAAAACATCCACAGATACATCCATATATTTTTCAGATAAAAAAATCTGGGATTGCGGAGATGCTTACAAACAGCTTCAGGGGACTTATCCGGTCATTTTTCTGTCTTTTAAAGATGCGCATCAGACCAGCTGGGCTGATATGTACCGCAGTCTGTGTTTTACCTTAAAAGAAGAATTTCTTCGCCATATAGAACTTTTATCAAGCAAAGCAATTAATGAATACGACAAAAAATACATTCACAATCTCATAAATGATGTCGCCGATTCTACCGATTATCAGTTTGCACTTGGCAAGCTTTCTTCTTTACTTGCCACACATTATAACCAGAAAGTTATTATTATTATTGATGAGTACGACACGCCAATCCAGCAAGGACACTTATATCATTATTATAGTGAAGTTGCCGGTTTTATGCGGAATCTCTTCTCCTCCGCTTTAAAAGACAATGAAAATCTGGAATTTGGCATTTTGACTGGAATACTCCGCATTGCAAAAGAAAGTTTATTCAGTGGTTTAAATAATCTTGTTGTAAACACGATTTTGGATGACAGGTACTCAGAGTATTTCGGTTTTACCGTAAACGATATATCAAATATGGCAGCTTACTATGGAATGGCAGAAAAACTTTCAGAAATTAAGGAATGGTATGACGGTTATCTCTTCGGAAATACAGAAATATATAATCCGTGGTCTGTGATTAATTATTTTAACAATAACTGTAAACCAAAGGCTTTCTGGTCCCGAACAAGCGGCAATGAAATTATTGGTGAACTGATCCGCAGTTCCGACAAAGAAGTGTACGAAAGTCTCTCACTTTTACTGCAGGGAAAAGAAGTGCAATCCATTATTAATACGGATATTATTTACCCGGAGGTAAATGCTAATTCTGACACAATCTACAGCTTTCTGCTTGTCGCCGGATATCTGCGTGCCACAAGTGTGATCAGTGAATTTAATGACAACCCGATTTGTTCTCTTAAACTGCCTAACCGCGAGATAAAAAGTGTTTTCCAGAAGGAGATTTTGGATAATTATAATACCTTATTTAACGGCTCCCTGCTCCGAGATTTCGAACTAGCTCTGCGAACAGGTGATACTGCTCTTTTCACTGACACTTTGCAAAAATATCTCTTGCAGTCTGCCAGTACTTTTGACACTACAAACGAAAATTTTTATCACGGAACTGTTTTCGGAATGTTGGCAATACTCTCAGACCGATATTATATCTCTTCCAACAGAGAATCCGGCGAAGGGCGTTTTGATATACAGCTTGAGCCAAAAGATAAATCCCAATTGGGCTATATTATTGAATTTAAAGCCGGAAAAAACCTTTCAGATACCGAACTTGCTGATTCTGCGTCAAGTGCGATACAACAGATCCAAAGCAAAAAATATTCTACCGACATGGAATATCATGGTATAAAAAAGATTGGACTTTTCGGGATTGCATTCAGTGGCAAACGTGTTGCAGCTAAATATGAAGAAATACAACTCCATTCATAAGACACATCCTCTCATAATTCTGAAAAACTAAGGAATCAGGATTATGAGAGAATTTTTTGTCCAAAAATTGGATCCAGAAATTGGCAGTCTTTTTCTCTTGCATTCTTTTTCCGAATGTGGTATTCTCATTTCATCGAACGTATGTTCTATTTTATTTTTTAATTTGAGGAGATCACATCCAGATGAAAATCCAGCAAAATATATCACTGATGGAAAAACTTACGATTCTCTCAGACGCTGCAAAATACGATGTCGCCTGCACGTCAAGCGGTGTGGACCGCAGTGGTGACGGTATCGGCCTTGGCAACTCTATTTCCTGTGGGATCTGTCATACTTTTTCCGCAGATGGGCGGTGTGTTTCCCTTCTCAAGATTTTATTTACAAACGAATGTATTTTTAACTGCTCTTATTGCCAGAATAATTGTAACTCCGATGTCCGGCGGGCTGCCTTTACCCCGGAGGAAGTCTGCGAACTGACGATGGAATTTTACCGGCGGAATTATATTGAAGGTCTTTTTTTAAGTTCCGGCATTATGGTAAGCCCCAACTATACGATGGAACTTTTATACCAGACCCTTTATAAATTGCGCACAGTGCACCATTTTAACGGTTACATCCATGTGAAAGCGATTCCCGGCGCCGATCCTCTGCTGATTGAAAAAACTGGTTTTCTGGCTGACCGCATGAGTATTAATCTGGAACTGCCTACCGCAGACAGCCTGAAAAAGCTTGCGCCCTGCAAGTCGAGAAATACCATCCTGAAGCCAATGCGCATGGTTCAGAACGGTATTACGGAAAATAAGAATGAAGTCGCTCTTTACCGGCACGCCCCGAAGTTCGTACCCGCAGGACAGAGCACACAGATGGTGATCGGGGCATCGGATGAAAGTGATTATCAGATCATTTCGGTTTCAGAAGCTTTGTATCAGAAGTTTGAGATGAAGCGGATATTCTATTCTGCATTTATCAATGTGAATCATGACAGTTCCCTGCCAGATTTGCCCGGGCCACCATTGTTACGCGAGCACAGGCTCTATCAGGCAGATTTTCTGTTGCGGTTTTATGGATTCCGCGCAGATGAATTGCTGTCAGAGAAAAATCCGAATTTTAACGAACAGATTGATCCGAAGTGTAATTGGGCAGTGCACCATCTGGAACTGTTTCCAGTGGAAATTAATCGTGCGGATTATTATACGCTGCTTCGTGTGCCGGGGATCGGAACCAAAAGTGCCCGCCGGATTATGGCGGCCCGGCGGTACGCAAAGCTGGATTTTTCAGATTTAAAGAAGATTGGTGTTGTTCTGAAACGTGCAGTGTATTTTATCACCTGTAAAGGAAAGATGATGTATCATACCCGTATGGAGGAAGGATATATTACACGGAATCTGATGTATCAGGAACGTCCGATGCAGATGCTGCTTTCGGATGGAACGGTGCAGACCTATGAGCAGTTATCACTGTTTGATGACAGGGGGAAAATTGTAGTATGAGTGAACAGATCGTGCTTCGATGTGAGGATTCTCTGGAAGGAATTTTTACAGCACTTTTCGATGCGTTTGTGTGCAAAAATAAAATGAAAGCTCCTTATACAGACAGT
>OGCY01000306.1_pt1 | contig 16102 bp, 19 predicted proteins | sample 1570311 | NCBI WGS metagenome assembly OGCY01 (sample SAMEA2582165, study PRJEB24529) | metagenome | biome: Human gut stool | place: China | collected 2011
TAAGAGAATTAAACCGTCAGTATGATTCTGCGTTATTTACTCGTTTGGCATTGAGTAAAAATAAAGATGAGGTCAAAAAATTAAGTGAACAAGGATAAGTGATTGAAAGCCCTAGAGATTTAATTAAAGATCACTATGTCCTTGAGTTCTTAGATTTGCCTGAGAAAAGCCAGTATAGTGAAAATGAATTAGAGCAAGCGTTAATTGATAAACTTGAGCATTTTTTTGCTTGAATTAGGGACTGGATTTACTTTTGTCGCACGCCAAAAGCGGATTACATTTGATGAACAACATTTCTTTATTGATTTAGTTTTCTATAATCGCCTATTAAAAAGTTTTGTGCTAATTGACTTAAAATTAGGAAAGTTAAAACATCAAGATATTAGTCAAATGCAAATGTATGTGAATTATTACGATCGCAAAATGCGTTTACCCGATGAAAATAAAACGATAGGGATTATTCTTTGCCAAAATAAGAGTGAATCACTAGTGGAATTTACCTTGTCCGAAGATAATGAGCAAATTTTTGCAAGTAAATATCTCACTGCACTACCTATAAAAGAACAATTACTTAATCTCATTCAGGAAATTTAAAAATGAAAGGCATTATCCTCGCAGGCGGCTCTGGAACTCGCCTCTATCCTATTACGCGTGGCGTATCTAAACAGCTTTTGCCTGTTTATGACAAGCCTATGATTTATTATCCGCTTTCTGTATTAATGCTAGCGGGTATTCGTGACATTCTTATCATTACAACGCCAGAAGATAACGAAAGTTTTAAACGCTTGTTAGGCGATGGTCGTGATTTTGGTGTAAATTTACAATACGCCATTCAGCCGAGCCCAGATGGTTTAGCACAAGCATTTCTCATTGGTGAAGAATTTATCAATGGCGATAGCTGTTGCTTAGTATTGGGAGACAACATTTTCTACGGTCAGCACTTTACAGGGATGTTACAAGAAGCCGTTTCTCAATCGCACGGAGCAACTGTGTTTGGTTATTTGGTTAAGGATCCTGAACGTTTTGGAGTAGTGGAATTTGATGAAAATTTCAAAGCTGTTTCAATCGAAGAAAAACCAGCCCAACCAAAATCTAACTATGCGGTAACAGGCTTATATTTTTATGATAACCGCGTGGTAGATTTTGCAAAACAAGTTAAACCATCGGCGCGCGGTGAATTAGAAATTACCACATTAAATGAAATGTACCTAAAAGATGGGTCATTAAACGTGCAATTACTTGGACGTGGTTTCGCTTGGTTAGATACAGGTACGCACGAAAGTTTACACGAAGCCGCTTCTTTCGTTCGTACGATTGAGAATGTACAGGGCTTACAAGTGGCTTGTTTAGAAGAGATTGCGTGGCGTAATGGTTGGTTAACCTCTGAACAAGTTGAAACATTAGCAAAACCAATGGCGAAAAACGAATACGGTCAATATCTGCTTCGTTTAATCAAAGAGGGCAAATAGAATGGTGAAGTTTTTGATTACTGGTGCTAAAGGGCAAGTTGGTCATTGTTTAACGCAGCAATTACAAGGTAAACACGAAATTTTAGCCGTTGACCGTGATGAACTTGATATTACCGATCAAAGTGCGGTAAAAAATGCGGTTGAAAATTTCCATCCTGACGTGATTATCAACGCCGCCGCTCACACTGCGGTGGATCGAGCTGAAACAGAAGTGGAACTTTCCGAAGCCATTAATGTGAAAGGCCCACAATACTTGGCAGAAGCCGCAAAAGAGGTGGGTGCAGTCATTCTACATATCTCAACCGATTATGTTTTTGACGGGCAACGAGAAGGCAAATATAAAGAAACTGATGCCACAGATCCACAAGGTGTATATGGCAAAACGAAATTAGAAGGTGAACAGGCTGTTGCAAAAGCAAACGATAAATTTATCGTCTTGCGTACAGCTTGGGTATTTGGCGAACACGGCAATAACTTCGTGAAAACGATGTTACGTTTGGCAAAAACTCGCGATACCTTAGGCGTTGTAGCAGACCAAATTGGTGGGCCTACCTATGCAGGCGATATTGCAGCGAGCTTAATTCAAATCGCAGAAAAAGTGAGCGCTGGTGAAGAGATTCAATATGGTATTTATCACTTCACAGGTGAGCCTTATGTGAGTTGGTGTGATTTTGCAAAAGCGATTTTTGATGAAGCGGTTTCGCAAAATGTGCTAGAAAAAGCACCGCTTGTTAACGCAATCAGCACCGCTGATTACCCAACGCCCGCTAAACGTCCAGCAAATTCTTGCTTAGATTTAACCAAAATTCAGCAAGTATTTGGCATTCAACCAAGCGATTGGAAAAAAGCGTTAAAAAACATTAAATCGTATGCGGAGTAAAAATGAAAGTTATTGATACTAAAATCCCAGATGTAAAATTATTAGAGCCGCAAGTGTTTGGTGACGAACGCGGTTTCTTTATGGAAACCTTCCGTGATGAATGGTTTAGAGAGAACGTTGCCGATCGCACATTTGTACAAGAAAACCACTCAAAATCGATCAAAGGCGTATTGCGCGGTTTACATTACCAAACTGAAAATACTCAAGGCAAATTAGTACGCGTGGTCTCTGGTGCGGTGTTTGATGTAGCTGTAGATATGCGTGAAAACTCTCCTACATTTGGACAATGGGTGGGCGAGATTTTATCTGCCGAAAACAAACGTCAACTTTGGGTGCCAGAAGGTTTTGCTCACGGCTTTTATGTATTAACTGATGAGGCCGAATTTACCTATAAATGCACAGACTACTATAATCCAAAAGCAGAACATTCTCTCATTTGGAACGATGAAACAGTTAGAATCGAGTGGCCTTTAGAGGGGGAGCCGAGTTTATCGGAGAAGGATTTGGCAGGTAAAGTGTTGGCGGATGCAGTGAAGTTTTAGCTAATAAAATGAATGGCTAATATTTTTGAAATATTAGCCATTTTTCTATTTGAATTTACACCAACACGCATTCAAATGATCATCTACCAATCCCATCGATTGCATAAAGGCATAGCAAATCGTTTCGCCTACAAATACAAAGCCTTTTTGCTTAAGTGCTTTTGACATTGCTAAGGATGTTACGGTTTTGGTGGGGATCATCGCTGAATTTGGTACATCGTTAATTCGTGGTTTTCCACCCACAAATGACCAAATAAATTGGCCAAAATCTTCGCCATTTGCTTCCATCGCAATATAAGCTTGGGCATTTCTTACAATAGCTTCTAGCTTCTTACGATGACGGATTAAGCCACTATTTTCCATTAGCTTGTCAATATCGGTCGCTTGCATTTGAGCAATTTTATGTGGGTTAAAGTTGAAAAAGGCTTGTCGATAATTTTCACGCTTTTTCAATACGGTAATCCATGAGAGCCCTGCTTGTTGTCCTTCTAAGCAAAGCTTTTCAAATAGCTTTTGGCTGCCAAATTCAGGTTTTCCCCATTCAGTATCGTGGTAGTAAGTGTAAATTTCGCTATTATTAACCCAATCACAGCGCATTACAGGTGAATTATTCATGGTTATTACCTTTAAAAAATTGACCGCTTGGATAAGCGGTCATCTTTATAAGATTTTTTGTTACTGTTTTGGTAAATAACGCATTGGATCGATAGATTTTCCTTTGTAACGAATTTCAAAGTGGAGTTTGTTTGAGCTTGTGCCCGTACTACCCATTGTTGCGATTTTCTGACCCGCTTTTACATTATCTTGTTCATCTACCAAAATACGGTCATTGTGAGCATAAGCACTTAAAAAGTCATCATTATGTTTGATGATGATTAAGTTACCGTAACCTTCCAATGCGTTACCTGCATAAACGACTTTACCATCCGCTGCTGAGCGAACATCCTGCCCTTTTTGCCCTGCAATATCGATCCCTTTATTACCACCTTCAGAGTTTGAGAAGCCTTGAACAATACGCCCTGCAGTTGGTGAAACCCATCTGATTGATGATGCTGGTGCTGCCATCGTGCTTTGTGTTGCGGTAGTTGCTTTAACTTGCGGCTGAGCTTGTTGTTCAACTGTTGCTGTTGTTGCTACAACAGTAGGAGCAGAGCTAGTAACATTTCCTGCAGAAGCTTGAATAGTCGGTTTTACAGCTGTATTTGCAGAGCCTACACCCGCTTTTACAGGTCCTGTAATTTCACCTTCAGAGGAATAAACTGTGCCATTCTCCCCTTGTTGGTAGGTCACTTTTGGTTGAACTGGCACGGTCACGGTTTCTTCAACAGTAATAGTTTCTGTACCTGATTTACCTGTTTTGAGCTTTTGCCCAACCGTCAATTGATATGGCTCGCTCATATTGTTAAGAGCGGCGATCTCTTTCACATCTTTACCGATTACGTAAGCAATTAAGAACATGGTATCGCCTTTGCGAACGGTATAAGTTGAGCCGTCATAAAAGCCTTTTTGAATCTGGCTGTAAATGGGGGCATTGTTTGCATCGCGAGGGATCTCAAAGTTTTGATCGACTTTTTTCTCAACCGTTTTAGTTTTTTTTACCACTTTTTTGGTTGTTTTTGGCTGCTCAGGCTGCGCTGTAATAACAGGATTTTGCACCGCTACTGGTTGATAGCTTGGTGTCGAAACCGTTGGGGTACTCATTGTGCTTGGCATATTCACAGGTTGAATATCTGCCGTTTGCCATCCCATATTATTGCTTGCTCCTGTGCCCTCCACAGGTTGCATTATCCCTGGTGAGAGCTCGCTACTACCTGAAGCATTTACCACAGGTGCAGGCGAGTTAGCTGAACAAGCGACTAGAATGCTTGCAGTAAGCGGCAAAATCAGAAAATGTTTTTTCATGATCAATCCTTTTTCTTCGTTCTTATTTATGTTTATTTTGTTGTTGCTTTCATTGAATCAGGCATAGGAGCTGTTTGAAAATCACCCCAACTAAAGCTGCCGTTCGTTGCCCCCGAATCCTCCACAGGTTGCATTAAGCCTGGCGATAATTCATTCGGATCAGTCACTTTTTCCGCACTACAAGCGGTTAAAAATGCACAAGAAAGTGCAAATAACATTACTTTTTTCATCATGAAATCCTATTAACGCACTCGTAGTGTTTGACCCACTTTTAGTTTTGTCGTCGTACTAATGTTGTTTAATGCGGCAATCTCAGCTGGAGTTTTGCCTGCAAGGAAAGAAACAAAATAGAGCGTATCTTGTGGACCAACGGTAATAGTGCTATCTGTGTAACAACCTTTAGTCATTTGAGCATAAATCGGTGTGCCTGCTTCATTGCGAATTACTTGGCAGCTGCCGATGCTGTCTGAAGAACCGTAGTTTGCGTTGTTGTTATAGCTAGTGTGGTTGGTGCTTGGTGCGGTTACTGTAGGTTTTGCCGTTATAGGTGCAGGTGTGTAGCTCGGTTGTGAAATCGGTTGGTTCATTCCGCTTGGCATTGAAGTAGGTTGAATATCTGCTGGTTGCCAAGTACCACCGTTTGGCAGGGTGTCTGATGAGCTTTCGGTAACTTCCGCAGAGTTGTTTGAAGTACAAGCTGTTAATGCAAAAGTCACCACAAGTGGTAATAGAAGAAATGATTTTTTCATATCGGTATCCTGTTCTTTTATTTAAAAAATTTTCTGATGTAGGAATTGAATCTGCTCGTAGGGGCAGGCTTTATCCCCGCCCTTTATATTTCAGTTTATTTAGTAAATTGATAAATTGTATAAGCTACTACAGCTAAGGCAATTGTACCCCAGCCAATTAATTCGATCGAACGGCGGATTTTATCTGCATATTTTTCGCCACCCCATGCAGAGAGTTTTGCCACCAAAATAAAACGGGCAAAACGCGAAATAGCCGCAGTAATCACAAATGGGAAGAATGCCATTTGCATTACACCTGCACAAATGGTAAAGACTTTATATGGAATGGGCGAGAAACCTGCAAGGAAAACCACTGCCACACCCCAAACTTCAAACCACGCTTTTGCTTGGTCAAAGCTGGCTTGCATTCCCCAGTTTGCGATTAATGATTGCACCCATTCGAATGCATAAAGTCCGATAAAGTAGCCAATTATGCCACCGAGTATTGAGGAAATGGTCGTATAAAGTGCATATTTAAACGCATTGTGCGGTTTTGCCATCGACATTGGAATTAACATCACATCGGGCGGAATCGGGAAGAAAATCGCTTCAATAAAGCTCACAAAACTGAGCCAATATGCTGCGTAAGTGTGCTTCGACCAGACCATCGTTTTGTCGTAGATTGTACCAAATAATTGCATAAACTTTATCTTCTCTTTAGAGAATTTGTTGTAAATCAGTGAGTGAATGGTGTGCTGTCATATCCACTTGTAGCGGAGTAATTGATACACAATCTTGGTTGATCGCATAAAAATCTGTACCTTCGCTCTCATCAATAGCGGTGCCGTTCGCTCCAAGCCAGTAAATTGTGCCACCTCGTGGATCTTCGGTTTTCACAATTTCTGCTGCTTGTGAACGCTTGCCTTGGCGGGTAATCATCGTGCCTTTTAGTGCTTCATACGGCAGATCGGGCACGTTGATATTTAAAATTTCACGGTGCGTAATTATTTCTGGTTTGAGTTTGGGTAAAAGCGCTAACACCACTCGAGCAGCGGTTTCAAAGTGGTTTGAACCAAACAGATGCCCATAATGTTTATCATTGCCTTTTTTACCCACAAGTGAAACCGCCAAGCAAGGCTGAGGCAGATGACGCCCCTCTAACGCAGCTGCCACTGTGCCCGAATAGATAATATCATCGCCCAAATTCGCCCCGTGATTTATGCCTGAAATAACCAAGTCAAAATCGTTGGGTAATAATCCATTTAAGGCTAAATGCACACAATCCGCGGGCGTACCTGAAGTTACTGCATAGTTAAATTCGTCAAATTTTTGTACACGCAACGGCTCTGTCAGTGTTAAACAGTTAGAGGCTGCTGAACGGTTGCGATCTGGGGCAATAATGGTGACACGATGACCCGCTTCACGCAACATTCGTGCGAGAGTTTGAATGCCCTCTGCGTGAAAACCATCATCGTTGCTCATTAAAATATTCATCATTTCCTTATTCTTCTTCGTTTAATATGATTAATTCACGCACCAATCCCGTTGCGTAACTGCCTGAATTTAAAAAGAATGTTAGGCGTAATCCTTCAGGTTCAAACTGCCAATGGAGATCTTTCGGTTTACACAATATCGCACGACGAGCGGCATTCATTCGCTCTTTTTTCATCAACCTAATTAAGTTTTCATGCTGTGCTACGATCGCTTTTTCACGCTCATTACCCTTCTGTTCAAGGGAATTTTCGCCAATCAATGGTGCGGTAAGTAAGACATCATTTTCATCTAAACGTTGTTGTGATTGCACTAAATCTTCCGCTTTCACTTCAAAAAAGCTGTTTGAGCCAGCTAGTTGCAGATAATCACCTGATAATACCGTTTGCATTTGCTGATCGGCAATCCGTTGCGAAACCACTAAATTAAACACCTCTGAACGAGCCGCGGAAAGGTAAAAACTGCGTTTTTTGTGATCTTTTACTGAAATTTCACCGCTTGCCCAGCGTTGTGCTTGGGTTAAATTATGCCCATCACGCCCAAAACGTTGTTCGGTAAAATAATTAGGAAAACCGACCGCTTGCAATTGATTCAAGCGTTGTTTGAGTTCATCGGTTTTTTCTACATCTCGTAGTAAAAGCTCGAAATAGTTGCCTTCCAATGCACCTGTGCGGATTTTACGGTTATGACGAGTTACTTCTAAAATCTCTACACCTTCACATTCAAAGGCAGAAAAATCGGGCGTTTCTTTACCCGCTAAGTGTAAACAGAACCATTGCTCGGTCATTGCTTGACGATCTTTCAAGCCCGCATAGCTCATACTTTTCGCAGAAATGCCCACGAATTTTGCCAACTGCTCGCCTACAAAAAGGGTATTGGCATTAGTTTTACGCACTTTTACTGCGACAAATTCGCCTTCACCTGCAAGTGGATAGCCTAGCTCTTCTCGCACAATAAAATCTGCAAATTCGGCTTTTAATCTGCCCGCTTGTTGAGGTTTTCCTAATAGATAATTTAGTTTCATAGTTTGTGTTTAGTATTCTAACATCGTTTAATGAACGTAGGAGAGGGTTTATTCCCGCCTAAATTTCATGAAATTTATTGGGAGAGGTAAATTCTTCGTCTATGCCAATGATGTAAAACAGCCGTTTGCATTGCTACAAGCGGCTGTTTTTCGTAGATTTTTTGTCATTACACGTTAAAGCGGAAGTGCATCACATCGCCATCTTGCACGATGTAATCTTTTCCTTCTAAACGCCATTTACCCGCTTCTTTCGCACCGTTTTCACCTTTGAATTGGATGAAATCATCATATGCGATTACTTCTGCACGAATAAAGCCTTTTTCGAAATCGGTGTGGATAACGGCAGCCGCTTTAGGGGCTGTTGCTCCAACAGAAACTGTCCAAGCACGTACTTCTTTCACGCCTGCGGTGAAGTAAGTTTGCAGATTTAACAACGCATAGCCTGCACGGATTACACGGTTCAAACCAGGTTCTTCAATGCCTAAGTCTTGCAGGAATTCGGTTTTTTCATCGTCATCTAATTCTGCAATTTCCGCCTCAATCGCTGCACATACGGGTACAACTACGGAACCCTCTTTTGCCGCAAATTCACGCACTTTGTCTAAGTATGGATTGTTTTCAAAACCATCTTCGTTCACGTTGGCGATGTACATCGTTGGTTTTAAGGTTAAGAAATTGTAGCCTTTGATTGCCAACAATTCGTCTTTGTCTAAATTGACTAAGCGGATCATTCCTGCATTTTCAAGCACAGGTAAGATTTTTTCCATTACAGAAAGCTCGAATTTCGCTTCTTTATCACCACCTTTTGCACGTTTTTGTAAACGTTGGATCGCACGCTCGCAGCTATCTAAATCCGCTAATGCTAATTCAGTGTTGATAGTTTCAATGTCATCAAGTGGGTCAATTTTGCCTGCAACGTGCACAATGTCATCGTTCTCAAAACAACGCACAACGTGACCAATCGCATCCGTTTCGCGAATGTTAGCTAAGAATTTGTTACCCAAGCCTTCGCCTTTGCTTGCACCTGCCACTAAACCTGCAATATCTACAAACTCCATCGTAGTTGGTAATACGCGCTCAGGCTTGACGATTTCTGCTAATGCATCTAAACGTGGATCAGGCATTGGTACCACACCTGTGTTTGGTTCAATGGTACAGAACGGATAGTTCGCCGCTTCAATACCTGCTTTGGTTAATGCATTAAAAAGAGTTGATTTACCAACGTTTGGCAAACCAACGATACCTGCTGTTAAAGCCATTAATTTATTTCTCCATAAAAAAGTAATTCAGTTAATTATAACACAAAAATTGTTAAAAATAGGCAACTTCCCTTTGAGAACCAGAAAAAGGAAAGCAAGGCAAAGAATGCTATAAAAAAGATGATTATGAACTATAGAAAGTTTTTATATTGCTAGTGAACTTATTTTCTGAACATAAAACTCTCGTTATATAGTTTCTCCAACATCTGTTATAAAACCTTCTTAAGTTTCTTCTCGAAATCATGACGACTCATCATAACCACATGATCACAATTTGTACAACGAATCTTAATGTCAGCTCCAAGACGGGTAACTTCCCATTCGTTAGCTTTTTTTCCTGTTGCTTTGATGGTACAAGCATGTGGTTTTTTCATTTCAACTAAACTTCCAATTTGGTACATAAACTTCCTCTCTAGTAAAAAAGTTATCCACTGTGGATAACTTTTTCGATTTTAGTTTGTTCTTACAGGTGTAATCAATTGAATAAAATTCTCACTGTCATCAGCTGGCGTCAAAGTAAATGGACGCACTGGTGAAATGAAACGTACACGGACAGTCTCACTCTTAAGAGCTTTCAAAGCATCTATTAGGTAGGTTGGATTGAAACTAATGACCAAATCACTACCTGAAACATCTTGCACGTCAATATCCTCATTCACCTTTCCGACTTCTGGCGAATTAACATGGGCACTGACACTACCATTAATGATTTCGAGTTTAACGGTACCACTTTGACTAGCATTATACTTCACGGATGCTCGTTTCATACTTGTATTTACGCTAGCTGTTTCAAAAACAACTTCTGTTTCAAATGAATCGGACAAGAGACGATTAGTGTCTGGATAATTTCCTTCAAGTAAACGTGTATAGAAAGAAATTGTTTCACTACGGAATAGAATTTGATTTGCTGAGAAGAAGACCTCTAAGTTTTCAATATCATCGCTAAAGACTGCTGACAATTCTTTAAGTGAGCGACTTGGGATTACAACATCAAAGTTATCTGCAGAATGCTCCAGAACAAGTTGACGTTGGCTCATTCGGTGAGAGTCAGTTGCTACAGCTTTTAGATCTTTATGATTTGAAAGAACAAAATGAACTCCGGTTAAAATTGGACGACTTTCTTGTGTGCTTGCTGCGAATGACGTTTCAGCAATGATAGATTTTAATACTTTTGTGTCCATGAGTAATGGCGTCAAGCTATCAACTTCCTGAATACGGGGATATTGTTCAACATCTTTCCCTTTTAAAGTAATCTCTGATTTACCACTCTTTAGTAAAACTTGGTATTGTTCGATTTCTTCAAAAGTAAGGGTAACATCAGGCAAGCTTGAGACAACATTAATGAAAAAGTTGGCTTCCAAAAGGATACTACCTGGCTGTGTAATTAATAGGCCTGCATTTTCTTCTGAAACTGAGATACTATTTTCAATTGAGATTTGCCCATTTGATCCTGTCAAATAGATACCATCACTGGTAACTTCGATTTTAATCGTTGATAGAATTGGGATAGCATTTTTAGAAGAAATAGCACGGCGAGTCGTATGAAGTGCTTGTAAGAAATAAGCTTTATTAATCGCAAATTGAATCATGATGCTCCTTTATTTTTATTAGTATTATTTTAGTAGTAGTAGTAGGTCTTGTGGACACTGTGCATAAGTCTACAAAACATAGTTTTATCAAGGCTTTGAACTTGTGCACAGCCTGTGGAAAAGTTTGAATGATTTTTAATAGTTATCCACAAGTGTCATTTTATCTTGTTTTTGATGGTATCAATTTCAATGCGTAAACTGTCATCTTGGGCAATCATATTTTTGATTTTATTGTATGCGTGTAAGACAGTTGAGTGGTCTCTTCCGCCAAATTCTTTTCCAATTTTTGGAAGGGAGTTATCAGTCATTTCACGCGCAAGATACATGGCTACCTGACGTGCCAAGACAATATTTTGTGTTCGTTTAGTTGCCTTGATCTCTTTTACAGTGACATTATAAAATTTTCCTACCTCAGTTTGGATATCCTCAATCGGAATAAGAGTTAACTTAGGACCATCCATTTTACGTGCACGAATAGCTTCAGCAGCTACCTCAACTGTGATAGTATCTAACTGGCGAACATTGGCAACTAAGCTAATATCTTTTAAGGCCCCTTCTAAGTCACGGACATTTGAATCAAATTGGCCAGCTAAATACTCAATTGTTTCAGGAGGAAAATGATAATCATAGTCCATAATCTTATTAGTAAGAATGGCCACTCGCGTTTCAAAGTCAGGTGGTGTGATATTGACGGTTAACCCCCATTTGAAGCGCGTGACAAGACGCTCTTCCATCTCGTTCAATTGATCTGGATTACGGTCGCTGGTCAGGACAATTTGTTTATTATTATTGTGAAGGACATTGAAAGTATTGAAGAATTCCTCTTGAGTGGCTTGCGTTGATTTTTTAGCCAATGATTGAATATCATCAATTAAGAGAACGTCCAGATGACGGTATTTAAGTTTTAGTTCATCCATTTTATCTAAACGGATATGGACAACAAATTCATTAATGAAATTCTCTGCAGTGATGTATTTAATGCGTGCTTGAGGATTATCATGTAAGACCTTGTTACCAATGGCATTGAGTAAGTGAGTTTTTCCGAGACCAGGTCCTCCATAAATAAATAGAGGGTTATACGTAGCTCCTGGTGAATCAGCTACAGCTAAAGATGCAGCAACTGACCAACGGTTTTCATCCCCCTGAATAAAATTATCAAAGGTGTACTTACTATTTAAGTCAGAGTCCAATGTAGGAAGAGCAGGTGTTTGCTGTTCCTTTTTATTGCCAAAGTCATTGTTTGTTACAGTTGAATTTGCCTCGTTTAAGAGTGCTTCGTCAAAGACGTACTCAACTTTTATTTCACTATTATAGGCTTCAAAACCAGCCATCAAAATGAAAGATTGCATATTCTTTTCCCAGAATAGCTTTTTGACTTCTTCAAGCAGAATTGTAGCAACGTTATTTTGAACTTTGATGAGCTTGGTATCCAGGACATAATAATCAAAAGTGGCTTGTGTTAGTTCCTCTTTGGCCAGCTCTAAGAGCTTATTCCAAAAAAAATGCTCTTTTTCGGTCATTCCATCAATTCTCCTTCTTTATTCTTGTTCTCTGATTTTATCATAAAACAAAAAAGTTTTCCACAGGTCTGAAGATAAAAGCTTATTAAGTTATCCACAAGCTAAAAAAGGTAATTAACATTGTGCACAAGAGTTATCCACAAGTTGTGAATAAAAAAAGAAACCCTCTAAAATAAAGGGAGGGCAACCGTTTTATGATGTGGATAAGTTTGTTTCTTTTTGCTACTCAATTCACAGGTCAAATAAGCTTGTTGCTAATTCTGTTAAAATCTTCTTCCGTCGAAAAGTGGATCTGAATAGTTCCAGAGTGATTTTTGTGATAACGAAGAGTAACAGGGAGACTAAGTGATTTTTCAAGTTCTTTTTCTTTATCTTTTATATGAATATCTTTTTTTGATTTTTGTTTTTTTGGAAGTTCTTGAAGTCTTTTTTCCAGAGTACGAACGGACCATTTTTCAGTAAGCACCTGATGATAGATAGTTAATTGCTTTTTTGTATCCTCAACAGCTAAAAGTGCTCTAGCATGTCCTTGACTCAGTTTGCCATTTTCGATACTCGTCTGTATCTCTTGGGGAAGTTGGAGGAGTCTGAGAGCGTTACTGATATAAGGTCTGGATTTCCCCATAGCTTTCGCCAGTTCCTCGTGACTATAAGCTAGCTCATTAATTAAACTACGATAGGCCTTTGCTTCTTCAATGGGATTGAGATTCGATCGTTGTAAATTTTCAATAATAGCTTGTTTACGGCTTTCTTGATCTGTAACTTTCTTTACAACTGCAGGGATTTCTGTCATTCCTAGACGTTTACAGGCACGTAAACGTCTTTCCCCAGCAATTAGTTCATAACCAATAATATCCGATTTTCGGACAATGATTGGCTGTATCAGTCCATTTTCAGCGATTGATTGGCTCAGTTCTGCTAATTCTTCATCAGAGAATTCTATACGAGGTTGAAAAGGATTTGGGTAGATTTCACTAATAGATAAAGCTTTGAGTTGTTCTTGCATGTTATTCCTTTCCGAAAAAAGACCTTTACATTATTGTAAAGGTCTTTTGACAGATTTGTCAATGACTTAGTCAGACAAGTCTTCTGTAGATTTTGTTAATTTAAGTTCTTCAGTTTTCTTCTCTTTACCACGATAGAAGGTTACCTTGATTGTATCTCCGATACTATGGCTGTAAAGATTGGTTTGAATATCAGTTTTTGAGCTGATTTCCTTACCGTCAATTTCAGTAATAACATCATTTTCTTGAAGTTTACCATCAGCTGGCATACCTTTTTGAACGCTACCGACAACAACTCCAGATTTCACATCATCTGGTAAATCTAATTTAGAAGTTGCACTGCTAGAAAGGCTATTAAGATCGGCCATTGAGATTCCTAGGGCTGGGCGTGTAACTTTACCGTCTTTTTCCAATTGATTGATAATCTCGACAACATCGTTTGATGGAATGGCAAATCCCATACCTTCAACGGCGCTACCAGCGACTGCTGATGTTGATGAAATTTTACTTGAGTTAATACCGATAACTTGTCCTTCGATATTGACTAAGGCACCACCTGAGTTACCAGGGTTAATGGCAGCATCCGTTTGGATAGCATTTGTTGAAACAGTTTCACCATTGTCGTTTTGCATAGTTACGGTACGGCTAAGGCTAGAAACGATTCCCTCTGTTACTGAGTTGGCGTATTCGGTACCAAGTGGGCTACCGATAGCAATTGCCTTCTCACCGACTGTGAGAGAGTTTGAGTCCGCAAATTCTGCTACGGTTTTAATTTTATCTGAAGAAACTTTGACAACTGCTAGGTCAGAGTAAGTATCTTTACCAACCAGTTCACCAGTAATCTTTGATCCATCTGAAAGCATGATTTCGAGTTTTTTAGCGCCATCGACAACGTGGTTGTTGGTTACGATATAAGCCTCTTTACCATCCTTTTTATAGATAACACCGGAACCTTCACCAGCGACTTGTAACCCATCAGAATCTTTTGATTTGTCTTGGTTAGAGTCAGAACTATCATCTCCACCAAAGATACGGCCATAAAGTTCATTTAGAGAATCTGAAGATGACCCTTCTTGGTAATTGATGACAGAAACAACGGCATTTTGTACTTTCTTAACAGCTTTAGTTGTATCTGTTGTATTATTGTATACGGTCTTAGCTGTTTTAACACCTGTATCTGTTGAATTGGTAAAAGATACCCCTGCTGCTGTTAATAGGATAAAGGCACCTAGTAGACCACCTAGTAAGCCAATAACAAGCATTGCAATTGGCGCTACTATTTTTTTCCAGTTAAATTTTTTCACGTTTAGTCCTCCTTTTTGATAAACATATCAAAGTAAGCTTAATTATATCATAAAGTGATTTTAAAAAACAGTTATCAACAGTCTGTGGATAAGTTTCAAAAAGTGTAGATAAGAAGCTATTTTATAGGGATAACTAAAGATTCTTAACAGTAAAAAGGTGTGGATAAGGTGTTAAAAGATTGTGGATATGTGCTATAATAAGCCTATGAAAGTTAAATTGATTACCGTTGGAAAATTGAAAGAAAAATATTTGAAAGATGGCATTGCGGAGTATGTCAAACGACTAGGACGCTTCACAAAATTTGAATCTATAGAATTAACGGATGAAAAGACACCAGATAATGCAAGCGAATCTGAAAATAAAGCTATCCTAGACAAAGAGGGGCAGCGTATCTTGGCTAAAGTAGGTGATCGTGATTATGTCATTGCCTTAGCTATTGAAGGAAAACAATTTCCCTCGGAACAATTTGCTAAAGAGTTAGAGCAAGTGACCCTTAGAGGCTATTCAGATATTACTTTTATTATAGGGGGCAGTTTGGGACTCTCTCCAACAGTAAAAAAGAGAGCTAATCGATTGATGAGTTTTGGTCTCTTAACGTTCCCTCATCAGCTTATGCGCCTTGTATTAGTAGAACAAATTTATCGCGCATTCATGATTCAGCAGGGAAGTCCTTACCATAAGTAGAAGAAGGAAACAGACATGTTCAGAATGAAAAAACGCTCCTATCGTGTTTTTGAAGGATTACGAGTAGCAACTCTAGTTAGTTATATAGGAGGCTTCATTGATGCCTATACTTACAATACTCAAGACGGACGATTTGCAAGTATTCAGACAGGTAATCTCCTTTATTTGGTTATTCATCTTGTTGAGGGGCATATTGCAAGAGCTTTCAGCTATGTGATACCTATTTTTTTCTTTGTTTTAGGTCAGTTTTTTGTTTTTTTTGTTAAGAAGTGGCTCATTAACCATAAATGGGGATGGCATTTGCAAGCGATTAGACTTGCCTTTCTCTTGATGACTATTCTCGCCATTATTACACCTTACGTTGATTCTACTATTACGATTGCAGGCTTGGCATTTTTTGCCTCTCTTCAGGTAGGGATTTTTAAGCGCGTCAGAGGGGTAAATTATGCTTCCTTCATGATGACTGGTAATATTACGAATACCTCTTTAACCGTTGCCAGGGCTATTGACGAGGGGGATCCCAAAGTGCTTAAACAAGCTTCTTATACAACTATTATCATCTTTACATTTATGGTAGGAGTCGCAGCCTCAACTTGGTTTGCTCAATATTTACATGAATACAGCCTATATACGACTTTGCTTCCCTTGCTTGTTTTAAATTATTTCCTATTTATCGAGGCAAAAGAAAAACGCAACTAGAGATTC
>OGCY01000310.1_pt1 | contig 15867 bp, 11 predicted proteins | sample 1570311 | NCBI WGS metagenome assembly OGCY01 (sample SAMEA2582165, study PRJEB24529) | metagenome | biome: Human gut stool | place: China | collected 2011
TTCTGGACGTTCCCCAGCCATCTTCCATCTCAGGGCACAGCCTGATGAGACTGGCAGAACACGGTGAAGACTCCGCGCATCCAGACTTCGCGTTCAGTGAATACCATGCTCACGGTATTCCGGATGGCATGTTCATGATTCGATGGGACAAATACAAATATGTATTTTATTGTTCTGATGGTCCCCAGCTCTTTGATCTGAAGGCCGACCCCGGGGAAAATGAAAACTTACTGGAGACCCGGGCGAACGACGGCGTGGTTCAGGAAGCTGCGGACAACTGCCATCGCCGCCTGCTCTCCATTTGTGATCCTTATGCAGTGAACGAACGGGCTAAGGAATTTCAAAAACGCATAAAGGCAGCCATGGGAATTACGGCATACACACAGGATATGGGACAGTGGGTTCCTCACCCGGAGGCGCTTCCAAATCCAGACCACAACCACTCTTTTTATTCAGAAAGGACAAACTTGTCAATTACCCATGTCTGAAGACACGGGATTGCAACTCAACTACACGTAGTACGGCATGTGATTCATGCCTCCTACCTCAAACGTTGGCTACAATAGGCTGATTGACGGCAGCCCGCCTGCTTCGGTTCTGCCTAACAGGCCTCTGCGAACAGAGTATTACATCCTTTACGGTAGATGTTTATGGCTCCGGTACGGTCATCATTACTTCGGTAACCGCATGCAGTACAGCAAAATTCATGCCTCTTTCTGCTGCGGTTAGCCTTTGTCGTATTCCCACAGACCGGACAACTCTGACTGGTGTACTTCGGGTCTGCCGCAAGGACTTCTGACTTTGACAGCGCGGCTTTGTATTCCAGCATCTCACGGAACTGATAGAATGCCCAGGAGACCATGACGTACCGGGATTTCAAACGAACTTGTTCTGTAGCAGTGCGTATCCCGGTTAAATCCTCTATAATAAAAAGCGTTCCGGCTCCATACTGTGAGATAAGTGCCTTCGTAACCGCATGGTTTACCGCGGTTACGTAACGGGTTTCTTTCTCACGGAGCATTCCTCCGTTATAGTGCATAATGGAGACCAGTGTTTCCACGGTGCCGTTTTTGCGGTAATCCTCTACAAAGGTGCCAACGCGTGGCCGGACCACAAGGAAACCTTTCTTTTCAAGCTCAGCGATGCCGGAGTTGACAACAGCGCGGGAGACCTGCATGGATTTTGCAAGTTCACGTTCTGGAGGAAGCTTTTCTCCGACTTCTAATTTGCCGGAAAGAATCATGCCCTCCATTTCAGAGATAAAAAGCTCCTTTAAGGTTGGAGCATTTAATTTTTTAAATTCCATAGGATTTCTGACTCCTTTCATGGATCCTGGTCATACCAGAATCCATTTTTTATTTTAGACGCTCTATTTGGAAAAATCAAATGAAAATTCTATTAACCGGGGCGGGAAATTAGTATCATAGATTGTAATTTCGGTTATCTTATTCTATAATCAGAAAGTAAAATATTGAAAACAAAGAGAGTGCTTATGAAGAAAAAAGAGAATCATCTGCAGGAAAAGGAAACGGTAAAGCAGACAACGAAAAAAGGAAAACGAAATGCCGCAAAGGATATCCGCTGGGACAGACTGGATAACACTGCACATCTGTTTCCGGTGATTGCGGGGGAGAGCATGAGCAATGTGTACCGCATCAGCGTCACACTGACAGAACTGGTACAGCCGGAACTGTTACAGCAGGCGTTAGACATTGTATTGCCAAAGTTTGACGGATTTAACCTACGCCTTAGACAGGGTGTTTTCTGGTATTATTTTGAGGAGAACGGCAAACCGGCTCCGAAAGTCCGGGAGGAGAGCAATTTCCCCTGCCGATTTATCCAGGCAAACAAGAACCACAGCTACCTGTTCCGGGTAACATACTATAAATATAGAATTAATCTGGAAGTGTTTCATGTGCTGACCGATGGAATGGGAGGCATTAATTTCATCAAAGAGCTGACGTATCAGTACCTGCGCCTTGCACACCCGGAGATTGCAGAGAAAACCGGAGAAGGCTTGAACAGTGATACATCTTTAAACCGGGAGGACAGCTTTTTAAAGAATTACAAGACGAGTTCCCAGAAGGGGTATCAGAGCAAAAAAGCATATCTGATTCACGGGGAACATTTGAGAAAGGGCGAGTTCGGTGTTATGCACGGCTATATGAATATCCCGGAACTCAAAAAAGTCTGCCACAGTTATGGCGTGAGTATCAATGAGTATCTGGTGGGAGCCTATATCTGGAGTGTGTATACAGAGTGTCTTCATGGAATGCCATCAAAACGTCCGATTCGGGTGGCGGTTCCGGTTAATCTGCGCCCGTATTTTAACTCTATCACCACAAAGAATTTCTTTGTAATGGTATCGGCGGAATTTCATCCGGTAAAGGACGAGTACACGTTTGAGGAAGTGCTTTCGATTGTGAGAGAGAGCCTAAAAAGCCAGATTAACAGAGAGCATCTTGAGAAGCTTTTTTCCTATAACGTATCAAATGAAAAGAATCTGGCTGCCCGTGCGGTGCCGTTGTTCTTAAAGAATCTTGCGATGCGTTATGTGTATACCATGTCAGCGCTTGCAAACACGGCGACAGTGACCAATATCGGAAATATTTCAGTGGCAGAGGAATACAAACCGTATGTGGAAATGTTCCATGCGTTTCTTGCCATGTCAAAGGGACAGCATTTAAAGGGAACCATCTGTTCCTATGGAGATACATTGGTGTTTACCTTCAGCTTTGACCTTGTGGATCCATCTGTACAGAGGGGATTTTTCCGCCGGCTGACAGAAGACGGCCTTGAAATAGAAATAGAAAGTAACGGAGTATTATATGAGTAGATGCAGAAATTGTAAAGTAGAAGTTTTAGATGAGACAGACCGCTGTCCATTGTGTCATTCTGTGCTGGATAAGACGGTTGAGATGGAAAATATGTATCCCAATGTATGGGTGCGTTCAAGACTGATGATGCGTATCAGCAGAATTTATTTATTCTGTGCGATTTTGCTTGAGGCGATGTTTGTTTATATCAATGTTGTGACAGAATCGGAAATCTGGTGGTGCAGTATCACAGGACTGTCCCTGTTGTATGGATATATGGTCATCCGGTTTGCTATCCTTGGCAAATCCGGTTACCGTATGAAGACGATTTTGTTGACGTTAATTGCTATTTTGATGGTTATTGCAATTGACTTTGTAGTAGGATATCGTGGATGGTCGGTGAACTATGCACTCCCGGCGGGAATCCTTCTGATTGATGCAGGAATTCTGCTTCTGATGATTATCAATCGCAGGAACTGGCAGAGTTATCTGATGTGGCAGATTTTAATGATTTTGTGCAGCGTGATTCCACTGATTTTAGGGCATCTGGGAATTGAAACGGTACGGATTTTATCCATTCTTCCGATGGCGGCATCCGTATTCTTGTTCCTTGGAACGGTTATTATCGGTGACAGACGGGCAAGAATCGAGTTATACCGGAGATTTCATATCAAGTAAAGGCAACCGGAAAAATAGCAGAGAGGTACAGTACGAAAATGCACGAGAGCGAAGCGAGTATCAGGGGAAAGGTTATGCGCGATTTAATTGCGCATGCAAGCCATGACAACCTGATTGGAAGAAAGTTAAAGAGTGGAGAACTGCGAAAAAAAATCGGGGAGGTGGAACCACCTTGGAAGTGTCCAGACTGTTTTAAACTGACCGAAATTTCGATGGAGCAGTTTCAGATGGAACTCCTCGAACAGAAGGAGAATCCGAATACGGATAAGATAATTTTACAGCTTCATGGCGGCGGCTATGTAGGTGCCATGCGAAACGCATACCGGATGTTTGCAGGGCTTTACAGTGAAGTCAGCCACGGGATGAGTGTCCTTACGATTGATTACCGCGTGGCACCGGAAAATCCATATCCGGCGGCATTGGAGGATGCGGTGGCGGCATACCGCTGGCTGTTAGAGCAGGGATGGTTTTCAGAGCAGATTATTGTGGCAGGAGATTCCGCGGGTGGCGGTCTTGCGATGGCGTTATGCCATTATCTGAAAGACCATGGGATGCAGGTGCCGTGCGGAATCATTGCAATGTCTCCGTGGACGGATTTAACCGCAAGCGGAGAATCTTATGAGACAAATTATGACAAGGATCCGTTGTTTGGCGGAACAAGGGACAGCCTGATTTATAACAAGGATTATGTGGGAGAGCATGACCCAATGGACGCCTATATTTCACCTTTATTTGGAGATTTTCGTGGATTTCCGCCGATGCTTTTACAGGTGGGTTCCTATGAAATGCTGTTATCCGATTCCGTCAGTGTGGCGGCAAAGGCGAGAGAGCAGGGAGTAAAGGTAAGACTGAGTATTTATGAAGGGATGTTCCACATCTTTCAGATGGCAGCAAAAATGCTGCCGGAATCTAAAAGAGCGTGGATTGAGATTGGAAAATTTATCAGTGTTTTGACAAATGACTGACATCCATATAGACCGGGAGACCGTTCTGATAGGTTACCTTTGATTCACCTTGGATAAGCGGTGTCAGGTAATCGATTAACGGCTGTTCGATGTCGTTTCCGGCAGCGTTAATCCACTCGGTCGGAACGGACTTTGCCTCGTTTGCAATGTTTTTAATCTCTGCATAGCCGTACTCGATGGTATAAGGGTCATTTGAAACACGGTTCATGGTAACCATGGAAGCTGTTACACCTTCTTCGGAGAGTGCGACAGCTTTTTTGCCAAGTTCAAATGCCTCGGAAAGGTCAGTTTCGGATGCAAGATGCGCCGCACAGCGCTGCAATACGTTGATTTCCACGGAACGAACCTTGACACCGAGTTTTTGTTTTACCAGAAATTCGAGTGCTTTTCCGGCACCGCTTAACTGGCTGTGCCCAAAGTTGTCAACAGACTGTGTGCTGGCGCTGATGTAATTGCCGGAAGCATCGCGGATGCCTTCGGATACGGCAATGATGACGTTGTTGCGCTCAAATAACAGCCGCTTTACATCGAGAATAAAATCGTCCGGATCAAATGGAACTTCCGGCAGATAAATGAGATGTGGCGCAGTGTTGTATTCATTTCTTGCAAGAGCGGCGGCAGCGGTCAGCCAGCCGGCATCACGTCCCATGATTTCTACAATTGTAACACTATTGACTGCGTAGATAAAGGTATCATGGGCAATCTCTAAAAGAGAAGATGCAATATATTTTGCAGCAGAACCAAAACCGGGTGTGTGGTCGGTTTCACAGAGATCATTGTCAATTGTTTTTGGAATTCCGATAATACGGACAGAGCTTCCGATGCGTTTTGCATATTCGGATAATTTTAATACGGTATCCATGGAGTCGTTTCCACCGATGTAGAAGAACGCTTCTACGTGATACTGCTCAAACTGTTTGAACAGAAAAACGTAGGAAGAATCGTCGTCTAAATAATGTGGAAGCTTATAACGGCAGGAACCGAGATACATGGCAGGGGTTACTTTTAAACGGTCGAGGTATTCCGGGTGACCGTCCATTAATTCAGAAAGATTCATCAGATTCTGATTTAAAATACCGGTAATTCCATTCAGGGAACCGTAGACGGTATCATACATTCCAGATTCACTGACACCTTTTATGACACCGGCGAGACTGGCATTGATGGCTGCCGTAGGACCGCCGGACTGTGCAACGATACAATTTCTGACACTCATAATAAACTCCTTAAAATACAGATTTATTCCATACTGAATAATAACGGAAATGAACAGGTCTTTCAAGATAAAAAACATATGGAAAGAAAGTGGGAAAACGATGAAACTATGTACATTATGTCCAAGAAAATGTCCCGTAAACCGGGCAGCCGGAGAAAAAGGGGTCTGTGGACAGACAGAGGAACTAAAAGTAGCGCGTGCGGCACTGCATTACTGGGAGGAGCCTTGTATTTCAGGAGAGAGCGGTTCCGGAGCTGTGTTTTTTTCGGGGTGTGCCCTTCACTGTGTGTTCTGTCAGAATGAAGAGATTGCAAACGGAACAGTTGGAAAAGTGATTTCCGGTGAACGCCTTTCAGAAATTTTTCTGGAATTGCAGGAAAAAGGAGCCAATAATATTAATCTGGTCACACCGGGGCAGTTTGTACCGCAGATTATTGTGGCGGTGGAGCGTGCAAGACGGCAGGGGATGACGCTTCCGATTGTATACAACACCAGCAGCTATGAAAATGTGGAAAGTATCAGAAGTTTGGAAGGAATTGTGGATATCTATCTTCCGGATTTTAAATATATGGACACCTCGCTTGCAGGGAAATATTCACATGCACCGGATTACGTAGAGACGGCAAAGAAAGCAATTGCCGAGATGGTGCGTCAGACCGGTGCGGCAGAATTTTTTGACGGGGACGAAGACGGGCTGATGAAGCGAGGAACGATTGTGCGCCACCTGATTCTGCCGGGGCATACAAAAGATTCCAAAGAGGTGATCCGTTATCTTTACGAAACATATGGGGATACTGTATACATAAGCATGATGAATCAGTTTACCCCGATGCCGGGGCTTAAAAATTATCCGGAACTTGCAAGAAAAGTGACACCGGAGGAATACGATGAAGTCGTTGATTATGCGATAGAACTTGGGGTGGAGCATGGCTTTATCCAGGAAGGAGAAACAGCGGAGGAGAGTTTTATCCCGGATTTTGACTGCACCGGGGTGTAGGAATAGAAATTTGTTGCTTTTTCACAGAAACGGGATGTCGAAAGACCGTAAATGACGTCGTATCCTTGTGGAAAATGGCATATTTGTGTTGACGCGTAATATTGAATCTCATATAATATAGGCTGAATAGTGGTAAACTATCGTTTTGGAGGAGATTCATGAGGTTTGAGATACATAAAGGATTGAAAAAGAAAGGAAGGATGGCTGCCGTGTGCTCGATACTGGCAGCTATCAGCATTTCCGAAATCAGTGCACCGGCAGCAGTTTATGCGACAGAAGAAGGCGAGTCCGTCGGAACAGAGGAAGTCACAGAGGTGACCGAGATGACAGAGAGTGAAACGTCAGAGAGTGAGACAGCAGGGAGCGAAGTCACGGAGGTGACGGAGACAGAAACGACAGGGGATGATGCAGAAGAGCCGACTGTGGATGATGTGCAGCTTTTGGCGACAGCGACAAGAACGGGTTCCGTGACAGCAAACAATGTAAATGTGCGTTCCGGCGCCGGAACCTCTTACGCAACAATCGGGATTCAGGTCAATACAGGACAGACGGTCACGATTACCGGAGAACAGGACGTAAACGGAACGGCATGGTATGCGGTAAAGTTTACAAAAGACAAAAAGGAATACACAGGATGGATTATTTCTACCTATATTAAGGTAGACAGTGTGGATACTTCGGATGACGATGATACAGAGGTGGATGAGGATTATATCACATCGCTAAAGAAACTGGGATTCCCGGACAGCTATTGCAGTGCATTGGAAAAACTGCATGCAACCTACGACGCCTGGGTGTTTGAACCGGTTCTTACCGGACTTGACTGGAAAACAGCAGTGGAGCAGGAAAGCAAGGCGGGTGTGAATCTGGTGCAGAGCATTGTCAACGATTCCAGAAAGTCAACAGAGAGTTATGCATATGACTGGAGTACGAATAAGTGGTACGGATTTGATGGAGCGGACTGGGTTTGTGCTTCCTCCGACTTCATTGCATACTGTATGGATCCGAGAAACTTTTTGAATGAAACCTATATCTTTCAGTTTGAGACGCTGGAATATGCAAAGTATCAGACGAAGGATGGAGTAAGCAGTATCCTTTCCAATACATTCATGTCGGGAAAATATAAAGACACGGATAAGAAAAAGTACAAATACGCAGATACATTTGTGAAAGTTGGAAAAAGTCTGTCCGTCAGCCCGTATCATCTTGCGGCACGCTGTAAGCAGGAGCAGGGAATCTACGGAACCAGCCAGCTTATCAGCGGAACATATCCGGGATATGAAGGGTATTACAATTATTTCAATATCGGAGCTTATACGACAGCATCTGCCGATAAGGTTGTAAACGGACTTGCCAAGGCAAAGAATGAGGGCTGGAATTCTATCTATAAGGCAATTGCGGGCGGTTCTGCAGTAGTGGCAGACAATTACATCAAAAAAGGACAGAATACCATCTACTTTGAGAAATTTAATGTTGCAAATACATCCAAGCTGTACAGTCATCAGTATATGACAAATGTAATGGCAGCTATCAGTGAGGGAAGCAGTTCCGGTTCTGCCTATACGGATAAGAATCAGGCATTTGTATTCCGGATTCCGGTGTATGAGAATATGCCGGAGAGTGCAGTAACCTTTACCGATACGGGAAATGCGAACAACTGGCTGTCTTCCTTAAGCGTATCCGGTCAGGACCTGACTCCTTCCTTCAGTGGAAGCAAGAAAGACTACACGATTGTTGTAGGCGCAGATGTAAGCACCATCAAGGTATCAGCAAAGGCGGTGGCATCCACTTCGACTGTCAGTGGAACCGGTAATTATACGCTTGAATATGGGGATAATACAATAAAAGTAACCTGTGTTTCCCAGAGTGGCTCTTCACGCACCTATAAGATAACGGTATCAAGAAAATATCCGGTTTCCGGAGAAGAACTTGTGATTGCAGACGGAGTCAGCATTACACCTCCATATACAGTGGCAACCTATATGACGGGAGTCGCACCGGAGACGAAGGCTTCGGAAGTAGTTGCCCGGATTGCTACAAAGAACTGTACAGTTGGCGTTTTAAAGAAAGAGGGAACTCCAAACGAAGGAAAGGTAGAAACCGGAGACCTTCTAACCGTTTATGACAAAGATGGAACGGTGATAAGCCAGTATGAGATTGTAGTCTATGGTGATATAAATGGTGATGGAAAGATATCGAATGTTGACCAGGTAATGTTACAGAAGCATATTCTTGGGATTACCACGTTAGAGGGCAGTTACCTTGAAGCAGCGGATGTCAGCAAAGGCGGCGGTGTATCCAATAAGGATTTAGTGCTTTTGCAGAAGCATATTCTTGGGATAGAAACCATCAGTCAGTAGAGTAAGAGGGAAGAAAAATGAAAGCTAGCATAAAAAAAATCAGTATCTTTTTGTTTACATTATTGATTCTGTGCGGAGTGCTCGCACCAACCGAGACAGTTTTTGCGGCAGACGGAAAGCTGTCAGTTTCGGCATCCTCCACTTCGGTAAATATCGGAGACACGGTAAAAATCACAGCGAAAGCAACAGGACCATCGGGTGAGCAGGCAGTGGCAACCATGACGCTGACGTTTGACTCAGATATTTTGCAATTCCAGAGCTGTAGCAGTTCCGTTTATGGCGGTGGCGGCAACACGGTGACGGTGACGGGAGATTCTTTTACCGTGACATTAAAAGCCGTTGCGGCAGGCAAATCCAAAATCTCACTTTCGGGAACAGACGGCGTTATTTTCAGCAGCACGGAGGAACTTGACTCCATGTCATCGGACAGCACCTCTGTGACAGTTAATAACTCTGCTTCGGATAATGGAAATTCCAACAGCAATAACAGTAATAACAGCAACAATAACAGCAACAATAACAGCAACACAAACAACAGCAGTGATAATAACAGCAGCAGTGACAATACGAATACCAGCACAGACACTGCAAAATCTGCTGACAATTCCCTGCAATCATTGACACTTTCCGCAGGAACACTGTCACCGGCATTTCAGTACAATGTGGTAAAATATACCGCGACGGTGCCAAACAGTGTGACGAACCTTTCCGTGACAGCGGTTGCTTCAAACAAGGCGGCAACGGTGGAATCGGTGACGGGAAACACCGACCTTGTGGTTGGAACAAATGAAATTAAAATTGTAGTAAAAGCAGAAAACGGGGTGACGGCAACTTATACGGTAACGGTTACCCGTGAAGCAGCTTCTGCGGATTCTGGTACCACGGGCAGTGAGACAAAGGACGAGACACCATCTTCGGAAATAGAGACGGAGACAGAAAATACAACAGGAGAGAGCATTTCTGTTGACAATGTTTCATATAATATAGTGGAAAATTTTGCAGCGGAGACAATTCCGGCAGATTTTACAGAGACAACCGTCACTTATCATGAGAAATCTTATAAAGGACTTGTCTATAACCACGGAACCCAGGTGATGTTATATCTGGTGAAGGCAGATACGGCAGAAAGTTCGAGTGGAAAATTTTTCATCTACGATGAGACGAGAGACTGTTTTTATCCGTTTGTAAGACTTACGGCAGGAGACAGTTACGTGATTGCACTCTATGCACCTGTAAATGAAACAATTCCGGACAACTATGTTCAGACAACTGCATCGGTGGGCGAAGAAACCATCAGTGCATATCAGATTGATGCAGAAGATGGAAGCGACTTTTATCTGTTTTACGGAATCAATCACGAGGGAACGGAAGGCTGGTATCAGTACGATAAAGCAGAGGGAACGTATCAGCGGCTAAATTCAGCTCTTTCCACTTCTTCTGCAAATTCTGCAGCGACTGACGAAACAGATGATACAGAGGAAGACGATAGCATGACATATCTTAGACAGGAGTACACCGCCTTGTCTGAAACTTATGCAAAAGAAAAAACATTTTCCAGAACGGTAATGGCAATACTGATTTTTGTGATTGCGATACTGATTGTGGTTATTATTAATCTGCTTTTACAGGGAAAAACGATAAAGCCAAAGACACCAATGCCGAAGAAATCAGAGCCGAAGAAATCAGAGCCGAAGGAGTCAAAGCCAAAGACGGTAAAACCGCAGCAGAAAAAGGCAAAAGGAAATCTTTTCTTACAGAGACCGGATGATGTGTTAAATGGCGATTTGGACGAACCGTTTGATGACGAGCCTTTCGATGAATGTCCAAAGCAGCAAAATAAGAAAGAAACGAAGAAAGAAAACATAGATGTCATAGATTTTAATGATTTATAAGGTTTTCTGTCTTTAGGAGGGAAATCATGCAGACACCATATACGGCGAAAGCGAAAAAGGCGATTGACATTGCAGGAAAGATGTCAAAATCGCTGCATCATAATTATATCGGAACGGAACATATTTTAGTGGGACTGCTGCGCGAAGGAACCGGAGTGGCAGCCCAGGTTTTAAAGGAAAACGGAGTGGAAGAGAGCAAGGTGCTTGAGCTGATTGAGGAACTGATTGCACCGTCTTCTCCGGTAGAAGTTGCGGAACCGGACGGTTATTCCCCGCGTGCAAAGCATGTATTAGAGGGAGCTGCCAGGGAAGCAGCGCGCTTTCAGATGGAAAAAATCGGAACAGAGCATCTTTTGCTTACCATATTAAAAGAGCCGGACTGTGTGGCATCAAGACTTTTAAATACCCTCTCTGTGAATATTCAGAAGGTATACGTGGATACACTCGTTGCCATGGGGGCAGATGCAAGCCTTTACAAAGAGGATTTTCAGAACGGAAAACCGGGACGCAAAAAGAGTAATGAGGGAACACCGGTGCTTGACCAGTATTCCAGAGATTTGACGGAATTAGCACGTGCGGAGAGACTTGACCCGGTGGTCGGACGTCAGAGCGAGATTGACCGTGTAATTCAGATTTTAAGCCGGCGCAGTAAAAATAATCCTTGTCTTATCGGTGAACCTGGAGTTGGAAAAACTGCAATTGTAGAAGGAATTGCAGAGCGTATCGTATCCGGGATGGTGCCGGATTCCGTGCTTGGAAAGCGTGTGGTAGCACTTGATTTGTCCGGAATCGTGGCAGGGTCTAAGTACCGTGGCGAATTTGAGGAGCGTATCAAGAAGGTAATTCAGGAAGTCACCAGAGTGGGAAATGTCCTGTTATTTATTGATGAGCTTCATACGATTATCGGTGCAGGCGGAGCAGAGGGAGCAATTGATGCCTCCAATATTTTAAAACCGGCACTGGCGCGTGGTGAAATCCAGATTATCGGAGCGACTACAATTGAAGAATACAGAAAACATATTGAAAAAGATGCTGCGTTAGAGCGGAGATTCCAGCCGGTTACAGTGGAAGAGCCGACGGAAGAGCAGGCAGTGGAAATCTTAAAGGGACTTCGCTTCCAGTATGAGAAGCATCACCAGGTGCAGATTACAGATGAAGCGGTGGAGGCAGCAGTGCGCCTGTCTGCACGTTACATCAACGACCGTTTCCTGCCGGATAAGGCAATCGATTTGATGGATGAAGCAGCGGCAAAGGTACGCCTTGGTGTGAGCACTCATTCCGGTGAGGCAGCAGAGCTGAGACGTAAGGCTGCAGCGACAGAAGAGGAGATGGAACAGGCACTTCGTGCGTGTGATATCGAGCTGGCAAGAGAAAAGAAACAGGCGAAAGAACAATTAGAAGCAGAATTGTCCAAACTTTCGGCAAAGAGTAAGCGGGAACTGCGTAGAAAAAATCTGTGTGTGGATGAGGATGATATCGCGGACATTGTTTCTGGCTGGACCAAGATTCCGGTGAAAAAACTCGCAGAAGAAGAGGCAACCCGTCTCAAAAAACTGGAAAAGACGCTGCATAAACGTGTGATTGGTCAGGAGGATGCGGTGACTGCGGTTGCCAAGGCAGTGCGCCGTGGCAGAGTCGGATTAAAAGATCCGAAGCGCCCGATTGGTTCCTTCCTGTTTCTTGGACCCACAGGAGTCGGAAAAACAGAGATTTCCAAGGCATTGGCGGAGGCAGTATTCGGAAGCGAACAGTCCATGATTCGTGTTGATATGTCCGAGTATATGGAAAAACACAGCGTTTCTAAGATGATTGGTTCACCGCCAGGATACGTGGGACATGAGGATGGTGGACAGCTCAGTGAGAAGGTGCGCAGAAATCCTTATTCTGTCATTTTGTTTGATGAGATCGAAAAAGCACATCCGGATGTGTTCAATATTTTATTACAGGTGCTCGATGACGGGCATATCACCGATTCGCAGGGACGCAAGGTAGACTTTAAGAATACGATTATTATCATGACGTCGAATGCAGGTGCTCAGGCGATTGTGGAACCGAAAAAACTCGGATTTTCTTCGTCAAATGACGAGAAACAGAATTACGAGCGGATGAAGAGCAGTGTGATGGAAGAAGTGCGCCGTATCTTCAAACCGGAATTTTTAAACAGGATTGATGAGACCATTGTCTTCCGTGCCCTGAATAAGGAAGATATGAAGCAGATTGTCACTCTGATGCTAAAAGATGTGGCAAACCGCTGCAAAACACAGCTTAACATTACGCTTACCGTCCGTGACAGCGTGAAAAACCACATTGTGGAAAAAGCATATAATCCGAAATATGGGGCACGACCGCTGCGCAGAAAAATTCAGAATGAAATTGAAGATGCACTGGCGGAACAGATTCTTGACGGTAAAATTAAGAACGGGGATGATGTTGTGGTGACACTCCGCAAAAACGCAGTGGTATTTGAAACGCGCAGACAGTGAAAACAAAAGTTAAAAAATCATGAAATGTGTGGGAAAGCACTGGAAATAAAACCGGGCTTATTATATAATGGATTTACAAAAATTTTACGATGAGAGCCTGGTACAGGCGGCATCACAGGAGGATAAAATGGCAGTTGTTCGTGAATTAATCCGTTCAGAAGCAGACGGAACCATCAGTTTTGGGGATTACACATTAGACACAAAGGCGAAACACGATAATTTCGAGCACGGCGGAGATGTATACAAGGTAAAGACATACCGTGAGATTACCAAGTTAGAGCGCAATGGAATGTTTGTCTATGAGTCAGTTCCGGGAACTACAGTGTCACATCTGAACGTGACAGAGACCGGGATTGCATTTGAAGTAGAAGGATTTGAGGACGCACAGGTTACCGTAGAGCTTGAGGAAGAAGCAGAATACGATATCACAGTCGACGACGCAGAAGTTGGCAAGATGACAACCAATCTCGGCGGCAAATTAAGCGTCAGTGTAGAACTCGGTGACCATCCGGTAAAAGTTGCAATTAAAAAGTGCAATTAAGAATCAAATAGAACGTATCGTTACAGAGACAGTGCCAACAGAACCGAAAGGGGAGTTGGCACTGTACTGTTATAGGCAAAAACAGAATGGAGGAATTATGGCAAAGGCAAAGACAACCGTATTTTTCTGCCAGTCCTGCGGGTATGAATCTTCGAAATGGATGGGACAGTGTCCGGGGTGTAAAGAATGGAATACATTTGTGGAAGAAGCAGTGGACAAAAAAAGTGTGGGAAAAACACGCGCCGCTGTATCAGAGACAAAACCGGTGCCGCTTTCTGCGATAGAGGCATCCACAGATGAGCGTATCAGCACACAGATGAGCGAGCTTGACCGTGTCATGGGCGGTGGAATCGTGTCGGGTTCTCTGGTGCTTGTGGGTGGAGACCCGGGAATAGGAAAGTCTACGCTGCTGTTACAGGTATGCAGAAATCTTGCGGCACAAAAGATAGATGTTCTTTATATTTCGGGTGAGGAATCCTTACAGCAGATAAAAATCCGTGCACAGAGGGTTGGATCTTTTGAGGACAGCCTGCATCTTCTCTGTGAGACAAATCTTGACACGATACGAAGTGTAATTGACCGGGAAAAACCGCAGATTGTGGTGATTGATTCCATCCAGACGATGTACAGCGAGGATGTAGGCTCTGCGCCGGGAAGTGTTTCACAGGTGCGTGAGGCAACTTCTGTGCTGATGCAGATTGCAAAAGGCATGAATATTACGATTTTCATTGTAGGTCATGTGACAAAGGAAGGGGTTGTGGCGGGGCCCCGTGTGCTTGAGCATATGGTAGATACCGTGTTGTATTTTGAAGGCGACCGTTACGCAGCTTACCGGATTTTGCGCGGGGTAAAAAACCGTTTTGGTTCTACAAATGAAATTGGTGTATTTGAGATGTGCCAGGAGGGGTTGCGTGAGGTCAAAAATCCTTCTGAATATATGCTAAGCGGAAAACCGGAGGGGGCATCCGGTTCCGTGGTTGCGTGTTCGATGGAGGGAACAAGACCGATTCTTCTTGAGGTACAGGCACTGGTGTGTCACACGAACTTCGGAATGCCGAGGCGTACTGCGGCGGGAACCGATTATAACCGTGTGAATCTGCTGATGGCGGTTTTGGAAAAACGTCTTGGTTTAAAACTCTCGGACTGCGACGCATATGTAAATATTGCCGGCGGAATCCGGATGAATGAGCCTGCAATCGATTTGGGAATCGTCCTTGCAATTGTATCAAGTTATAAGGAACGGCCGATTGATGAAAAGACCATCTGTTTTGGGGAGGTCGGCTTAAGCGGGGAGGTGCGTGCAGTCAGCATGGCAGAACAGCGCGTGCTGGAAGCAAAAAAACTGGGATTTACCACCTGTATTCTGCCACAGGTCAGCAGGGAGTCTATGAGACCCGTGGAGGGAATCCGGCTGGTTGGAGTGCGCACGGTGAAAGATGCAATGGATTATCTGGCGTAAACAAAAAACTTTTTTGAAAAAAAACAAAAATCCTGTTGACATTTTGTATTTCAGATGATAATATAAACAAGCTGTCGCGAACGAAAGACAGTAACAACATGAAACAGTCGAAACAAACGATTGTTTCAAAAATAAAATAAAAAAGTTGTTGACAAACGAGTTCAACTGTGATATAGTAAATAAGCTGTCGCTGAGAACTACATCGACAACGACTTGCTTCTAAAAGCAAGCAGAACTTTGATAACTGAACAGTGAATAACCTTGAAAGATTCTAAAAAGCGAACATAGTTCGCAAAGAGATTTCAAAGTCATCGAAAGATGAACGAACGCTCGAATCGAAAGATTCGAAGCAAACCTTAAAACAGTAGCCAGATATAACATCTGGTCAGTTTCAAACATTATAACATGAGAGTTTGATCCTGGCTCAGGATGAACGCTGGCGGCGTGCTTAACACATGCA